>ERZ1673752.1598-NODE-1598-length-30681-cov-9.619931_pt1 | contig 30681 bp, 24 predicted proteins | sample MGYA00580195_ERZ1673752 | MGnify/ENA primary metagenome ERZ1673752 (study PRJEB41218, sample SAMN15661744) | gut metagenome | host: Homo sapiens | place: Canada: London | collected 2015-08-20/2019-03-30 | study: EMG produced TPA metagenomics assembly of...
GTCCAGGCAGTAATGGTAGCCGGAGATGTTTTTGATCGCGCTATTCCCTCGCTGGAATCTTTAGAGATTGTTTCCCAGGCGTTAGCGGAACTAACTAGGCTAACCGCAGTGATTTTGACTCCCGGCAACCATGATTCTGCGGAAAGACTGGGATTTTTAGCTCCGTACGTACACGGGAACCTATATTTGCGCACCGCTTTAGCAGATATTACCCGCCCAGTGGAAATCGCGGACTCCGGTGAAACCCTGCGGGTTTGGGGACTGCCCTATCTTAACCCAGATATGGTGCGTACCAGTCTTTATGACGGAGCGCCACCTGCGGAAGATCCCGAATCAACAGTAGATAATCCGGTTGAAGATTCCCTTCCGCGCCTGCCACGTTCGCACGAGGCGGTAGTGGCGGCCGCCATGCGCCGGGTGGGGAAAGCACAACGCCGTCTTCCTCGCGTTGACCGTACTATGGTTATGGCACACGCTTTCGCAGTCGGCGGCGCGGCCAGTGATAGTGAACGGGACATCACCGTCGGGACTGTGCAATCGATTCCCCTGCAAGTATTTGAACGCTACGGGCAAACCGATCCCGAATCAGCTTCCGATTTAGCGGCACCCGATTATCTCGCGTTGGGACATTTACATGTGCCACAAAAACTGCATACCGACCGATCTGCGGGACGCTATAGCGGGTCCCCGATTACTTTTTCTTTTTCGGAATGCCACACCCCAAAATCGGTGGTGCTATTAGATACTGCTGCCCCGGATCTGGATCCCCAGCTAGTATCCACCCCGGTATTTCGACCGGTAGGCCGCATCAAAGATTCTTTTGAAAACCTGTTGGCCAACCCCCGCTATGAAGACTTCACTCGCTATTGGTTGGAAATTACGGTTACTGACCCGGAGCGGCCAGCCCATCTGGTCACCAAGTTAAAGCGGCGTTTTCCCAAAGCCCTAGCTATCTTACATGAAACTTCCCGGGCGAATTTGGAGGAACAACACCGCTCCCTCAGAGTTAATCGCTACCGTCCCGCCGCGCTGGCTAAAGATTTCTTTACGCAAGCACGAGCCGGAAAAGAGCTTACCGAAAGCGAAAGCCAACTGGTAGAAGAGATTTATGAGCAGGTGCGAGAGGAGAGTTAAATGCGGATTTTAAAACTCAGCTTCGAGGCCGTAGGCTCTTTTGGCGGTAAAGAAACGATTGATTTCACCAAACTGGGTACCGGCTCAGGTCTGTTTTTGATTCACGGCCCCACTGGTTCTGGAAAATCTACGATTCTGGATGCGATTGTTTTCGCCCTCTATAACGATGTGGCTTTGGAATCTAACTCCTCAAAAAGCCGTCTACGCTCCGATTATGCGGGTGATGACCAAATCAGTTGGGTACAGCTAGATTTTGAGGCTCGCGGACAGCTTTACCGGATTTGGCGCACCCCCAAATATGAGCGACCTAAACAACGCGGATCAGGGACAACCTCGCAACCAGCACAGGCAAGCCTGTGGCGCCTGAGCAGTGAGGATGCCGATCCGGGCGATGCGATCGCCTCACAACCGCGAACCGTAAATGAGGAGTTAGCTACCCGAATCCTGCCGCTAACTAAATCCCAGTTTTTGCAGACCGTGATTTTGCCACAGGGGGCTTTTTCTCGTTTCTTACGAGCGTCCTCAGATGAGCGCCAAGAAATTTTGCAACAAATTTTTGGCACCCAAATCTTTGAGCGGATGCAAAAAGAATTCATCGAGCGCGCCCGGCAGGCGGAAACTAGTGCTCAAGTAGGCTCGACAACTATTGTCAGCAAGCTAGAGATTTTCGCTGATAACTGGAATAAATTGGCGCAATCAGTGGGCAGTTCCCGCAGCGAATTAGATACCTTAGTCGATACCCTTTCGGCTTTGCCGCAAGTTTTAGACGAAGATTTAATCAAATCTTGGGAACCTTACTACCCGTTACCAGCCGAGCACTCTTACCAATGGCTAAGCACCCAGAGCCAACAGGTAAAAACCGCAGGAGACCGGTACCGAGCAGCTTTAGAAAAAAAGGAAGCAGCAAAAATCCTCAGGGAGGACTTCCAAGAACTTACTCGCCTATTAGCGGAAGAAAAAGAGCTTCAGGAACGCCAGCAAGGCGTAGAAACTAATCGAAAACAAATCGCACTTCACGAGCGCGCAAAACTAGTGGATGCCGAAATCAAGGAACAACTCCGCTATCAAGAACACTTAGCCACCGCAAAGGCACGACTGGTAACAGCTCTACAGACTTCTCCCGCGCCTTTTAATACTTGCCCGATACCGACCTCAGAAACTTCCCTAGACAACCTAAGGGTAAAGGTAGCCAAGCAACAGGAAGACAATTCTAAAGAGCTGGGGTTACTGGCGCCCCTGATTGAACGGCAGAAAAAACTCCAGACCCTAGAAGCTGCCGCCACCAATGCTCGCAAAGGCTATGTAGATCATTCCCGAGCTGCCGCCCAAGCTGCTAAAGAGTTCACGCTGTTAGCACCGCAGTTGCAGACGCTACGGATTCGGCAGCTGCGCCTAGAAAAAGAACAACTAGGTTTCGAGGACGCCCGGCAAAAACAGCTCCAGTTACGTCAGTACGAGGGGGAACGCCAGCATTTCTTGCAAGATTATAAACGCTTTCACAGCGAGGTCAATAAACTTCCGGCATTAGATCAAGAGGTGGCGACCAGGCGGGCGGCCGCTGTCGAATATGAGCGCGTTTTTTTCGTGGATTCGGCGATTCTTTTGGCTTCTCGCCTGGAAGCGGACACTCCCTGCCCGGTTTGTGGTTCTTCCTCACATCCTGATCCTGCCCTGGGGGACGCGAATAAGGAGCGGTCCCTCAGCGGGTTAACCACTCTAAAAGACCAGCTCACCGGGGCAGAGGCTACTTTACAAGAAAAAAAAGACCAGCTAAGAAAGGAACGTGACCGTTTGCGGGATGAAATCCAGCGGCTCCGGCAAAGCTGGCCCGGAAACGCACAAACAATTGACTCCCAAGTCGCCTACCTGCAGGTGCAAGCAAAAGAGCTAAAAGCTGTGCACCGGCAGTTAGCAGAGATGGAAAAACAGGCTCAGCAGTATCGGGATTTGGTACGAGCCTCGGTTAACGGTGCGAACCTAGAAAAAAATAAGTACGTTAACGCGCTGAACCAGATTCATGAAATAACCGCCGAAGTTACTGCTTCCGGGCAATCAAGCAACCTTTTGGCTCGACAACGCACCCTAAGTGAAGACCAAAATAAACTGGCGTTACTGGTAAAGAACCTGACCAGCACCAAAGAAGCCCTAGGCAACCTGTCGCAAGCGCGCCAACATTTAGAGAAAGCTTTACTTGGGGCGCGCTTCCCAGATGTTCAGGCGGCGCAAGCTGCCCTATTGGAAGCAGAGAAATACCAAGAAATAAAAACTGTCGTACAGACCTGGGATCAGGAATTTCAGACCAACCAGGTAAAGCTGAAGGCTGACCGGATGCAAAAACTGAGAGCCCCAGACTTTGTGCTGCCAGATTTAGGAGCCCTAACGGAAAAAGCCACTGCCCAGGCAGAAATTTTCCAACAGAAGCAGACAGAATTAGCGAAAGTTCAAGAGCAATTGCATGCGGTAGAGGCCGCGGTAAGTGACTTGCAAACCGATGCTGCCCATTATTTGGAATCGATCCAGGATTCTGCCACCCTAATCGCCTTCGCAAATCTAGCCAGAGGTGAAGAAGGTTCCGCGCTGCGCGCCCCCCTAGCTACCTGGGTACTCCTAGATCGTTTTGAAGAAGTTTTAAGCGCCGCTAATCCGCATTTAGGAAATATTTCTGGAGGACGCTACCAGCTTTCCCGTAGCGACTCTGAATCTTCCCGGCGCCGTAACCAGGCATTATCCCTCGCTGTCACCGATAACTCTTCCGATAAAGTCCGTGAAATATCGGCGCTCTCGGGCGGAGAGCTGTTTTATTGTTCCCTCTCGTTAGCGCTGGGACTTGCCGAAGTGGTAACTGCGGAAGCTGGAGGAATAGAGATCTCGTCAATGTTTATTGACGAGGGTTTTGGTACTTTGGATACCAGTAAACGCGAATTAGTAATGGAGGCGCTAAGAAATACTTCCGCTTCTGGGCGAACCGTGGGGTTAATTAGTCACGTGGACACGTTACGCGGTGAAATCGCGGATCAGATTCAGGTTATCTCCGCAAAAGAAAAAGGATCTACCTTAAAAATTATCGGCAACTAGCTGGCGCGGGAAGAACTGCGATAGCGCCGGAAGATTAGGAAGTAACCCAAATTGCTGCTACCGCCGGTTTACCCAAGGTAATTTCTTTTCCTGCTACCTTTAGGCGCATTATTCCAGCTTCCGGAATATTCTCTAAAGGTAGCAGCTGGCAACCGGGAACTACCCCTACCGATTCTAAGAAGCGCAACAATTCGGCCTGGCTATCTTTAATGCGGGCAACTGTTACCGGGTTATTTAAGGGAGCTTGCCCTAGCGGCACCATCGAAACTTTAGGTAAGAGCCCATCACTGGAGGGAATGGGATCTCCATGGGGATCCACCTGAGGACTGCCCAGCGCCCGCTCCATGGCCGCGATTAATTTATCGGAGGCGACGTGTTCTAGTTCTTCTGCTTCCGCGTGGACTTGATCCCAGGGATACCCCAGTTTCTGGTGCAGATAAGTTTCGAGGATGCGATGTTTTCGCACCATCTTTAAAGCTAATTTTTCCCCTTTTTCTGTAAGGGTAATCCCCCGGTAGGGAACGTGAGTGATCAGCCCCAACTTGTCTAAACGACGCACATTTTCAGAGGCAGTAGAGGGGGCTACCCCCATTTTTTGAGCCAGCCCTGATACTGACAGGGCGCTTCCTCCCCATTCGGTAGCTCCTAAAAGACGCTTTAAATAGTCCTGCACTACCCGCGAGGTTACTGCCTCGTCCCCGGTCTGCTCGGAATTTGATTTCCTGTCCATCGTTTTAAACCTTAGGTTACAGACGGAAAATCTGCAGACCAAATACCGCGAATAACACCGCAACAATTACCACTATGCAAAGCAGAGCACCTAACCACCAATACCCTACCAATATGCGGCGCGCACCCTTTAGCGGGCGAGTAGGACTAGCCACTGTTCTCACCCAGAGCGCGAAGGACAGCCAGGCGAGAAAAATAGTTGCCATCCAGGTTAAGAAGCAGTAGGGACACAGGGAACGCAGCTGAAATATCGAGGTCGCCAGGAAGAACAGCACCGCTCCCAAGCCGGCACTGGTTCCTAAAACCAAAATCATCAGTCCCCATTTAGGCAATCGTCCTCCACACAGCAGGTAGATTCCCGCTACGGTGAGCACTGCAAACAGTACCATCCCGAAAATGGAATTGGGGATCCCGAAGAGAAGATGCCCGGCCGCAGAATCCATGGCTCCCCGACAATCCAGCACATTATTTATCGAACAACCTAGTCCTCGTTCTGGCTGGGAGCGGTGAATTATTTCGGTTCGCCATAATTGCCAAGAAGCTACCAGTCCTAACAGTGAAAATACCAGAACTTCCAGGCTGGACAGGCGAGGAATTCGCCCGGCGCGCATAGCCGGGGACGGAGAAAGAGGATCGGAGTTAAATGCCAGTTCATTTGCAGATAGCGATGCAGTGTGCTCGGCCATTAATCCTCCTACGCTAAATCTGGTCAATAATCTAGCATATCGATGAACTGTAAAACGGGTGAGGCCGCTCCCGCGACCTCACCCGCATCCTGACTAAATAGGGGTTACTATTTTGCTTCCCGCATCCGCAGTGGCACATAGTCCCGCTGCGGCTCGCCTTGGTATACCTGGCGCGGACGCCCGATACGGGTCATAGGATCATGCAGCATTTCTATATATTGGGAAATCCAACCCGGCAGACGCCCAAGCGCAAATAGCGGGGTAAACATCTTGGTGGGGAAGCCCATAGCGGAATAAATTAGACCAGTATAAAAGTCAACGTTCGGATAGAGTTTACGTTCAATGAAGTAATCATCTGAGAGGGCAACTTCTTCCAGTTCCATTGCTAGATCGAACAAGTCATTGTTTTTACCCATCCGATCCAGAACGTTATGTGCCTGTTCCCGCACGATTGCTGCCCGGGGATCATAATTTTTATAGACGCGGTGGCCAAAGCCCATCAGCTTTACGCCCTTTTCTTTGTTCTTTACTTTTTCCACGAATTCGGGAATAGAAAGATGGTTGTCGCGAATATTGATTAACATCCGCAACACGGCCTCGTTCGCACCACCATGGAGCGGTCCAGAAAGGGCTCCCACTCCGGCAGCAACCGAGGCATACATATTGGCATTAGAAGAACCGACCAACCGCACGGTGGAAGTGGAACAGTTCTGTTCGTGATCGGCATGCAAAATAAAGAGTACTTCTAGCGCTCTGATAATCGCCGGATCAATATCGTAGGACTGATAGGGTAGTCCAAAGGTCAAGCGAATGAAGTCCTCTACATAGGAACGCTCATTATCGGGATACAGTAATGGCAGACCCGCCGCCCGCTTAGCGATATACGAGATCATAGTCGGCACTTTCGCCAGCAACTGCACGGCTTGAATATCCTGCAGCTCCGGATCATGTACATCCGCGAAGGTTTCTTCGTAATAGGTAGCCATCCCGGCAATGCCACCTTGCAAAATCGCCATCGGGTGCCCATCAGAGGGGAAGGCAGTAAAGAATGCCCGAAAATCTTCATGCAGCAAGCGTTGACGTTTTACTCGACGTACGAACTCGTCTAGTTGCGAAGGCGTGGGTAGTTCCCCCCTGATCAGCAAATAGGCAACTTCCAGGAAACTGGAGTGATGTGCCAGCTGGTCAATCGGGTAGCCCCGGTAACGTAAAATTCCTTTACCACCGTCAATGAAAGTAACTTTCGAGGTACAGGAAGCAGTAGTGGAAAAGCCCGGGTCAAGCGCCACTAGCCCGGTTTGATTACGCAGCTTGGAAACATCGATGCCTTGATCACCACAGGTTGCTTGTACGGGTGGGAACTCGATGGTTTTACCTCCCACCTCCAACACTCCCGGTAGCCGACCGGAGTCATTGGATTCTGGGGTGTTATTTTGATTTCCTGCCATTTTAATAACCTTCCCTAAAAGGGAGACTTATTGCCTTCCCACTATCATTCTATAGGACTTAATACCCTTAAGAATACAACCTTTTTTAAAGACTTTACCATTTTTAGGCAAATTTCACTAAACGTTTGGCAGTCTCCTGAATGTCGTTATCGCTAACGCAAAGCGCCACTCGCACATGAGATCCTGGCCGCGCGTTGTAAAAACTCTCCGGGGCTACTATCAGCCCCAGATGCGCCATACGATCTAGCAAACGCCAATCTGCCCCGCTACCGGGAGCCCGCAACTCAGCATTTTCATCGGCCTTGTCCGCGGGATCAAACACCCACAGGTAAAGCCCGGCCTCGCACTCCTCAGCAACTTTAAGACCCGCCTGTTCGAGCGCCGCCGCCAACACTTTGCGCCGGCGCCGGTAGCGCTCCACTTGTTCCTTAACATGTGAGCGTTCCGATAATACCTGGGTTAATGCGGTCTGTACCGGAGAGGGCATTATCTGTCCGCAGTGTTTTCGCACCGCTAGCAGCGCTGAAATCAAAGCCCGATCCCCCGCCACAAAAGCCGCCCGGTAACCGGCCAGATTTGATTCCTTTGACACCGAATAAACCAGTAGCAAATTCTCGCTGCTGGCTCCACAGATGTCTTCTTGCAGCAGCGAGGGCGCCGGCCCTTCTCCCCGGTAGGTCAATTCGCTGTAGCACTCATCGCTGGCTACCACGGCGTCTACTTCTCTTGCCCAAGAAACAACTTCTCGCAGCCAGTTCTTTTTCGCCACCCAACCGGTAGGATTCGCGGGAGTATTTATCCACACTAACGAGGCGTCGCGTGGCCAAGTGGAAATATCATGGGAAACCGCGATCCCTTGGGCACCGGCAAGTCGGGCACAAATATCGTAAGTAGGGTAAGCAATTTCGGGGAATAAGACCTTGTCTCCCCGGCCTATTCCCAATTGCCAGCCAAGAGAAGCAATAAGTTCTTTAGAGCCGACCGTCGGCAGACATGAGTCCTCATTTATGCAATTGATTCCCCGCCCGCGCGCCCAGCCAACAATGGCACGCCGCAGCTGGATACTGCCGGCAACTGCAGGATAACCCGGACTATCCGCACCGGCCTGCAGCGCTGCTTTCGCGCTAGCTGGACAATCATCAATCGGGGTTCCGATAGATAAATCTATGGCTCCCCCCGGGAAAGCGGCGGCAGTTCCCCGGTAGGGGGTTAATAAATCCCAGGGAAAAACTGGCAGGTTTAGCGAACGCGGCAAATCACTGTTCTTCATGCATTCACCCTATGACAGCTGCCTGAGCTCCACCCGCCATGTCCACAGGTAAAAACAAAAACCGCAAGGTGGCGCAGGAAACTATTATTCCTCCCGGGCAGGTAGCTTCTCGATCATAGGATCGTCATAGCCAGTGGCACCCACACTGGAGGCTCCTCCCGGAGACCCCAAGCCCTTAAGTTCGAAAAAGTCTACGTTAGCGCGATAGTAATCTGCCCATTCTTCCGGCAAGTCATCTTCGTAGAAAATGGCTTCAACCGGACATACCGGTTCGCAAGCACCACAGTCTACACATTCTTCAGGGTGAATATAAAGCGAGCGTTTACCCTCGTAAATACAATCTACGGGACACTCATCGACGCAGGCTTTATCCTTAACATCTACGCAGGGTTCAGCGATTACGTAAGTCATATATTCTCCTTAGGTTCCGATATTGCTAGTATCTCACTATGAAGTTTGTGGGCAATCAGAAACCGCCACCGCGCCTACCTTGGCTATCTTGGAAAGTAGGCGAACGGGTAGTTTTGCGCCGGAGAGAAGCAGACGGACTCTATGATGCCCTCGGGGAAGTTTTGGACGTAAGCCCTGATAGCGTCACTATTTTAACCCGAAAAGGACCGGTGAGCGTCCCGGCAGAAAAAATGGTCACTGGGAAAAGGGTTCCTCCCCCGCCGAAAATCTAGCCGCCCCGAATGACTTAAAAATCACCTATTCGCCGCGTTCTTGACGGCGTCTGCGGGAGGCAATTTTGAAACGATCCTGCGCACTTAATACCACTTTGCGAATCCGGATCTCTTCGGGGGTAACTTCCACGCATTCGTCCTCGGCCGCAAATTCCAAAGATTCCTCCAAGGTAAGTACCCGCGGAGGTACCAATCCTTCGAAAGCATCGGCAGTTGAAGAACGCATATTGGTTTGCTTCTTTTCGCGAGTGATATTGACATCCATATCCTCCCCGCGCGGGTTTTCTGCCACTACTTGTCCCTCATAGACTTCGCTGCCAGGTTGAATAATAAAGCTTCCTCGTTCTTGCAGCTGAATCAGGGCATAGGGGGTGGATTTTCCGGCACGATCTGACACCAAAGAACCGCTTTGGCGGCGGGTAATTGTGCCTTGCCAAGGGGCATAACCGTCAGCAATAGAAGAAGCAATCCCCGCGCCGCGAGTCTCGGTTAGGAACTTAGAACGGAAAGAAATAAGACCGCGAGCCGGTACCCGGAAAATCAGGCGCACCCAACCGGTACCATGATTCGACATGGTCTGCAGTTTTCCTTTACGCGCCGCCATTAGTTCGGTGACTTTACCTAGGTAATCTTCGGGAACATCGATAGTCATTTGCTCCATCGGCTCATAGGTTTTCCCGTCAATCTCTTTGGTTACCACCTGAGGTTTACCGGCAGTTAGCTCGAATCCTTCCCGGCGCATCTGCTCAATCAAAATTGCTAACGCCAGTTCTCCCCGCCCTTGTACTTCCCAGGCGTCCGGGCGTTCGGTGGGCAGTACTTTCAAGGACACGTTCCCGATGAGTTCGCGATCTAGGCGATCTTTAACTTGCCGCGCCGTGAGTTTGTGCCCTTTAACCCTGCCTGCCAGCGGAGAAGTGTTGGTACCGATAGTCATCGATATAGCCGGGTCATCTACTTTTATCAGCGGTAGAGGCTGAGGATTATCTAGATCCACCAAGGATTCCCCAATGGTGATTTCTGGAATTCCCGCGACCGCCACAATCTCTCCGGCGTGGGCTTCCTCAACGCTTTTACGTTCCAAACCAAAAGTGGCTAGCAGCTCAGTAAGCTTCACATCGGTTATTGAGCCGTCGTGGCGTGCCCAACCTACGTGTTCTCCTTGCCGCAAAGTACCGTTGTGAATCCGCAGCAAAGCTAGGCGTCCTAGGAAGGGCGAAGAATCCAAGTTAGTAACATGCGCAGCCAAGGGAGCATCAGGGTCGTATTCCGGTCCAGGAATCCGGTTAATAATGGCGTCGAACAGATCGTGAAGGTCGCTTCCTGGCAGTTCCCCGCGAGCCGGTTTTTCCCAGGAGCAACATCCTGCTTTTGCTGAACAATAAAGCACCGGAACATCCAGCAAGGAATCCAAATCTACTTCTTCGCCCTCGTCAACCAGGTCTTGTGCTAAGGCCAATAGCAGGTCAACGGTCTCAGTTTCAACTTCTTCTATCCGAGAATCTGGGCGGTCAACCTTATTAATTACCACGATCACCGGTAGGCGAGCAGCCAACGCTTTGCGCAGTACAAATCGGGTTTGCGGCAGGGGCCCTTCGGCCGCATCTACCAGCAGCACTACCCCATCAACCATCGAGAGGGCGCGCTCTACTTCTCCCCCGAAATCAGCGTGCCCAGGGGTGTCGATCACGTTAATGGTGATCCCTTCACTGACTCCCACATTTTGCGCAGCTTTACCCGCATAATGGACGGCGGTGTTTTTCGCCAGGATAGTGATCCCTTTTTCCCGTTCCAAATCGCCAGAATCCATCACCCGTTCGCCAGTTTTTTCTACGCTCGCATGGTCACCGAAGGCGCCCGATTCCCAGAGCATTTTGTCTACTAAGGTAGTTTTTCCGTGGTCTACGTGGGCAACGATTGCCACATTTCGTAAATTCTGGCGAACCTTCATCCGCGCCTCCTTATTCGTTTCCGAACGCTAACTCGGGCATGAAAAAACCGGCGGGATTAGGGTCGCAACGCCGGAACTTCTTTAAATATACCCCTGAGGCCGCTACCAGTACTAATGAGCGTCGTTTAGCTCACTGTTTTCGGGATCCGCCTGCCCGGTTTGCCCCTCTATGGGCTTCCCGACTAGATCCTTCGCATCCGTTTTAGGAGTTTGCGCAGCAGCTACCTTCGGCCTGCTTGAGCCAGTGGCGGGATCCTGTTCGTTTACCTGTGTCTGCTGAGCCCGTAGTTGCTTGCGAGCCTGGGGACTCAGACGCACCCCGAAACGAGGACGCTCATCAAGGCGAGACCCGAACTGGGTAGGGCCATCATCGACGTAGCTAGGGGCATCTGGTTCCACTACTGCCGCTTGGAAGCGGGAATCATCCAGGAGGTGACGCCGGGCAATATAGTAATCGCCAGCGGTCATTAGTACGTGCTCTTGTCCGGTGAGAGAGGAGGCATAGGCGATCGGATACCCGGCATCTGAAGAGCGAAACGCCCAGGCAACTAGACGCTCAATTGCGGTCAGAAGCGCGAAAGCTGCAATCACTAGGGGCGCAAAAACTGCCCAGGAAGGTTTCCAAAGCACAAATAATAGTGCAAAGAAAATTCCCATCATCAGGCCGCGAGAAAACCCAGCGAGGAGCGCCTTCGGCCAGGTAACAATCCCAACTACTTGATTGGAACGAGTTAGCCCGCGTTCTTGTACCAGAAGTTGCTGCAGTGGGAAATCTTTGGTTTTTAAGTAATTAATGGCTTCTTCTACGTCTTCTTTCGATGAAAAGATCGCTAAATCCTGCCCCTGGGAAGCTGCGGTTACCGTACGATTTAGAGGAAAAGCCATAGCCTAAGTGTCTATTGAGGATCAACGCATTGCAAAACTAATGCCCGTAATGCCCGTAAATTTTGCCGCCGGCGAATCTAGCTACCCCGCTTGACCTGCTAACAAACGAGTAGTTTCCGCTAAAGAGATTACTCAATTTGGCTAAAGTCTTGCCTACTTCAATCTTCAAGTAGAGTTAGAGATATGGAGCACGCCAAGCATTCAATCAAACCCATCGGTTCCCGCGTTTTCATTGGCAAACTGGCAGGAACTCGCGTATTTGACCCGGTAGGAGATGAAATCGGTAGGGTAACCGATGTAATTATTGTTTTGCGTTTTACCGGCCTACCCACGGTGGTGGGTTTGGTGGTCGAAGTGGCCGGGCACCGGAGGGTGTTCGTTCCGGTAACCCGGATAGTGGCGATCCAACCTGGGCAAGTTATCACCACGGGATTGGTTAATATTCGTCAGTTCCAACAGCGGGTAGCAGAGACCATGGTAATGGGCGAACTTATGGATCGGGTCTTGGCTATGCGAGATGGTTCTGGAGACGTGAAAATCCAGGACATGTGTATGGAACAGGACGATCGCCGTGACTGGTATATCACCAAACTCTATGTGCAACGAGTAACTTCTGCACTGGCTCTTAGTCGCGGAGAAACCATGCTAATTGACCCCTCAGAAGTATCTCACCTGCGTAAATCAGTACTCCCCCAGGAGGCAACCACCCTATTAGCTCAGTTGGAGGACGCCAAAGCCGCCGATGTGGCAGATGTCCTGGCTGATCTCCCTGAAGAGCGACGCTTAGAGGTGGCCGCACAGTTGGGAGATGACCGATTAGCTGACGTGCTAGAAGAGCTAGGTCAAGAAGATCGAGTCTCTATCCTCACCTCTCTAGATGTGGCGCGAGCCGCCGATATTTTGGATGTGATGCAACCTGACGATGCCACCGACTTGGTCAATGAACTGCCCGAAAAACAGGCGCAGATTTTATTGGCAGAAATGGAACCCGAAGAGGCGGCGGATGTGCGGCGCCTAATGGCTTATGGGGAACGTACCGCCGGGGGCTTGATGACCACCACTCCCGTGATTTTGCCCCCTGATGCGGATGTAGCCACATTATTAGCCCACGTGCGGCGCAAAGATATTCCCCCGGCGCTGGCCGCAATGGTATGCGTGTGCCGTCCCCCCACCGAGACTCCGACCGGCCGTTTCTTGGGGGCAGTCCATATCCAAAAAGCCCTACGCGAGCCACCACAAACCTTGGTGGGCCAGATCCTAGATGACGATCTTAAGGGAGTGGATCCATCTGCCGGTATCGGCACCGTGACCAGGTTGCTTGCTACCTATAACCTAACCGCGGTTCCAGTAGTTGATAAGAATCGCCATCTTTTAGGGGCAGTTAGTGTCGATGACGTCCTCGATCACCTCCTACCTGAGGATTGGCGCGACGCGGACGAAGACGAAACCGATTTAGCGATGGAAAGAGAAAGGATCGAAGATGGCGGACAGGCTTGACACTCCCCGCGAAAGGAAACGTCGTTTTCGGATCCCGCGTATCAATTTACAGTCCGAGGGCGTCGGACAAGTTTCCGAGTCTTTCGCTCGCTTCCAGGGAACCCCGCAGTTCCTGGTCTACCTGACGGTTTTCGTAGTTTTGTGGCTAGCTTGGAACTCCTGGGCTCCAGAGGCCTGGCGTTTTGACAGTGCATCCCTGGGATTTACTGCCCTGACTCTCATGCTTTCCCTGCAGGCTTCTTATGCTTCTCCCCTGATCTTGTTGGCTCAAAACCGGCAAGATGACCGCGATCGAGTCTCTGCGGAACAAGACCGCCGCCGCGCGGAAAAGAATCATGCCGAAATCGAATACCTCACCCGGGAGATTGCTTCTCTACGCCTATCAATGTCGGAAGTGGCAACCCGAGATTTTGTGCGCGGCGAACTTCGCGACCTTTTAGATGAGCTAAAGGAAGAGGAATATCAGAGGCAACGGCGCGAAACCCAGGAATAATCACTTTTTTAACCGGTAAAGCCGAACACCAAGAACCTCTCCTGAGCCGTTCAAACATACCCAAAGAGTCCTTTGAGGCGAGCCTGCAGCGGTATCGCCATTAGCTTAGCTAAAAGTGAGGTATTGGCTTGCGCCATATAGGATGGAGGGCATGAGTCAGTTAAACGAAGACGCGATTAGGCAGGCACTCAGTCGGGTAATCGATCCCGAACTAGGACGGTCAATTACCGACCTAGATATGGTGCGCGAAATTTCGATTGGCGAGGACGGCGCGGTCAAAGTCAGTGTTGATTTGACTATCGCAGGTTGTCCCCTGCAGTCGGTAATTGAAAAAGATGTCCAAGAGGAAGTTTCTAAAGTTCCCGGCGTAAGTGCGGTGACAGTAGAAATGGGGGTCATGGATGAGGATCAGCGAGCCGCGCTGAAAGAAAAACTTTCGGGGCCTCAAAATGTGATTCCCTTTACCCAACCCGATAATCTGACCCGAGTCTACGCGATTACTTCTGGTAAAGGCGGAGTCGGTAAATCTTCGATGACCGCCAACTTGGCTTTAGCTCTGGCCACCCAAGGCCTCAAAGTTGGGGTGCTAGATGCTGATATTTATGGTTTTTCAATTCCCAGAATGCTAGGGGTGGCGGAAGAGCCTACCGTGATTGACGGCATGATTGTTCCCCCGGTTGCCGGCGGAGTAAAAGTGATTTCTATCGGAATGTTCGTTCCGGACGGTCAGCCGGTAGTTTGGCGCGGCCCGATGCTGCACCGCGCCCTCCAACAGTTCTTAGCGGATGTTTACTGGGGCGACCTGGATGTATTACTGCTGGATCTGCCGCCGGGCACCGGCGATGTCGCTATTTCGATTTCTCAGTTGCTGCCGGGTTCAGAAATCCTGGTGGTAACTACCCCGCAGGTGGCGGCGGCAGAAGTTGCCGAGCGCGCCGGAGTTATCGGAGCGCAAACCGAACAGCGAGTCATCGGGGTAATCGAAAACATGTCATATCTTCCGCAAGAAGATGGCAGTAAACTGCATTTATTCGGTACCGGCGGCGGAGACATGGTGGCCGGACGCCTCAGCGCTCAACTGGGATACGAAGTGCCCGTTTTGGCTAAAGTTCCCCTAGATATCGCTTTGCGGGAAGGATCTGACCAAGGAACTCCGGTAGTGGCTATACATCCTGATTCCCCGGCCTCCCAAGCTATTAACCAGGTCGCCAAGGCCCTGGCTAAGCGTACCCGTTCACTTGCCGGACGAAACCTGGGTGTTAAACCCCTGTAAGTCACGGAGCTGGTTACGTAAACTGGTTGCAAGCGTAAATCCGCTAGCGAGGAAGTCGTAATGAATAACAACAAAGCTTTAAGTTGGGACTGGACTGAGTCTCAGGTGGTTGAGGACGAAATCACCGCGGCGGCTCGAACTGCCGCGGTGGAAATGGGGGCTACCCCAGTTTCTCCTGCCACCGGAGCTGCTTTGCGGATGCTATCGGCTGCCTGTGGCGCAAAAGCTGTTTTCGAAATTGGTACCGGGGCGGGAGTCTCGGGTTTATATCTGCTGGCTGGAATGTCTGAGAACGGAGTACTTACCACCATTGATTCCGAATCAGAGTTCCAGCAAGCAGCCCGCACCGCTTTCCGACTCGCCACCCAGAAATCAAATCGTACCCGTCTCATCAATGGTCACGCCCTGGAAGTATTACCCCGCATGGCAGGAGCCGCCTACGACTTGGTGGTGATTGATGCAGACGTCCGGGAAATTTCTGGCTATGTTGAACAAGCAACTCGGATTCTACGTCCCGGCGGTATGGTGGCAATCGTGCACGCCCTCTGGATGGATCAGGTAGGAGACCCGGCGCGCCGCGAAATGGAAACTACCCAAATGCGGCAAGCCGTTAGTGCGTTACTGAACGATGAACGTTTCATTGCCAATGTGCTCACCTGTGGTGATGGTCTAGCTGTGGGGGTTTATTGCCCACCTGAGTAGGCTGGCGGGCTTTCTCCCCTTTGAGGGAACGTTTTAGGTAAGCGCTGCCCGGCCACTACTAGCAGTTTTTTCTTTTATTGCAGTGGCAGGCTACCGAATGTTTCGGTGGTGTTAACTAAGGGTTCAACTGCTTACTGGTATGCTTCGCGAGTGAGAAGTTTTAAAAAAGATGGCGTGTACCGCCGCGGTCCCATTCAAATGCGTAACGCCCTTATGCCTACCGAGACATCGGAGCAGCGGCTACTTAGTCCCCAAAAGGATACTGACTGGCTCCACAATGACACTTGGCGAGTACTGAGAATTCAGAGCGAATTTATCGAGGGATTCGGAGCCTTGGCGGAACTAGGGCCAGCTATTTCAGTTTTCGGTTCCGCCCGCACGTCGCCTGACGCCCCAGAATATGCTTTGGGGGAAGAAACTGGCCGACTCCTAGCTCAGTCGGGCTGGGCAGTGATTACCGGCGGCGGACCGGGACAAATGGAGGCCACTTGCAAAGGCTGCACCGAGGCCGGAGGCATTGCGGTGGGACTAGGAATCGAGCTACCGCACGAGCAAGTTTTCAACGATTGGGTTTCACTGGGGATTTATTTCCGCTACTTTTTCGCTCGCAAAACCATGTTCGTGAAATACGCGCAAGGGTTTATGGTTTTACCGGGGGGATTCGGTACTTTAGATGAGCTATTCGAAGCCGTTACCTTAGCGGAAACTGGAAAAATCCAATCGTTCCCCATCGTGCTGGTAGGACGCAGCTATTGGAGTGGTCTACTTGCTTGGATAAAAGAGCAGGCAATCGGGTTGGGAATGATTACGGAGGAGGAATTCGCGTCCATACAGCTGGTAGATACCCCCGCCGAAGCTCTAGAGATTATCGGTAAAGCTCCCGAAGATCTGTAATTCTGCTCCCTAGCGTCCACTTTTACTACTAGCTTCCCTGGCCTGCCCTAACCGGGATCACCAAGGCGTAGCCGAGGTGCAAGGCGGGTAAAAGTCTTCATCTGCTATAATTAGCTAGGTAATCGCTGTTTCAGCCGTTTTTATTTAGCTCTCTGGGGGTTAGCATGGCCGCAATGAAACCACGAACCGGAGATGGTCCGTTAGAAGTAGCCGAGGACGGAGTTCGCACCGAAGCCGGCCGGGAAGTCGTGTTACGTCTACCTGCTTTAGGGGGCGGACGCCTCGTGATCGAGATGAGTAAACAGGAAGTTATCGATCTGGCGGTAGCTATTCACGAGCTCTACCCTGACGAAGTCTAGCTCGCCCTCCCACCCAGTAAACCGCAGGTTCGTAGCTGACACCCCGCCCCGGTTACTTAGGTTACTTACCGCTGCCTCAAAACCCCTAGAGTTTCAGGGTTCCTTGGCGGAATTCTTCCTCGATAATCTGCGAGTTGTTCTTTACCTCATTAGGGACAGTAGAGCCGTACTCATAAAACGGAGTTAGTCCTACCCATCCGTTCCGGTAGGTTCCGACGATCTGCGTAGAGTTTGCCGCAAATCTGTCTTTACGTGCCTCTTCAATCAGAGAAATCATTGCCTCAGACAGATTGGGAACAATTGAAGTCAAAACCGGAGGCTGCCTTCCCGGCAGTCTAGAATAAGTTTCATGTCCATCAGTTAGATACCAAATTGCAGTTATATTTTCTACCGAATCGATTATCTGTCCACTGGCAGTAGACGCGCTGACACTAGGCGTAGGAGAACTCTCCGAGGGGGTAGAGCTAGGGCTTTCTCCCTCGGTAGGTTTTGCGGTTTGCCTACTAGCTTCTTCCGCCGCCTGCTCAGCTTGTTCTTTATCTGCATTCGCTTTAATAATGGCTTCTAAACCAGCGGGATTTTGCGCACCCTCCGCGAAAAATATTACATCCGCACCCTGTTTTATTAACGCCTCCGTCTGGGATTTTATTCTCGCTTTATTCGCTTTTCCTCCCAGATAGAAGCGGTTTCCCCCGGGGATAACTTTAACTTTTAGAGATTTCCCATTTTCCTGTTCCTGTTCTGAGTTGTAGCGAGCAACTCCTTGGGAAAATGCGGAAATCAGGGTGCTATTAATCTGGTTTTTCTCTCCGGCAACTACTGCCACTTTTCCACTTGCGGAAGTACCTGCCGCGATAAACCCAGCTACATAGGCAGGTTGGCTCAAATCGTAGGTAATGATGGCCAAGTTTTCGCGAGTCGCCTGGGCGGTAGTCCCGGGAGGAAGCAGCAGCGCAAAATGGCGCGCCCGATGATATTTTGCCTGTTCCGTTAGAGGCTGGACAAAGGCTTCTCCTACCCCGATAATCAACGAGCAGTTGGCAGAAATATCGCGAGCAATAGCCTTTTCAATCTCCTTTGGCGAATCGAGACTAGTGCGGCGTGAAGCTACCCCTAAACGTTTTTTACCATCCTCTAGCGCAGTTATGGCCTTATCATTAATGGAACCAGTTCCCCCCTCACCTAAAGTAAGCAGGCAGGTACGAAAATCTGCCGCATTAATGTAACCAGCTGGTGCCACATTGGTTCCGGCGCAAGCAGATAGGCTCAAAGATACTGCCAACGCTGCCCCTAGCTGGCGCCATAGTTTCACTGCAGTTCCCCCTGTCCTGCCACCACGTCCCCTAGCTCTTGCGCATATTGGGCAGTAGTAACCAGGGTTACATCTGCGCGGCGAATTACTACCGCGTTAGGTATTCCCAACACCACCAGCTTTTCTTTACCGTCATGATCAATAAAAGCTCCCGGGCTGGCCTGCAACTGAGTTTCGCCGCTACCGCGAACAACGGAGTTTTCGGGGGTATCACCAGCAATAGTTAGGCGCAAAGAAGCGAAATCACCCACATCGGACCAACCGAAGTTGTCGGCAGCGACTACCGCTACCCCACCCTCGCTGGCTACTGGTTCTGCGATGGCAGTGTCTATGGGATAGGAAGGCAGTGATTCCCAAAGCTCAGTAAATTCGGCAGTCCCCGGGTTCACCCGCACCATTTCTTGGATCGTTTCATAATATTGGGGATGCAAATTATTAAGGTGTGACAGGAATACCTCGGTGTTAAATACGAACATTCCGGCGTTCCAAAAATAGCCTCTCGCCGCTAGATAACTCGCGGCTTGAGATCGTGAAGGTTTTTCTTTAAACCTTTTTACGTCAAAGACTTGCGGCTGGCTATTGTCCGGGCTTAATACCCTATCGGAAGCGAGGATATAACCATAAGCAGTGGCAGGATAGCTAGGAGCTATCCCTATAGTTACGATTTTCCCTTCCCTTGCCGCCTTAACCGCAGCCGATACGGCGTTGCGGAAGACGGCAACATTTTTTATCGCGTGGTCAGCGGCAAAAGACCCGGCAATCACCGCTCCATATTTTTCTTGTAGCGTTGCCGCCGCCCAAGCGATCGCACCGAGAGAGTTTTTTCGACTGGGCTCTTCCAGGATCCGGTATTGTTCTTTCGCACTCGCGTTAAGCCGTGCATTCAGATGTTGGGAGGCAACGGCCTCGGCATGGCTGGTACCGGTTACTACCGTTAGCGACGATGCCAGGGGCGAAAGTCGGTCAACGGTGGCTTGCAAGAGAGTGCGCCCTTCCCCCAGTAAATCGAGTAAAAACTTAGGTTTATCAACTCGCGAAACCGGCCAAAGACGGCTTCCAGGACCTCCGGCAGGAATAATTACATGTAGGCTCATAATTTAAAAGTATCGCGCATAGCCCGAGTGAAGATTAGGCTCGACTAGGGCTGGCAAATATCCACCATTACTTGCGCCTCGGTGAGGCTCTCAGCTATTCCGCTAGGTGGGGCACTAACCGATATTACTCGCGAAAGCTGTTTTAAGGGACAAACTACTCCTAGCGCCGACCTTCGCCATGCTGGGGTTGGCACCATAATGGTGGCGAACTCGCTGTTTTCGATTAGCACTTTTTCCAGCATTGCTTTATCTAGATTATTGCAGCTAAGACCAGTTTGAGCATCAATACCTTCGGCTTCAATAAATACGGAATGAAAATGAAAATTGTAGGCGGTAATCACGCTAGGAGAACCTAAGGTTTCATGATCGACCGGTTGTCCCCCGAAAAAAACAATCTCAGAGTGAGCTTTACCGTTGTCTCGCTGCATCTGTTGGGCTCCATCAAGAATCCGCATCGCCGGCAGATAATTGGTTGCCACTGTCAAAGACGAGAAGATTTCACTTTCGCTAATTTTTTTAGCGAGGCAACGACCGCTCCCACCTGCACCAATAAAAAGCTTAGAGCCCGGGCGAATAGTTTCAGCCGCCGCTTCAGCCAGTATCTTTTCTTCGTCGTTAGAAGCAGCAGTGCTGGGTGAAGCGGGCAAGCTTTCGCTTTCCAAACGAACCGCCCCTCCATGAACGCGCTCTAATTTCCCTTGATTTGCGAGCAAACTAATGTCGCGCCGCACCGTCATTTCAGATACGCCGAGCTCAGTTACCAGATCGGTAACCCGCACTGATCCGTTACTATTTACTTGCCGTAAGATTTCTTCGTGCCGCTGATGCGCTAGCATGGCTCTCTCCGCTGCTAGAGGAAACTTTCCTCTAGATTATCCTATTTTGTTGCTATTTGTCTTTTTCTTCGCGCGCTTTTGTTCGTTTGAATGAATGCGACTAACTTCAGCAAAACCGCTAGATTGAGAGTATGAGAAGTATTAGTAACTCCCCCGAGCTTTCCGTTCGCGACCGCCACCCAGAGCAATTTTCACCTAGTTTTACCGAGGTTAAAGCTGAATCCGGTTTTATAGATAAAGCCAAACTATTTGTTTCCTGGTTGCAACGTCTGCGGATTATGCGTTCTCTTACGCGTTACGGTAATGGTCGCGGGGCGCTACTGGCTGGAGGTATCGCGTATTCTGCGATCTTTTCTCTCGCTGCTGCCCTAACTATTGGAATCACCGTGCTTCTAGGAGTACTGGGGCGCAGTCCCCAGCTACAAGATGCGGTATTTTCCTCCCTCGCATCTTCCCTTCCTGGAGTACTGGAATGGAAAGGATCCTCTGGGATTGTTGATCCCTCCGATCTGGTAATTTCCACCTCTTTTTCCATAACCGGAATCGTGGCGGTCGTGGTATTAGTTTTTTCCGCGACTTCGGTGATGCGCGCCATGAAGTCTTCCATTCGCGCCATGTTTGGAATTGATCAGGTGCCTTCTGGGGTGGCAAGCGAAAAGCTACGCGACTTACTAGGCTTTGTGGCTATTGCCTTGGGAGTGGGGACAACCGGGATTTTAACCTTGGCGCATACGGTTATCGGCACTCAAGTATTTTCGGCAATCGGACTAGAATCTACACTCGCCTCCATGATGATCAGGATCGGTTCTTTTCTAATTAGTGCCGCTATCGATGGGTTGATCCTTTGGATCTTGATTCGTTTCGTGGCACTAGTTAGAGCACCAAAAACTGATCTTTGGTGGGGGCTAGCAGGCTTTGGAATAGTAGCTTCTTTGATAAGGTCTCTGGGAACCTCAGCAGTAGGCTCAGTTGACAACCCGCTGCTAGCTTCTTTTGCCGCCATTGCCACCCTGTTGCTGTGGATTAACTTGCTTTCCCGAGTGATGCTGATTTCTTGCGCTTTTATCGCCAATCCTCCTAAAGCTCTCAAAGTTAGCGAAGCTGAGGACGTACACGCTACTGAACGCCCCAACTACGTATCCTTATCGGAGCCGCTAACTTTGGATTGGGCACATCATCGGCTCAGCGGAGCCGTGGATCTTGACGTTCCCGCCGACACTTCTTTACCGGATCATTTAGCACTGGGGCAAGCACCGCTGTGGCGGTCTCGTCTGGTAACCCAAAGCGGAAAACCCTGGCGGGGGAAAGTAAGCGCCCTGATTGATCAGATGATCGCGCGGCATGAAAAACGGATCGCTTTCCTGCGCTCTCTAAAAGATGGGCGCCGGGATCCCCATTAGTATCTCGCCCCTAACGTGCTAGGTATGTTTAGGCTTTTAGAACCCAAATAAGATAGGCAGCTAGCTAACTAGCGCGTAGGAAGTTAGAGATCGCCCACTGTCCGGTTCTCCATATGGTGTATCACCGAAGAACGCAATCCACCATCAACACCAAGCATCACGCCGCCCAGCAGGGAAAGCTTTGAGAAACGTTTCTTACCTGCTAGACCGATTAGGCCAGCGCCAATTAAGCCCACCCCTACTGCCATTTGAGCAACATTTGCCACTTTCATCAAAGTGGGGTGCTCTATTTCCAGCTTCCGTAGGATACCGAAAGGAGTTTTCGCGTCCTCGTCAGAATGCAATATCCGCATATCTACGCTGTGCCCCATGGCACGAGCCCAGCCAGGTTCATGGAAGATTTCAATCCCGGGCACATCCTCTAACTCCAGTCGTCCATAGAGGAAAGCGGCGGCCTCAGCTGGTAGCCCCATAACTTCAATCGCCCGCACCATTCCATCTTGACCGGCAATTTTGAAAGTCTGCGCTAATTGGTGGGCGTCACACCCGGCGGTTTCAGCAATCCGGTTGGGCGAGGAGGAGTGTCCAAGGTATTCACGGATCTGTGCTTCCAGTGCCGGATCGGGATTCTCTACTGCTCCGGGAACCACCTGGGTTTGTAGTAACCAGGAGTGAATTGCCAGTTTCTCTGGGTCGGCAACTTCATCGGAAGTAACTGCCACCACCCGCTGGTCATGGTCAGAAACATACAGTCCCACCGCGGGAATCCGGGAGATCAAAGAACCTTCTACAATATCCGCGCGAATCGTTTCATAGCACAGAGCAATCCGGCCTTCCGGAAGGGTCACACACCCCAGGGTTTTCCCTTCCGCAGCCGCGCAAAACGGAACTGAAGAAACCGGCATCGAAGAAATCTCTACTACTCGCACTGGTTGCTCCCTATCACCTGACCGGGAGGGAAGAGGCATATCGGAAGGTAGTTTATTGGCATGATATTCGCCGATGGAAACGTCGGCAGCAAACTTTTCTGCCAGCAGTTCTACCACTTCCGGGAGTGCTGCCCCCACACGCAGCGGTTCATCTGCCTCATCTAAAGATGCCAGGCCGTCAGCCTGGTTACGGAGCACATTTACTCCCAACAAATGCGGGGTATCGGGAAACCAATCTGCCTCGGCCACGATATTTTGTTCCCTAAAGAACTGGCACACCGCCCTGGGGTCGAGCTTGGCAGCCACCATCGCGCCCTCTTGAACATTCCAGGTAACTACCGGGTCAGCATTGGTGTCTACACTGGGCAAGCTGTCATTGCTCATGATTTCTCCTTTGCGGTTACTCTTTCCTCCAGATTAACCTTTGGGGACAGCTTTTTCAGCCGTTACAGGACACAGAATTGCAAATTTTTCTCTTATCGAAACAGTGAGTTACTTCTCAAAGTTTAAGACTAGCTTGCCAATCGCGAGGAATATCGGGTTACCTTAAGGGCATGACACGTCGAATGTTCAGCTGACCCGCACGGTCAGCTCTTCCCAGTCCGCCCCTAGGCGGCGACGCGTTTGCCCGTGCAAAGAAAGTCCCTTTGGACTGCCTTGCCGGGCTTTTTGTTTATCCAAAGTGGACTATTGGCAAACGTTTTAGAAAAACCCAAATCTACTGAAAAGGATAAATAAAAATGACTAAGCAAAACTGGGGTTTCAACACTCGTCAGATTCACGCCGGATACCGTCCCGATAAAGAAACCGGATCCCCGGTGCCTCCGCTGTACCAAACCAACGGATACGTGTTTAAGGACGCTAAACAGGGCGCGAATCGCTTTGCCTTAAAAGAACCCGGCCCCATTTACACTCGTCTAAACAACCCCACTAATGAGGTTTTCGAGCAGCGAGTTAACTCCCTAGAAGGCGGAGTGGGAGCGCTGTCTACCTCCTCGGGAGCCGCCGCGATTGCGCTGACTATTTTGACGATAGCCCAGGCGGGAGACAATATTGTGGCTTCTCCCTCGCTTTATGGGGGAACCTTGGCGTTCTTGGCGAATAACCTACCCCGCTACGGCATCACTACCACTTTTGTTACCGACCCTACCGATGGTGCACAGTGGGAAGCAGCAACCAATGAACGCACTATTGCTTTCTTCGCCGAAACTATTCCTAACCCCAAAAATGATTTCCTGGATATTGAGGGCGTAGCCGAGGTTGCAAAACGGGTAGGAGTACCTTTCATTGTGGATAACACGGTAGCCACCCCCTATTTGACCCGTCCCCTAGAGTGGGGCGCCGATATTGTGGTGCATTCGGCATCGAAATACCTGTGCGGACATGGGAACTCTATCCAAGGGGTAATCGTTGATGGCGGCTCTTTCGATTGGGGTACTAATCCGGAGCGCTTCCCCCAGTTCAACCAGCCAGATCCGTCCTATCACGGCCTGGTTTATAAAGACCTCGGCGAGGCCGCGTTTATTACTAAGGCCCGGGTACAGGGGCTGCGCGACTTTGGATTTACTGCCAGTCCCTTTAACTCTTTCCTAGTAAATATCGGGATTGAAACCCTGTCACTGCGAGTACAGCGCCATGTGGAGAACGCTCAAAAAGTAGCAGAGTTCTTAGAGGCACACCCGCTGGTAGCATCAGTTAGCTATTCAGGGCTTACCTCTTCCCCCACCCATGATTTGCAACAAAAATACGCGCCGAAAGGTGCGGGCGCGGTTTTGGCTTTTGACCTTAAAGGGAACCGCGCCGATGGGGAGGCCTTCGTGGATGCTTTGCAGCTACTAACTAACGTGGCGAACCTGGGGGATCTACGTTCGCAGGTTATCCACCCCGCCTCCACCACCCATTCGCAGGCTAATGAACAAGAGTTGGCGGCGGCTGGTATCAGCCAATCCACGATCCGAGTCTCAGTCGGTCTAGAGGACGTAGCAGACATTATTACTGATCTGGAAGCCAGCTTCGCGGCGATTAAGAAATAAGCGGCGCTTGCGCTTAAGGAATAAAAGACAGCAATCCGGTATTAGCTGGGAGGAACCTCAATGTCTACAGCGTTAAAAGAAAAAACCACCGGCAGGACAAAAACCGAAATCTTTAATCCCCGCAGGCAATATCCGGGTACTAACTGGGCAAATAATCCCGCCTGGCTGCCTGGTGACGATCCCGGTAACCGCCGATTCGTTTCCCTTGGGGAATTACCTTTAGAAAACGGAGGCAGCCTGCCCGGGGGTTACCTGGCATATGAAACTTGGGGAAAGCTAAACGCCGATGCCTCTAATGCGATTTTGATTGAACACGCTCTGACCGGTGATTCTCATGTGATCGGATTACAAAGCCCGGCACATCCCACTGCTGGCTGGTGGGAGCGGGTAGTAGGGCCAGGCAAACCGATTGATACTGACCGTTACTTTGTGGTGGCTCCTAACTGCCTGGGCGGATGTCAAGGTTCTACCGGCCCTGCCTGGCCGGCGCCTGACGGATTACCTTGGGGCTCTCGTTTCCCCGAAATCACTACCCGCGACCAGGTGCGGGCAGAAAACAAGCTACGCAAACAGCTAGGGATACTGTCGTGGGCACTGGTAGTAGGCCCGTCTGCGGGAGGATTTCGTGCCCTCGAATGGGCGTGCTTGTATCCGCAGCGAGTACGGGCATTGGCGCTGGTCGCAACGGCCGCAGCGACCAGCGCCGACCAGACCGGTTGGGCACATATGCAAGTAAAGGCCCAAGAGTTAGACCCCAGTTTTGCCAGCGGAGACTATTATCTATCAGCCGATAAAGAAGCGGGTAACCCGGGGATGGCGCTGGCTCGGCAAATCGCGCACGCCACCTATCGAACTTCCGGCGAGTTAAACACCCGTTTTGGGCATAGCCCACAAAAAGGCGAAAATCCCCTGGCAGGAGGACGCTACGCCGTAGAATCCTACCTGGATTATCACGGGAAAAAATTGACTCGGCGTTTTGATCCCGGTTCCTATCGGGCGCTAACTCGCGCGATGATCACTCACGATATCGGTCGCGGGCGCGGCGGTACCCGCCGCGCCGCCGGCTCCATCTGCGCCCTCACCCTAGTGATTGGAGTAGATTCTGACCGCCTATTCCCGGTAACAGAATGCGCGGAACTAGCACGCCAAATCCCCGGAGCGAGATACTGGCAAGTAACCTCGTCGTCTGGTCATGACGGTTTCTTGGTAGAAACTCGCCAGGTAGAAGAAATCCTGGCCGATTTCGTTGCTGGCTTATAGTTCCCGCTGGCGCCCTCTAGGGAGCGATTAAACCAGTTAAAGCAGGTAGGCTGTAAGGCGTGCAAATAATGGATTTAACCGGGCAGCTGCAGGACTATCGCGCCCTCGATAAACTGCATAAACAGATACATGCCGAGGTGGCAGCGGGGATGCGGGAAAACACGGCACTCTTAGTGCAGTACTCCCCCACTTTCACCGTGGGACGCAACACCAAGCCGGAAGATGTACCCAATAAAGATGTACCGGTGATCGAAGTAAATCGGGGCGGCTCGGTTACTTGGCATGGCCCGGGGCAGCTGGTTTGCTACCCGATTGTGAAACTACCCGAGCCTTTGGATGTTATTCGTTTTATTCGCGCCGTAGAACAGGTGGTAATCGACACCTTGGAACCCTACGGGATTCGCGCGCAGCGAATCAAGGGACGAGCAGGAGCTTGGGTATTAAAACCGGGGGAAATAGATAAGAAGATTGCCGCCATCGGGATTCATACTGCGCGGGGTGCTTCTATGCACGGTTTCGCCCTCAACGTGAACCCCACGTTTAGCGATTTCGCCCGGATAATTCCCTGCGGCCTCGCCGATGCGTGGGTAACTTCTATGAACGAACAAGGATGCAGCGAAACCGTGGCCTCTATGCGCGAACCAGTAATCGCCGGGTTGCGCCGTAACTTAGACACCCCTTACTTTAGAGGTGAGAAACAAGGGCAGGAGGGCGAAAATGTCTACACTTCCTGAGGTGGGCGAACGCAAATTATTACGGGTAGAGGCACGGAACTCGCTAAGCCCGATCGAAAACAAACCAGAGTGGATAAAAACCAAGGTAGTTTCGGGAAGAAACTATATGGATATGCGACACCTGGTGCGCCGCTCGGGACTAAACACCGTATGTGCCGAAGCCAATTGCCCCAATATCTATGAATGTTGGCAAGACCGAGAAGCCACCTTCCTAATAGGCGGCGCGGTCTGTACCCGGCGCTGCGACTTTTGCGATATTGCTACCGGACGCCCCAGCGAATATGACCGCGAGGAACCGAGCAGAGTCGCGGACTCGGTTGCTGAATTAGGGCTGCGGTACGCTACGGTCACCGGGGTTTCCCGCGATGACCTCCCCGATGGAGCCTCCTGGCTATATGCGGAAACCGCCCGTCAAATTCACGCTAAATCCCCCAATACCGGGGTAGAACTGCTGGTAGATGACTTTCGCGGACACTGGGGCGCCCTAGAAGAAGTATTCTCGTCCCGCCCGGAAGTATTCGGACACAACCTAGAAACCGTGCCCCGGATTTTCCGGCAGATCCGCCCCGCCTTCCGCTACGAGCGTTCCCTGCAAGTTTTAGAGGCTGCCTCCGATGCCGGTTTAATTACCAAGTCAAACCTGATATTAGGAATGGGAGAAACTCGCGAAGAAATCGAGGCCACCCTGCGCGCCTTGAAAGATGCCAAAGTCGACATTATGACCATCACCCAATACCTGCGTCCCTCTGCCCTACATCACCCGATAGACCGTTGGGTAAAGCCCGCCGAGTTCGTAGAACTCTCCGACTATGCCTATAAACTGGGCTTTTCGGCAGTAATGGCCGGCCCCTTAGTGCGTTCTTCCTACCGGGCAGGTAGGCTGTGGGCGCGCGCCATGCAGGCGAAAGGGCGCGAGCTCCCCGCTAATCTGGCACAACTTGGCGAGGAAGGGACCGCGCGCCAAGAAGCCTCCGCCCTGCTAGCGTCGCGTGCTAAGTAACCGTTTCTAGAAAATCTGTTCCTGTTATTTGGGCTGGGAGAATAGGTTTTTCCTCCTGCCCAAGTCGGGTTAAATCCTAGAGATTTAACCCGACTTATGCCCACCTAACCTACTCGGATAAAACCTATTCTCCCAGCCCCCGTTCGTCATCACAGCTCGTCCGCTCCCGTGAGAGCTATTTTGCTGAGCCCTATTCTGTTTGGGCGGATACTTCTTACACCCTTTCCCCGCCGATAACTCCTTCGCACGCTTAAGTTGCTGCTTGGTTAGCGGGGAGCTTCCCGGCCTGAAAGATAAAAGTAAAATATGTGAATCCCCTTTTGAGTAGCCGTTCCTTTGGAGTTGAGCGCTTGCAGTGTTAGGAGTGTTTTTCAAATGCGCACGCCTTGGTGCTCGCGGGGAGTTAGTTTTATCCGAGTGGGCGCGGTGGGCATAAGAATTCGGAAAATGCCTACGGTCTTTTTCCGAATTCTTGGGCGGGAGGAAAAACTTACTCCCTGCGACCCTCGTTGCCAAATGATTCTCGGAGGGTTTGGCGGGATAGTTTTCCGGCGCCATTTAGCGGGAGCGCGCTTACCTGGATTATTTGTTTGGGGATTTTGTAGGCGGCTAGCTTGCCGGTTAGGAAGGGTTTAATATCCTCGAGGGCGGCGGTTCCGGTGATTACTGCACAGACTCGCTGCCCCCAGTATTCGTCCTCCAAACCGATTACCGCGACCTGCCCGATACCGGGGAAAGTCGAGAGCGCGTCCTCTACCTGCGCGGGGAAAACATGTTCCCCGCCGCTAATGATTACGTCGCTTGCTCGCCCGCTAAGACGCAGCAAACCGTCCTCGCCAATAAACCCAATATCCCCGGTCTCAATCTGTCCCTCGATAGCGCTGATGGCTTTGCCCGGATAGTTGGTTTTGCATACCTGCGGACCGCCGATGGTTACTTGCCCTTGGCTACCTGTAGGCAGCGCCTTACCGTCTGCATCGCGCACCGCCACTTGGGAATAGGTGAAGGGGCGCCCAGCGGCCTCCGGGTGCTGCAAAGATTCGTTTATTCCCAGATAGCAGCCGGCGCCTCCAGTTTCAGTCATTCCCCACACTTGGATAGGACGCAGCGCAAGTTTTTCCATCCGCCGCGCTAAGGCTGCCGGTAGCGGCGCGCCTCCAATCAGGGGGCGACGCCAGTGCGGGAAGGGATTTTCTTTCAGTGGCTCGCCGTTTTCTTTTTCTAGGGCATCCAGCATCCCGGTGAACATGGTGGGAACTGCGAATCCGATGGTGACTTGCTCGTCGCAAATAATCCGGGCAGCGGTAAGCGGAGAAAATCCCGCGATCACTACTATTTTTCCGCCGTGGCAAAAAATATCGTTAGTGGTGCCGTTAAAGCCACCGATATGGGATAGCGGTGCCAGCGCCAAACCGGTATCCGAGTTGCGGTAGTCAAAAGCGTCACGATAGTTAGCCCACGCCCAATACATGGTTTCGCGGGAGTGCTCCACCCCCAGCGGCCTACCGGAAGTCCCGGAAGTATAGATAATCGCCGCCAGAGAACCCTCGGCTACCAGAGCAATCTCGCCGGCTAGTTCCCCGGGAGAAAAAGGTTGCTCCCGATGGGCAGCTAGGAGTTGTTCATGCAGGTAACCCAGGTTTATGACCTGCGAATTATTTAGGGCGCACTCCGGGGGGGACGCTATTTCTGCGGCAGCGGAGTCAGAGCTATCTAACGGAAGATCCCCTTTTTGGTCGCTAAAGAGCAGGCGCGGAGCGCAGTCGGCCACCATCGCTCGTAAATCAGCAGGTGCGGCGGCTTTAGCCAGGGGAACGAACACCGCGCCCATCTGGTCACAGGCTATCCACAGCAACAGGTGGTATTCACTGTTCGCGCTGCAAATCGCTACCCGATCCCCGCTCGTTACCCCACGTTCTTGCAGGTAAAGCACTAAATGTTGCGACAGTGACCAGGTGTCGGCCACAGAAAAATGCCCCCGGGGACCGGCCAGGCTTTGGGCATGGGGATGGTCAATCGCGGCTCTTTGAAAGTTTCGTATCGGTCTAATCATGACTTCCCTCATTTAACATCCTCGGCTATCTTACCCACCTGGTCACCTCTGCGAGTTAACCAGCAGGTAGGTTAAACTTAGCGGCAAGGAAACCGGCAGCCCCGGTTGCGAAGGTGGGCGAGGATTTAGGAGAACTCATGTCTGAAACTATTCAAAACCAGTTGGCACACCGCTCGGTACGGCGTTTTGATTCTCAACCAATCTCGCCACAGGTATTAGCGCAGTTAAAAGAGGCTACCCGGCGTACCGCCACCTCTTGCGGAGTGCAAATGGCTTCGATTATTCAAGTGAACGATCCGGAAAAGAAACGGCAGATTTCTCTGGTTTCTAATCAGGACTATATTGCCGATGCTCCCCAGCTGTGGATTTTCCTCACTGACCTGTACCGTTCCTATCGAATCGTGGAGGAAAAAGGCGAGGATAATCACTGCGTGCGCGGTATGGACGGGTTTTTCCAGGGCTTTACCGATGCGGTGTTGATGGCGCAAAACCTGGTGAACGCCGCCGAATCCCTGGGGTTGGGTACCTGTTTCTTGGGTTCGATCTTGAACGATCCAGCGCGGATGATTGAGATTTTGCAACTGCCGAAACTGACTTTCCCCGCCCTGGGGGTAATGTTTGGTTACCCGGGGCAGCAGCCGCAGTTAAAGCCCAGGATGCCGATGGAGCTGCGTATGTTCGAGGACTCCTATAACTGTTTTGAAGGGTCCTACCTGGAAGCATTCGCGGATTATGACCAGGAAATGACTACCTACTATGACACTCGGGCACACGGCCACCGCTCGGATACTTTCACCGATAGCCTCACCCGAATCATGCTCCGGGACGCTCCCCTGCGCCGCGGAATGCTAAATGCGGTGCGCGCCCAAGGCTTCGAGCTCGCCCTCCAGCCCCGCTAAAGCTTAAATCAGCGATAACGCCTTGCAATTGCAGAACTTCAATAGCAATATC
>ERZ1673752.1600-NODE-1600-length-30662-cov-23.330186_pt1 | contig 30662 bp, 26 predicted proteins | sample MGYA00580195_ERZ1673752 | MGnify/ENA primary metagenome ERZ1673752 (study PRJEB41218, sample SAMN15661744) | gut metagenome | host: Homo sapiens | place: Canada: London | collected 2015-08-20/2019-03-30 | study: EMG produced TPA metagenomics assembly of...
GCGATCACAACCGCAGCAAAGTGAGCATCCTGTTCCCAGTGCAGCAGCATCAGGAACGGCACTGAAAAGAGAGCGTGTCTGAGACGAGAAGGGGCTGCTGCGGAGCAAGCGAGCGAAACCTGTCGCCCGCCCGGGCTCACACCGCCCTCGCTCAAAAGTTCGCTTCGCTCACAATCGCTCGGGTCGGCGGACCCGGTCGGGCTGAGCGCGAAAAAGCCGGCCTTGTCTCGGAGCAAATGGAGGTCTGAGAAGATGCTTGATTTTAGCGAAACCCACGTCCAGGGCATTATTTCCGAACTCGATGAATTAATACAAAAGCCGATTTTTTCCATCGATCCCAAAGCACTCTCGGACTACCAAAAAGATTATTTCGAAGAGCAATGCCCCAAAAGCCATGACATGATCGAAAAAGCCCGCGAGTTGATTCCCGGCGGCGTGCAGCATAATCTGGCTTTTAACTATCCCTTCCCGCTGGTCTTTACCAAAGCTTCTGGCCCCTGGCTGGAGGATCTTGACGGCCATCGCTATTTTGACTTTCTGCAGGCTGGCGGGCCGACCGTTCTGGGTTCAAATCCTCCCGAGATCCGTGCTAAGGTCATCGACTTGCTGAATAGCTGCGGACCTTCCACCGGGCTTTTTCATGAATATGAATACCGTCTGGCTCAGGAGGTTGCCGATCTGATTCCCGCGGTGGACTGGCTGCGCATGTTTAACTCCGGTTCAGAAGCCTGTATGGCTTCGATTCGCGTCGCCCGCCTGGCCACGAAACACAGGCATGTCCTGAAAATGGGCGGCGCGTACCATGGCTGGAGCGATCAACTGGCCTATGGCATCCGCGTTCCGGGCAGCAAATTTACTCAGGCCCACGGCGTGCCACGCAAAATCTTCAAATATGTCGATGAGTTTTTCCCCGGTGACCTCAATGCGCTGGAAAGCAAGCTCAAAGCCAAAGCCTGGAAAGGTGGGACAGCGGCAGTGCTGCTTGAGCCTGTCGGGCCAGAGAGCGGCACACGACCGATCAGCGAAGCTTTTATCAAAGGGGCTGAAAAACTCTGTCATAAATACGGAGCCCTGCTTGTTTTTGATGAGGTCGTCACGGCCTTCCGCCTCTCCCCGCACGGTGCTTCCTCCATATTTAATGTCGAACCTGATCTCACGGTTTTCGGCAAAGTTATCGCCGGAGGTTATCCCGGAGCCGGTGGATTGGGCGGTAAAAAAGAATATATGAAATATCTCGCTGCGGGCATTCAGACTGGTGACAGGGTCAAAAAAGCCCTCGTTGGCGGCACCATGGCCGCCACGCCTCTCTCGGCGCTGGCAGGCTATTACACGATCCGCCGCATTGTCGAAACGCAGGCCTGCGAAAAAGCCAATGAGCTCGGCGATCAGCTCACCGCAGGACTCAAGGCCCTGATCAAAAAACATGGCCTGCCCTTTGTCGCCTTCAACCAGGGCTCCATCTGCCACCTCGAAACCGTCGGCACTATGCACTTCTGCGTCGACTGGAAGCACCCCTGGAAGATTCCCGGCGTACTCAAAGAAACCTCCAGGCGCAAGTCCGAAATGGAACACATGGGCTGCGCCTATATGGCAGAAGGTCTCGTCACCCTTGCGGGCAGCCGCCTTTACCTCAGCGCCGCCTACGATGAGGAGCTCCTGAAGCAGGCGCTCGAAGCCTTTGACCGCGTCTTCGCGCACGTCGTTGAGCTGAAAAAATAAGCGGCCAGCGGGCTTGTCAGTGACCCGCGAGACGCGGAGCAGAGTCCCTTCGAGCGAGTTCGCTATCACCGCCGCAGCAAAGTGAGCATCCTGTTCCCTGTGCAGCGGTATCAGGAGCCGTACTGAAGAGAGAGCGTGTCTGAGACGAGAAGGGGCTGCTGCGGAGCAAGCGAGCGGAAACGCCACGCCCTTCCAGACACCGCAAATACGAGGAGAAAAAAGATGCAGACGAAAAGTGAAAACGAGCTTCGACAGGAAATAGTCCGCCTGGCACAGGATTTTCTCGCCCGGGGACTGGTGGTGCGCAGCTGGGGCAACTTCAGTGCGCGCCTGGATGCGGAGAGCTTTCTCGTCACGCCCTCCGGCCTGGCCTACACCGCGATGCAGCCGGAAGATCTTGTCCGCTGTTCGCTGGCTGACGGCACGAAGCTTCCGGGCGAAAAAGGCAAGCCTTCTTCCGAAGCGCCTATGCACGCCATTCTTTATCGCCTCTTTCCTGAGGCGCAAATGGCCGCTCACACGCATCAGGTCTATGCCTCTGCGCTCTCCCTCGTGCCCGATGGCCTGAACTTTTCCGGCTCTCCTCTGCCGGTTGGGAAATATGCTCTGCCCGGCAGCAAACGTCTGCACAAAAATATGGAGGAGGCGCTCTCCCGTGCGCAGGCGTCTTCAGCCCTCATGGGCCGCCACGGGGCCTTCGTTTTTGGCTGCAGTCCTGCAGAAGTCAGCGAACGGGCTGAGGCTCTTGAAGAGTCCTGCCTCGGCCTCTGGGAAAAAATGACGGGCCGGAAAAACAGCCATCGCCGGGCTATTGACGCTCACAGCCCGGAGGAAGAAGCCCTGGCGGCCCGTTTTGGCGCAAGTCTACCGGCGGGAGAAAGCGTTTGTGTCTCCCTCGATCCGGAACTTCAGCGACTTTTTAGCAGAACGAAAATTCTCGAAGCCTGGCTCGATGACTTCGCTCAGATCTGCGGCCAGCACGTCGGTTCACTCCGCAGATCCAACAGCGTGCGCTATGATCGCGAAACTCAGGCGGCGTTCTGCTTTGGCCAGAATCCCGGCGACGCAGAAAATGTTCGCGCGGTCCTCGAAAAAAATGTCCGTGCTGCGGCACTTGCCGAAGTCTGTGATCTCAAGCCGCTGCCGCTCTGGGAGTGTCGGCTCATGCGCTTCGTCTACCTGAAAAAGTATTCCCGGCAGTACAGCAAATAAGCGGCCTAGGGCCCGAACAAAGCCCCGCGCAATTTCACTTAAAGGGAGCCTTTTGCAGCTTTTAATACGGCTTTCCTGAATAAAAGATCTTCGGGCATGGTGATTTTGCCGGGCACGAAAATTCTCCCCCCTTTAAAGAGCCTTAAAGGCTAAAGAAAACTCTTGCAATCTCCCGCATATACCAGGGATCCAGCAGGCCGCCCGTCTCGCGGAGGCTGTGCATACCCCAGATGGGATTGCCCACATCGACGGTGCTTACCGGGATCAGAGCCGAACTGATCGGCCCGATGGTGGAGCCGCCGCGCAGGTCGCTGCGATTGACGAAAACCTGGGTGGGCACATCGGCAGCTTCGGCAAGCTGACGGAAAATGGCCAGGCTGTGAGCATCTGAGGCGTAGGACTGGGAGGCCGCCAGCTTAATGACCGGACCGCCATTGATGGCCGGCCGGTGTGTCGGATCCGCATATTCGCTGTAGTTGGGGTGTACTGCGTGAGCCTGATCGGCGGAGATCATAAAGGATTTTTCGAAAAGTTCCAGAAAATCTCTGCGGCTGCCGCCAAGCCCCAGAACCAGCGCTTCCATAAAATCGCGGGGGAAGAGACTCTGTGCGCCCTGCTTGCTGCGCGAGCCGACTTCTTCATTATCAGTGACCAGCAGAATGGAGATCCCTTCACTGTCATCGTCTGAAGCGAGAAGCCCGGAAAGTCCGGCATAGAGCATGCCAAGATTGTCCAGACGACCGGAGGAGATAAAGCAGTCATTGAGTCCGCAGAAGCTGGGGGCCTGGACATCGTAGGTGAGGAGATCAAAGCCCAGAATATCGTCTGCGGAGACGCCAAGTTCCTCAGCCAATAACGCTTCCAGCAAATCGGGACGGGCTTCTCCACCCACGGGCGCGAGGAAGGGCAGCAGGACTTTGTTATATTCGATCTTGACGCCGTTGTTGGCTTCGCGATTCATATGAATGCAGAGATTGGGCAGAATCAGCAGGGGCTTTTTAAAATCGACGAGCTGCTCCTCAACGTCCAGTGGACTTTTGCCCCGCAGCACCACGCGGCCAGCCAGGGAAAGAGGCCGATCAAAGAAGGTATTGAGCAGGGGACCGCCATAAACCTCGACAGCCAGACGACTGATGCCTTCGCTCTCGGAAATCGCCCGCGGCTTCACTTTCAGAGCCGGCGAATCACTGTGGGCCCCAAAAATCTTAAGCCCGCCCGTGAGCGGCTTCCGACCGATTTTCCAGGCCAGCAGCGCCGACCCATTCTGTGTTAAAAAACCTTTGTCGCCCGCTCGTAGTTCACCCAGCTCAGACAGCTTGCTCTCCCGATAGCCCGCCGCTTTCAGCTTTTGAGCACTCAGCGCCGTTGCCTGCCAGGCCGTCGGAGCCTGCCTCAGAAAGTCAAGAAGACCCTCAGCTTCAAGATGGGCCTTCTGATAAAGCGCCGTCAAGCGGCAGTCCGCCTTGGTAAAATCTATTACGACATTTTTATCCATGCTTTTCTCCTTCACTCGCTTCTTCAAAATATGTTTTTCCTTTTTTCGCTCCACCGGTCCCAGCCATAGCTGCGCCGTGTTAAACTAAGTCTAAGTATAACCCGATATTTCAGAAAGGATTCGCTATGTCAAAAGAACTGAAAACCCGTGATCAAATTCCGCAGGAGCTGACCTGGGATGTGTCCCGCCTTTATAAAGACCAGGAGGCCTGCCGGGCCGACTTAGCTGCAGCCCTGAAACTTGCGAAAGATTTTTCCGAGCGCTTTGAAGGCCATCTGCAGCAGGGAGGATCCCTGCTCAGCGAGGCCATTAAGGCATATGAAGAGATCGTTAAGAAGCTGGATCGCACCCTGACTTATGCCAGTCTGCTGGCCAGCGTGGATCTGACCAACAATGAGTATGTGGCGCTCAATCAGGAAGCTGGCATGAAAGCGGCTGAGATCGGCTCGCTCCTCAGCTTCTGGGCGGTTGAGCTGGCGGCGCTCCCGGAGGAAACCCTGCAGCAGGCGATCCGTGAGAATCCGACTTATGCCATTTACCTTGGTGATATCAAGGCCTGGAAAGAGCACCAGCTTTCGGCCAAAGAAGAGGCTCTGCTCGCGGCTCTGGAGCCTTCGCTGGATCTTCCTTCGTCACTCTATGAGACGACCAAAGCGGCGGATATGCGTTTCCCTGAACTTAATCTTAAAGATGGTCGCCATCCGCTTTCCTATGTGCTCTACGAGAATGAGTACTGCGGCTCGCCCGATACGGACTTGCGACGGGAGTCTTTCAGGGCTTTTTCCGAAACCCTCAGAAAATATCAGGAAACGACGGCTGCGATTTACAACGGCCAGATCCAGAAGGAGAAAATCCTTTCGCGTCAGCGTGGCTTCGACTCTGTCATCGACTACCTGCTTTTCCATCAGAAGGTGCCGCGCAAGCTCTATGAACGCCAGCTCGACATCACCATGGAAAAACTTGCTCCGGTCATGCGCCGCTGGGCAAAACTGCTGCAGCAGGCTCACCATCTGGAGGAGATGCACTATAGTGACCTGAAACTTTCGCTTGATACTACGATTCCTCCGCAAATTTCGGTGGAAGACTCCAAACAGTATATCAAGGAAGCCATGGAGCCGATGGGCAAAGACTATCAGGCCATGATAATGCGCGCCTTCCCCGAGCGCTGGTTTGACTTTGCTCAGAATATCGGCAAGCAGACGGGCGGATATTGCACCGTTCCTGTCGATGCGGGTCCCTTTATTCTGCTCAACTGGACTGGTGGTATCGATGAGGTCTACACCATGGCCCACGAGCTGGGTCATGCAGCTCAGGGGCTGCTCTGCCTGAAAGCCAACAGTCTCCTGCAGAGCGATTTCTCCTGGTATGATGTCGAATCACCCTCGACCTTCCACGAAATGCTGCTCTCGCACAGCCTCATGAAGAGAGCAAAAACGCCGGACGAAAAGAAAAAAGTCTGCGCTCAGATGATCGAGAAGACCTACTATCATAACTTTGTCACGCACTTCCTTGAGGGCTACTATCAGCGCGAAGTCTACCGTCTGGTCGACCAGGGTCAGAACCTGCGTGCAGACGATCTCAACCGTCTTTTCCGCGAGACTCTGGAAAAATTCTGGGGCGATGAGGTGATCCTTGACGAGGGCGCCGAGCTTACATGGATGAGGCAGCCGCACTATTACAACGGGCTTTACTCCTACACTTACAGCGCCAGTCTGACCATCTCGACCGAGATGTACCAGCGCGTGCAGAAAGAAGGCGAAGCCGTGGTGGGCGACTGGCTGAAGTTCCTCTCCGCAGGCGGCCCGATTCCGCCGATTGAGCATGCCCGGCTCGCCGGTATCGATATCGAGGACGGCAGCGCGCTCGAACGCACGATTGCCTTTATCTCGGATCTTGTGAGCCAGCTGGAGGCCTGATCCCGCATTTTGCTTTCCTGGCTTTGCTTCTGCAGCCTGGCCTGGACTGTTTCTCTGAGATATTAAGTTTTTATGCGCGGAGAAACGGTCTGGCCTGCTGCCGGAGCATGGCCTGTGTCAGGCAGGAAGATCCGGCGCAAATAGCCGGTAAAAAATCACCTTGGAAAGAAGACTGCAAGCATGAAAGAACTTATCCGGCAGGCCCTTGAAATCTCCCGCAAGCAGGACAAATTTGCTCTGCGCAGGGTGGAAGGGAAGCGCTTCTTTTTCTTTCCCCGCCTGCGTTCGCTGGGCCTTTACCACGCCTTTTCTTCGATCGACAGCAACCTGCTGCTGAAAGATCGCCTGGACAGCCCTGAGCTTGCAGCCGACTGGGCTGGCCTGCTCTCTTTGATGCCCCCGCACAGCGCCGTCTTCTACCCCTCACAGGAGCACACGAATCTGGTCCGGCCGGTTGATGAGGAGGGTTTGGGCGAGCAGAATGAGGGAGCTTTGGGACGTAAAATGCCGGGCATCGACGGCCTTTGCAGCTCGCGCAAAGATTTTGTGCTCTGCAGCTGCTTTGGCGACTGCGCCCCGATTCTGCTCTTCGATCCGGTCAACGAGGTGCAGGCCAATGTCCACTCGGGCTGGCGTGGCACACTCCATCGCATCGCCGAGGCGGGTGTCGAAAGTCTCCGTAAGACGTATCGCAGCGACCCGCAGGATATTTTTGCCGCGGTGGGGCCCTTCATCGGGCGCGACGATTTTGAAGTGTCTGAGGATGTGGCCGAGGCCTTTGCAAAAGCTTTCCCCGAACTTGAAGAGGCGGAGCTCGTGCGTCCCTTCCCCGGCAAGGAGGCCGAAGGCAAGTTTCTGGTCGACCTCGGCCTCGTCATTGTGGCTACGCTGCTGCAAAACGGCGTTCCCGCGGAGCAGATCCTCTTCTGTGGGCGCTCGACCGTGTCCAACCCCGGAGATTTCCACAGCTTCCGCCGTGACAAGGAGTCCTTCGGCCTGATGATGGTCGCAAGTCAGATGGACCCTCAGCTCAACCGCTGAAAAACGTTACAAAAGACTGAGAAGCGATTAGAAAAAATATGAAAAGAGCTCCACAGGAAGCCTATCTCAAAAAAGCAGCGAGACCGATTTTACTGCGGCCCTTTACACTCTTCACAGTGACGCTGACTCTGCTGCTTTATGCTTTGGATTTTCTTTTCCGCTGGCAGAACGGTCTCGCTGAACTTTTTTGCCTGCGGGTAGAACTTCCGCTGGCCGGACTTCTGGCGAGAGGCGTGGCTCTCATCCCTTTCAGCCTTACGGAAACCTGCTTTTTTGCGGGACTCATTCTATTGATCGTCCTTGCATTTCGCGCTTTTCTGCGTCTCCTGCGCCTGCCGGGACGACGCCTCCGTCGCTTTCTGCGTGGCCTGGTCAGCCTCGCTACGGCCGTGCTTTTTGGCCTCAATCTTTATCTTTTCTTTTATCAGCTGTCGCAGAAACGGCCGCCGCTCACTGCCAAACTGAAGCTCAGCCCTGCGGATTTAAGCCCCCGCCCGGAGGAACTGGCAAGCTCTGCCAAAGTGCTGATCGGTGAAATGAACGAGCTGCGCAAAGACTTGCCGGAAGACAGGGAGGGGGTATTTCGCACAGAAAAGGGCCCTTATTCCTGTTTCGTTAAAAGTTCCCAGACCTTTTCGCAGCTGGGCAGCTGGGAGCCGCTCTTTTCTCCAGCTGTCCAGGCCCGGCCCAAGCCCCTCACGCTCTCGCCGCTGCTCTCGCGCATGGGACTTGCGGGTTTCTACAGCCCTTTCTTCGTCGAACCCCAGGTCAACACCCAGCAACCAAAAGCCCTCTGGGCTTCCACCGCTTTGCACGAACTCGCCCATGCCAATGGCTATACGCGCGAAGATGAAGCTGAGGCGCTGGCCTTTTTACTGGGTCGTCAGCATCCGGATGCAGAGCTACGGTATTCTTCCAGACTTGGCGCCCTGCAGCGGCTCCTGCCTGCTTTAAAACAAAGCGATGAGGTTCTCTGGCAGGAGAGCATGAGTGCGCTGAGCCCTGCCTGCCGTCGTGATATGGCGGCAAGCTCCGCCTTTTGGCAGTCCCGGCAGGGCAAGCTCGCGGAGAAGGTTCGCGACGTCAACGACCGCTTTCTCAAAAGTCAGGGCCAGTCCGGTGTGGCCGCCTACAGCGAATCGGTCCGACTGCTGCATTTCTTTATTCGCAACAAGGATCTGCCGCAGCAGCCTGCAGGTGGAGATGACAAAGCAAGGCCAAAGCGACCTGTGGAAACGAGCCCGTCCCAGACCGGTGAAAGTAACCCTCCGCAGACCGGTGAAAGCAGCCCAACACAGACCGGTGAAAGCAGCGAAATCAGTCCTGCGAAGACCAGCGAAACCAGGTCAAGATGAACGTACCGGAGAAAAATTACACACCCACGCGCTGAGTGCCCATGAAACTCGCACATTCTGGCGCGGGGTCAAAGCAAGACGGAATGAAATCAGAAAGCTAGCAAGCGAGGCAGCCGCAACATGAGCCAAACGATCCCTGTTATCTTTATCCATCACCACGAATACGCCGGCCTGCGCGATGTTTTCGCCCTGTTCTCCGAGCGCTCAGAAGAGACGGAAAAAGGAGCACAACTGCAGCTGCTCCAGGGGCGTCAGGGCGCGGCCATGGAAGCGCTTGAAGGGAGCAGGTCTGTTCCGACAGAGGCCCTTGAGGGGAGCGGGGCTGTTCCGACAGAGGCCCTTGAGGGGAGCGGGGCTGTTCCGGAGGAGACATCAGAGAAGCGCAGGGCTGAGGCGTCGCAGGCACTTCCGGGTCTGACCCTGATCTCCAGCCTTTCACGTGAACTCTCCAAAGAAGAGATGCGGGGCCAGAAAAACGGTGACCCGGTGCTCGTCGAAACCGCGGCAATCAGGAACGGAGAGACGGTCAGCCGCATCGAAGAAGCCCTCAGCACGCTTGATACAGGCTGTGGAAATGTGCCCCGATCCAGCCAAACAAAGAGCTTCCCTGCGTCCACAGAGGAGCGGAGCGGACTCGAACAAAGCGCCCTTGTGCCTCCTCAGCTTGCCCGCCGGGAACTTAAACGCCAACTTTACTTTATCCTCTCCGAGCTGAGCGGTATACGCTGGCCCTGGGGTTCGCTTACAGGCATTCGTCCGACCCAGGTGGCCATGGAGGAATTAAATCAGGCCAGGGAAAGAGAAGAAGCCCGTAAACGCCTCGTGGATGTCTGGGGCGTGAGCCCCGAAAAAGCCGAAAAAGCCCTGCTCTGCGGACTTGAAGAGGAGCGCATACTCAGCGGCCTCAATGAAGATGAACTTATGGTCTACGCGGGTGTGCCCTTTTGTCCCGGCCGCTGCTCCTACTGCAGTTTTATCTCCCGCGATGCCACCCGCCAGGAAGCCTGGCTGGGCCGCTACGCCGATGCCATGATCCACGAATGCGAGACGGTCTTCCGCACTCTGCGCACGCCAGTGAGCGCCCTCTATATGGGCGGCGGCACCCCGACCGCGCTCCCGGACGGGGATTTTGAGCGCGTGCTGCACAGCCTTCTGCGCGAAGTTCCGCTGAAAGAAAAAGCTGAAATCACCGTGGAAGCCGGACGTCCGGATACCCTCAGTGAAAAAAAGCTACAGATCATGAAGGACTGCGGCGTCCATCGCATCTGCATCAATCCCCAGAGCATGAAAGATGAGACGCTCGTCCGTGTTGGTCGTCAGCACACGGCTGAGCAGGTGAGGCAGGTTTTCCGCCAGGCTCGGTCGCTCGGCTTTGATGAGATCAACATGGATCTGATTCACGGCCTGCCCGGAGAATCTGACGAGGATTTTCTCAGCAGCGTTCGTGAAGTCTTAAAGCTGGAGCCGGATGCTGTGACCCTGCACACCCTCAGTCTCAAGCGCAGCTCACGCCTGCAGGAAGAGATGGCCGAAGAGGTTTTACCCCAGCGTTTCCCGGATCCCGCCTTTGCCGCAGCCGCAGCCAAGGCCGAACAGCTGCTCGCAGCCGGGGGCTATCGGGCCTACTATCTCTATCGCCAGAAGAACGTGCGTGGCGGCCTCGAAAACACCGGGTTCGCCCGCCCCGGCAAAAACTGTATTTACAACGTCGGCATGATGTCCGACCGCATCTCCGTCGTTGGCCTGGGCAGCGGCTCCTCCTCCAAAAAAGTCAGGGGACGTCGTGTCGAGCGCCTGCATAACAGCAAAGACCTCCAGGATTACACGGAGCGTGTCGAAGAACTGGCGCAAAACAAAGTGAAATTCTTCCAAAACTGAAAATGTTTATTTAGCATATTGACGAGTATCTAATATATGATTACGATGGTTATCAAATATACGTAAGGAGAAGAGCTGATGGCCATCGTCATTCACAATGTATTTCGTGATTTGCTTGAGGCGATTGATCTCTTCATATATCTCAAGCACACAAAGAATGAGCAAAATGACAGAACTAGTGCAGACTTTGACGGTTCCAGTATTTCCCGTATGAATGCCTCACTTATGCATTTGCGCAAAGAATTACATTCTTGCTCTTTAGATGATATTAGCGGCATTAAACAGGATGATGTACTCAATCAAATCCCAGAGGTGTTTTATAAGCGTTTTGAAGATCCGGATAACCATAGCTATTCGATTTTAGAAGAGATCCCTTTTTATACTGAGGCGGTAAGTATCCGTGACATGTCAGAAGAATCATTTTTAAAGACGATCTTGAACATATCTCTTGATCATCAAAAAAGTGGCTCGAAAAATACTCTCGATCATTTTGAAGCAATCTATCAACATGACAATATCAAATTAATTTGGACAATCATTGAAGGAATGGATATTGCGGAATCCGATCAAGCAAATTTGTTTTGGTTTCTGACTAAACTCCCGGAATGGTTCTCATCTTTACAAAGCCTGATTAGGCAATTAGAAGAGGAAGTTAAGCAGCTTGCTTCTGTTTTTGAGAAAGAGAAGGTGCAATGGGGAGAAGATTGTTGTGAAGGACAAGCCTTCATTCATCAAGAACTGATACAGCAAGTCAAGCCAAGCCAATTGATCAATACATTTAACCTCTATCCGCGTCTGATTGCATATCGAGCAGCAGTCATGCGACAAATGCCTCATCCGAATGAGGCTTATATTGGGATTGGGATAGGCTTTTTTGAGTATCGTGCACAGCTGCAATCAAGTCATCAGAAGAATTCTCTCTTAATGGATGTCCTGAAAAATATGTCAGATGCCAGCCGCTGGCAGATTCTCATCCTGCTCAAACAGAGGGAGCACTATGTTGGAGAACTTGCGAGTGAACTTCAACTTACACCATCAACAGTATCCCACCATTTGAGTTGTATGAGTGAGATAGGATTGGTTCACTCAGGCTATCGCGAAGGCAAAAACTACTATTATTACGATGCTGAACAGATGAAAAGATACATGACAGAATTAGAAAGTGTATGGCTATGACGCAGCATCTGCAGCTTAATAAAAAGGGAAGTTTGATCTTTGGCTCTATTCTGAACGCATTGAGCGCCATAGGAGTTGTCGGTTTTTCGTATTATCTTTCAATATTAATCAACGCTATCCAAAGAGGAAATGGGGAAGATCTCAGAAACAGCACCTTTCAATGTGTATTCATTTTAGCTCTGACAAGCCTTCTCGGTCTTTCTGCGACATATTGGACAGGGCGTTACACCTTGGGTATTTTTTACGATATGCGTTCATGTCTCCTGCGTGCGGCTCTCAAAATGGATCTGATTCATTTCAATGATAAGGGTGCTCACCGATATATTAACGCATGCCTCAACGACATCAAGCAAGTTAATGAGCAATACTATGAAAGGGTACCGGATTTGGTATATCAATTAAGCCTGCTTGTTGCCGCATTGCTTGCCATGGTCTACATCAGCTGGACACTTCTGCTGACCTATCTTTTCATTTTTCTCATACCCATCATTTTGCCACAGCTCTTAAGTCGAAAACTTGAAAAACAGCAAAACATGTTGTCCCAACAGAATGATATCTCTGCTCAGAAAATCAACGAATACTTTAATGGTCAGAATACCATCGTGCAATTTCAAGCAGGCGTTTTTTTTCAACAAGCTTTTGACCTTATCAATAATCTCAACAGGAAATCTCATTTTAAGCTATATTTTCTAACCCATATTACTGAAGAGCTGGGTAATGTCACAGGATCAATATCTCAACTTCTCTGTTTTTTTATTGGTGGTCTCTTTATCTTGAATGGTAAGATAGCTATTGGTGAATTAATCGCTTCGATTCAGCTCTTAAATTATATTTTCGCTCCCATAAGCCGAATTGGCGGCTTGCTTAGTGGAATTCGTTCGACAAAATCTCTTCGCAAACAACTAAAGGAACTTACAACTTATCCGACAGTCTGTGGAGCAGACATTCACTCTGACGAGTATCCAATGATCTCCCTTGAAGCAGTCTCACTTTCCTATGACAGCAAGACGATCATTGATAATGTCCAAATGGACTTTCACTCTCCGGATAAATATCTTTTATTAGGAGAAAGCGGCGCTGGAAAATCTAGCCTCCTGGATCTTTTAGACAGAAAAATAGAGCCAACAAAGGGGAATTTATTTCTCAATGGACAGAACCTGAAAGATATTTCTCAAAAAGATCTTTACAGAATAATACAGAAAGTTGATCAAAATCCTTACCTCTTTGATATTTCTATAAGAGAAAATATTACTCTTGGCAGACCGTATGACAAGAAGCATTTTTATGACATTACAGAAAAATGTAATTTAACGAAGCTCATTCAAGAACGAGGTCAGGAAAGCATCGGCAAATTTGCTTCGGAGATCTCAGGGGGTGAGAGACAAAGGATTGGCATTGCCCGGGCACTTTACAGTAATGCCGATATTTACCTTTTTGATGAGCCGATTGCCGCTCTTGATAAAGATAATGCAGAACAAATCCTTAACTTAATCCTCGGTTTGGAGAATAAGATGGTCCTAGTTGTCAGTCACCAAGTCCCCGAGGCTGTTATTTTAAGATTTGATCACGTTATGAGGCTCGAATCTGCTTCGATTGTTATGCTTACCTGAGCGTATGTTATAAGCGGATATTAACCTTCATAGGAACGCTATTGTTGAAAAGAAGGGCGCAATACTATTGACGACAACGGCATTCATGCTAAGGAGTGCTGCAGCGAAGTTTCAGCCTGATGATCTCCGGAGCTGCTCCAAAGCGTGCGTGAATGCCCACTGTTCCGACCCCACAGGAGGTGTAGAGCTGTTTTTTCTTGCCCAGCTGATACAGTCCGTAGGGGTAATCTCGTCCGAGCTTTTCCTTGTAGATGTGCAGACCGAAGGGGCGAATCTGGCCATGATGACTGTGACCCGCCAGCCAAAGCTCCGCTCGGCCGGTTTCGGCAAACGTGGGCACGACGTCCGGGCAGTGTTCGAGAATGAGCAGGGGGGACAGAGTAGTGCTGCATACCGCTGAGCGAAGTGTTGAGAGGGCTGCAGCCAAATCCGGTCTGCCGTTCATGGCCTCATCCAGACCCACTAAAACCAGGCCGCCCATGTTGACCGCTTCATTAGAGAGAAGGCGCACGCCCAGCCGCGCATAGAGCTTTTCCAGAAAAGCGGCGGCCTCCGGGGACTCGCTGTCATGGTTCCCCTTCACAGCATAGAAGCCCAGCTGCGGCTTGAGTTTCGACAGTTCCCTTGTCCAGAGCGCCAGCTCGCATTCGCCAAAGCGCTCGCCATGCTCCAGCATATCGCCGCCAAACAATATAAGTTCCGGCTCTTCCTCTAACATCAGCGAGATGAGCTTTTGCAGGCGCTTTTGAGGCATTCCCGGACCCAGGTGCAGGTCGGAAAAATAGAGCAGGCGCAATGACTCCCAGGACTGGGAAAGTCCCTCTGTGCGCAGACCATTCCGGCACAGACCCTCCCGATGCAGCCCGTCCGGACGCAACTCATCCGGGCACTGTTCACCCAAGCCAAGCTGCTCTGGCCGCAGCCCCTCCAGGTGCAGCTCCAGCTCGCGCACGCGAAAACGATTCACTTCAATAAAGAAGCCGTAAAAAAGGCAGGCCGCTCCAGCCAGGAAGACGAAGCAGAGCAGCCAAAAACAGGCCGGGCTCAGGCCGGGTAGCCCGCTGAACTGGACAGCTGTCCTTGCCGGGAGTGCCTCTGCGAAGCGTGAGCCTGCCTTTGCCAATAGCGGCTCTGCGAAAAGGGAGCCTGCCTCTGACAAAAGTGGCCTCGTTAGGGTTAAGCATGTGAACATTGGTTTGAGCATGACGATCCTTTCACGAACAGCATAAGCCTTTTTCTTCAAATACGAAATCAGGCGAATTTACTATGCGAAATCAGGCGAATTTCTCAGAATCTAAAATCATGCCAAATAAAAGGAACGCCTCCTGTGCGGAGGCGGCCCACTGTTTTAGCTTTTAAGCCAATCGACTATTTCTTCTGAGCGGCGTTGACTCCGGCAATCTGGCCAAAGACCAGCGCTTCCGTCAGATCGGCGCCTTTGGGGAAAATCGACGGGAAAATAGAGCCCAGCGAACCGGCCCCTTAGAGGCGGTGAATCACTTCGCCCAAAACCAAAACATCCGGCATTAAGTTTTTAGAATTTTTAGGAATAGTCGTGTTTTTACAATATTTTTTGCTGCAAGAGGGCGCCCTTTCACTTTGACAAGAGCTGCAAGTCCTTTTAAAATACGAAAGAAGTTTACCAACGCAGTGAAGGGAAAGAGTAAGGGCTTTTGCGGGCACAGCGAGCGGCGGACGGTGAGAGCGCCGAGCAGAGCGAAGGTCCCGAAAATCATCCCGGAGCGGCTTTTCTGAAATCTTCGTCAGCGGCTTGATCTTTCTGAAAGGGCCGGGTGAAGAGTTGTAGGGAAAGACGTCGCCTCCCACGAGACGGGAGAAATGAGGCTGTCATTGACGGCGAAACGGGTGGTACCGCGCGCAGAGCGCCCCGTGCAGACGGGCGCTTTTTTTGTGCCTGAAAGATAGATGTTAAGGGGGCTGAAGGATGTACCGTAAAGTCGATAGTTCACTGGATTTTGTCCAGCGCGAGGAAGCCATTCTCAAGTTCTGGCAGGAAAAGGATATCTTCAGAAAACAGGTTAAACTGCGCGAAAATGGCGAGAAGTTTACATTTTATGATGGGCCGCCGACGGCCAATGGCAAGCCGCATATCGGTCATATCCTGACCCGGGCGATTAAAGATCTGATCCCCCGCTACCAGTCGATGAAGGGCAAAAATGTCCTGCGCAAAGCGGGCTGGGACACCCATGGTCTGCCTGTGGAACTTGAGGTGGAAAAACTTCTGGGCATCAACGGCAAGGATCAGATTGAAAAATACGGCATCGAACCCTTTATCAAACAGTGCCGCGAATCGGTATGGAAATATAAGAAAGAATGGGAAGAGATGTCCGACCGTGTCGCGTACTGGGCTGATATGGAGCATCCCTACATCACCTACGAAAACAATTATATCGAATCCGAATGGTGGGCCTTGAAAAAGATTCACGAGCGCGGCCTGCTGTATCAGGGGCATAAAATTGTGCCCTACTGCCCGCGCTGCGGCACGGCTCTGGCCAGCCACGAAGTCGCTCAGGGCTATAAAGACGTAACCGAAAACTCCATCTATGTGCGCTTTGCCGTCAAAGATGAGGCGGATACGTACTTTGCGGCCTGGACGACGACGCCCTGGACGCTGCCTTCCAACGTGGCCCTGGCGGTCGGTCCGGAGATCGACTATGTGCTCTGCGAGCGTGAAGAAGAGGGCAGGAAAGTCCGCTATTACCTGGCTGAGGCTCATGTCGAGGATGTGCTGGGTGAAGGGGCGACCATTCTCCGCCGCATGAAGGGTGGAGAACTCACAGGCAAACGCTACGAGCCGATTCTGCCTTACGCCAGGGATTTTGTCGCAAAATCTGGCAAAGAGGCCTGGTTTGTGGTCGCAGGCGACTTTGTCACGACCGGCGACGGCACGGGTATCGTCCACATAGCTCCGGCCTTCGGTGAAGATGACGCCAATGTCGGCCACCGCTATGACCTGCCTTTCGTACAATTGGTTCAGGAAGACGGCTGCCTTCCTCCGGAGGTCACGGACTTTGCCGGTCGCTTCTGCAAAGAAGCCGATCCCCTGATTATCGACAAACTTAAGGCCGAGGGGAGCCTGCTCAAAGTTCTGCCCTATACCCACAGTTATCCTTTCTGCTGGCGCTGTGACACGCCCCTCATCTACTATGCCCGCACGGGCTGGTTTATCCGCACGACCGATTTGCGCGGCGAGATGGTCGAGCACAATCAGAAAATCAACTGGATTCCCCCGACCATCGGCAGCGGGCGCTTTGGCAACTTCCTCGAAAATAACATTGACTGGAATATCTCGCGTGAGCGTTACTGGGGGATGCCGTTACCCATCTGGCACTGTGATGACTGTGGCCACATTCATGTGGTTGGCTCCATCGAAGAGCTCAAATCCATGTCGGACGACTGCCCGGAGGAGATTGAGCTGCACCGTCCTTACATCGATGCCGTGCACCTCCGCTGCCCCCACTGCGGCAAGCCCATGCACCGTGTGCCCGAAGTCATTGACTGCTGGTTTGACTCCGGCGCCATGCCCTTTGCCCAGTGGCACTATCCCTTTGAAAACAAAGAGATCTTTGAAGCCCGCTTTCCCGCTGACTATATTTCCGAAGCCGTCGATCAGACCCGCGGCTGGTTTAACTCCCTGCACATGATGTCCAACCTGCTTTTTGATGACATCGCCTTCAAAAACTGCATTGTGCTGGGTCTGGTTCAGGATAAAGATGGCCTCAAGATGTCCAAGCACAAGGGCAACGTGGTTGATCCCTGGTCTGTCCTGAATACTGAGGGCGCTGATGCGGTGCGCTGGTATTTTTACAGCAACAGCCAGCCCTGGCTGCCTTCACGCTTCTCCCTCACGGCCGTGAATGAAGATAAGCGCAAATTCATGGGCACGCTCTGGAACACTTACGCTTTCTTTATTCTCTATGCCAATATCGACCATTTCGAGGCGCGCGACCATCATCTGGACCCCGCGACGCTCGGCGTCATGGACCGCTGGATTCTCTCGAGGCTCAACAGCCTCGTCGCGGAAGTCGATGAAAAGCTCTCCGCTTACGACATCACCGCTTCGGCCCGCGCGCTCGAGGACTTTGTCGATGAACTTTCCAACTGGTATGTCCGCCGCGGGCGTGAACGCTACTGGGCGCCCGGCATGGAGAAGGATAAGATTGATGCTTATCTGACGCTCTACACGGTGCTGCTTACCCTTGCCAAAGTTGCGGCGCCCTTTACGCCTTTCCTGGCCGAGGAACTCTATCAGAACCTCGCCGTGGGCCACCTGCCGAACGCCAAAGAAAGCGTCCATCTGGAGGACTTTCCCAGGGCTGATGAGAGTCTCATTGACAAAGAACTGGAAAAGCAGATGGCGCTCGTGCTGGAGCTGGTGACTCTTGGCCGTACTGCCCGCGCCGCCTTCGGACTCAAGACGCGCCAGCCTTTGAAACGTATGCTTTGCGCCGGCCGGGAAAAGCTGGCCGAGGAATATGCCGCGCTGGTCAGCGACGAGCTCAACGTCAAGGGCCTGGAGTGGACGGATGACGCCAGCGCCCTGCAGGATTATCACTTTAAACCGCAACTTCGTCTCCTAGGCAAACGCTTCGGCAAACGTCTTGCCGAGGTGAAGAGTAAGCTCGACGCCCTGGATGGGGTCAAAGCCTGGCGTAGCCTGAAGGAGAATGGCTTCATTACCCTCGACAGCGAGGAGGGACCTGAGAAAATCAGCGAGGAAGAACTCCTGGTTGAAGTGGTTCAGGCCAAAGACTATGCCTCAGCCAGTGATCACGGCGTTACCGTGGCTCTCGATACCAGGCTCAGCCAGGAGCTGATCGATGAGGGCCTCCTGCGCGAGGTGGTTTCCAAGGTGCAGACCATGCGCCGTGACTCGGGCTTTGAAGTGACCGACCACATCACCCTGGCGGCAGGCGGCAACGAAAAAATCTATGAACTTTTGAAACGGGAAGAACAGACCGTTCTTTCCGAAGTCCTGGGAGATGCTCTGATCTCTCTGGAAGATGCGCCGGAAGAGCTTAAAACTGCTGCCAGAAAATGGGATATCAACGGTGAGGAGCTGTTCCTGGCAGTATCGCGGGAGAAAAAATGATGAATTTTAAATTAGGCAAAAACGCGAAGGATGAACAGAACCTGGAGTACGAGTCTGAACCGAACTCTTCTGAGCAGGGAAGCGATAAACTCCAGGAAGAGGCGAGACAGGCCAAGGCCAACAGCACCGGAAAGAGTCCCAGTCCTGAGCAGGAAATGAGCGAAGCGACAGGGGCGGTGTCAGAGCAGCAAGAGCTTCAGGAGAAAGCAGATGCGGAAGAGCCTTTGCAGAATACGGCCGAAAACCTCAGTTTCAGTCCTGAAAAAATGAGCTTCACACCGGATCTGCCGGAAGAAGCAAACGCAGAACAAAGCTCTGAAATAAAGACTGATGATTTGGCCAATTCTGCCGCAGATAAAACTGAAGATAAGGCCGCAGAGCCGAGTGCTGAAAGCGCTCATAAGGAGGTGCTGCTGGGCAGCCAGCCTGAAGCAGAAACCCCCGCCGAAGAGAAAGCCGAGGATGATAAAGCCGCCCGTAAAGCGGCTGCTGCTCGCAATCGCAGCCTCCTTCTGAAGCTCGCTCTCGGGGGTATTTTTGCAGCCCTCTATGTGCTGCTTGCTCTGGCTCTTGCGCCCATCAGCTACGGCATTTTGCAATTCCGACTTTCTGAAGTCCTGGTGGCCCTCCCGCTGCTGAGTTCTGCGGCTGTGCCCGGGGTCTTTCTCGGCTGTCTGATTGCGAATATTCTGAACCCTCAAAACCTTGGTCTGGTCGATATCTTTGGGGGCAGTCTGGCTACGCTGGCTGCGGCCTGTATCAGCTACGCTTTAGGCCGGGGCTATCGTGAAACGCTCTCACGTCGCCGGGAAATCAGGCTGCTGCCTGAAATCGAGCAGCAAAAGATTCGCCGCAGCCAATGGTGGCGCCGCTTTTTCCTGCTTCTGCCGCCCGTGCTGCTCAATATGTTTACTGTGGGCATTTACCTGCCCTATCTGTTGCTTGAAGCACCGAGCCAACTCGAAATTGTCGGTTCCGTCACCCTGATTGGACTCTCTGAAGCAGCCGTCGTTTATGGCCTCGGCCTGCCGCTGCTCCTGGCCCTGGAGCGCAGCGGTCTGCCCTGGCAGAAACTCTGAGCCCGCCAGCTTTATGGCGCAGTATTTTAATCCGGATCCTCTGCTGGCTCACCAGAGCCGCAGCTTTGAGCTTGAACTACTCGGTGAAAGCTTTCGCTTCAGCACGGATAGTGGCACTTTTTCGCGCGATCGCCTGGACTTCGGCACTGAGCTGATGCTCACGGCAGCGCTCGAAGATCCTGCCTTCCCGCGGCAGGGCAAGGTGCTCGATCTCGCCTGTGGCTGGGGGCCTGTGGGCTGTGTCCTGCAGCGCTTTTTGCCGGAGCTCAGCCTGGCCATGAGCGATGTGAACCCACGTGCTCTGGCCGCTGCCCGGAATAATCTCAAGCTCAATGCCGCTGTAGCCAGGTCGAAATCGGCTGTCACGGGCAGTGGAAAAGCGGAATCCTCAGCAGCAGGGGAAGAAGAAGCGACATACACCGCGGCAAAAGTTCAACTCAGGCTGGCCGACGGGGCCGCAGCCTGGGACGAGACCTTCGAAGCCATCCTTCTCAACCCGCCTATTCGTGCCGGTAAGGCCGTCGTTTACCGCCTTTTTGCCGAAGCAGCTGCGGCGCTCGTTCCGGGGGGACGATTCTACACGGTGATCCGCAGGCAGCAGGGCGCGAACTCGGCCCGCCGCGAACTCGAACGGCTCTTCGGTCAGACTGCGGTCAGCGACCTCGCCCGCCGCGCGGGCTATCACGTTTTTCTGTGCCTGAAAGTCTAAAACACGCGGCCCAGCTGGCCTGAACCCGAGGTCGCAGAATAACATCAGGTACAAAAGGGTACACATAAATTCCTGGCGTGCCCAGATCATTATTCAGGAAAGAAGATATGCGCATTTTCATCAGCAGTATCGGTCAGGACAGCCACAGCTTTGAAGAAGATTCATCCAGCAAAGCTCTGATGCTCGGAGGCCTCGCCATCGAAGGCTACCCAGGCCTGCGCGGCAACAGCGATGGCGATGTCATTTTACATGCACTCTGTAACGCCATTTCCGGCCTCACAGGTCGTCCCGTCCTTGGCGAACGGGCAGACGAACTCTGTAAGGTTGGTGTCAGGGACTCTACGGTCTATCTCAGGTTGGCCCTGCAGGATCTCAGGGAAGACCCCCGTGAATTCAGATTGCTTCATCTGTCCATCTCCATGGAAGGCCGTCGTCCTCTTATCGAGCCTCATCGCGAGGCTATTTGCAGCCATATCGCCACCCTTCTGGAACTGTGCGAAACCTCTGTCACCCTGACGGCGACCACGGGTGAAGATCTCAGTGCCTTTGGTCTTGGCAAGGGCCTTTACTGTACCTGTATCCTCAGTGCTTCCTGTCGCGATGCAGGCCGTGATTCGGACTGAGTTCGGAATAAAAAACGGGCCAAAAACCGCCCGAAAAATTTTGCCTGAAATTTCTTTAGCTTTTGAAACTCGTAAAAGTGAAAACCCCTGAAACGATGTCGTTTCAGGGGACGTGGCGGGAACACGTAGGAATCGAACCCACCTGAGAAGCTTCTAACCCCTCTCAACGGTTTTGAAGACCGCGGGGCACACCAGCACCCATCTGCTCCCAACTATCCTGTGAAATATATCATACACGGCGGACTCTGAACAAGGGCAAAGGCTCCTTCTTTTTTGGCGTGCTATACTCAAAATAAGAAAATGAATCGACTAGCCGGCAGGCAAGTTAATAATCTATGAAAGGATAGAGCCATGAGCGAAGATTTCAATCTTGAAAAAATGAGAATAGACCTGCGCAAGGCTTGCGAGGAGCTTTTCGATGAGGCCATTTATACCCGTCCGGGAGATATTTTTGTGCTGGGAGGTTCCAGCAGTGAGATGGCCGGCGGGTCTATCGGCAAAAACTCAACCCCGGAACTTGGACGCCTTGCTGTGGAAACAGTGCTCGATGTCTGCCGTGAGCATGAAGTGTACCTGGCGGTGCAGGGGTGTGAACATATTAACCGTGCTCTCGTCCTGGAACGTGAAGCTTTGGAAAATTACGGCTTTGAGGAGGTCAATGTGCTGCCCCAGCTGCACGCCGGCGGTGCTTTCAGCGTGGCGGCCTGGGAACTCTTTGAAGATCCCTGTATGGCCGAATTTATTGAAGCGACCCTGGGCTTGGATATTGGTGACACCGAGATCGGCATGCACGTGCGTCATGTACAGCGTCCCGTTCGCCTTAGTCTTAAGACCATAGGGCAAGCTCATCTGACGGCTCTCATGTATCGTCCCAAGCTTATCGGGGGAGAGCGTGCCTGTTACCAGAAGGCTCCTCAATAAGGGAAAAACCGATCAATCACAATGGTAAAAAGCGTGATACACCAGCTTTTTGCACACGGTTGCTGCGACAAAAACGATCAAAAACGGCCGGCATGCCGCGTTTAATAAGATTTCCTTGGTATTCGACAGCGTTTACGGTATAATGTATAAGCTAAGAAAAAGTGGGGGAAAATGCATTGCACAAGTGGATCATCACGAACAACCCTCTCGTCCGCGACAAGCTGAAGGAGAGTATCGATGTTGACTACAGGCCCTGTTCTTACCTGGAACTCCTGCAGGCGGCCCGTGATGAGATCCATGAGGGCGCAGTGCTCCTGACCCACCCTCTCTCAGGAAGCGTGAAACCGGGGGAAACCCCCTACAAATCCATCATGCTCGCGGGAGGAAAGCGCTCGTCTTCAGGAACGGCGACAGGCAGCAGAAAAGCTTCAAAAACGGATTTTGCATCGGTTGAGCTCATTGAGTCTGCTGTAGAAACCTGTCAGAAGTTCCTGCAGCATGCGCGCTGGCCTGAACCTGAGAAGCTATCTGAGCAAGTCCACAAGGATTTTCAGGTGGTCGATTACACGCTGATTATCAGTGCCTTCCCCTCGGCCGGTATCAGCCGGGACTGAGAAGCAAGGCGCAAAAAATGCTCAGCAGCGCCCATGCGCTGAATCATCTTGATTAAGATGCTCACTGGTGGCCCATAAGCAGGCCCCACAGGCGTTTTAATAAATAATAATCATAAAAAGAAAGGATGAACTAAGGTGAAGCTTCAACTCGGTTACATTGATATCCGCGACATCAAGTTCGACAAGAATCCCCGTATCGAAAACGGCGTGCTCTATGTTGATCCTGACGCGCTTATCGCATCAGTTCTCCAGGATGAACTGATTAAGAATGCCCATCTCGAGATTGCCAAACCAGGTGAAAGCATTCGCATCACCCCTGTGAAGGACGTCATTGAACCTCGCGTTAAAGTCGAAGGTCGTGGCGGCGTGTTCCCGGGAATGGTGGCGAAGGTGGACACGGTTGGTTCAGGCAAGACCTACGTGCTGCGTGGCATGGCGGTCGTGACCTGTGGCAAGATCTGCGGCTTCCAGGAGGGCATTATTGATATGTCCGGCCCCGGAGCCGATTACACCCCGTTTTCCAAACTCAACAACCTCTGTCTGGTCATTGAACCCCAGGAGGGCGTGAAACAGCACGAATATGAGCATGCCTGCCGCATGGCCGGCCTGAACATGGCGGCTGAGATCGCTGAACTGGCGCGCCAGCTCACTCCGGATGAAACGAAGGACTTTGAGACCCTCACGGTCAAGGAAGGAATGGAGAAATATCCGGACCTGCCCCGCGTCGCTTATGTCCAGATGCTCCAGAGCCAGGGCCTGCTGCATGACACCTACGTCTATGGCGTGGATGCCAAACGCACACTGCCGACGCTCATCAGCCCCACCGAAACGATGGATGGCGCGATTGTCTCCGGCAACTGTGTGTCGGCCTGTGACAAGAACACCACCTACCATCATGAGAATAACCCCGTCGTTGCCGATCTCTTCGCACAGCACGGCAAAACCCTCAATTTCGTGGGCATGATCATCACCAACGAAAACGTCTATCTGGCGGACAAACAGCGTAGCTCTGACCATACGGCCGAACTCGCTGAGTACCTCTCGCTTGATGGCGCGGTGATTTCACAGGAAGGCTTCGGCAACCCCGATACCGACCTCATCATGAACTGCGTGAAGATCGAGGATAAGGGCATCAAGACCGTTATCATCACCGATGAATACGCCGGACAGGACGGCAAGAGCCAGTCTCTCGCTGATGCTGACCCCAAGGCTAACGCCTGCGTCACCGGTGGTAACGCCAACATGGTCATCCGTCTGCCGAAGATGGATAAAGTGATTGGCACCCTCGATTACGTCAACGTCATCGCCGGCGCGCACGAAGGTTCTCTGCAGCCCGACGGCTCCATCGAAGCCGAACTGCAGGTCATCACCGGCGCGACCAACGAACTGGGCTTTAACAAGCTCAGTGCACGCTAAAGGAAGGGAGCATACAATGACAAAATTTAGAGTTGTTCATTATATCAACCAATTCTTTGGCCAGATCGGCGGCGAAGAAAAAGCGGATGTTCCGCCGGAAAAGCGCCAGGGTCCTGTAGGCCCGGGTCTCGCACTTACTGCGGCTTTCAAGGATGAAGCGGAAATCGTCGCGACCATCATTTGCGGCGACTCCTACTTCAACGAGAACATGGACAGTGCTACCGAGACCATCATCAAGATGGCCAAAGAAGAAAAGCCTGATCTCTTCATCGCCGGACCGGCCTTTAACGCTGGCCGTTACGGTGTCGCCGCCGGCGCCATTGCTTCTGCCGTCAAGGAACAGCTGAATATTCCTTCAATCACCGGCATGTACGAAGAAAACCCCGGCGCCGATATGTATAAGCAGAATGTCTACATCATCCGGACCGGCAACAGTGCCGCGAAGATGAGAACAGCCATTCCGCCCATGGCCGCGCTGGCTCTTAAGCTGCTCAAAGGCGAACCCATCGGCAGTGCTGCTCAGGAAGGCTATATCCCCACCGGCGTCCGCAAAAACCTCTTTGAGGAAAAACGTGGATCCGCCCGTGCTGTGGATATGCTGCTGAAAAAGCTGGCCGGTGAGCCTTTTGAAACCGAGTACCCCATGCCGACCTTCGACCGCGTCGCTCCCCAGCCCGCTGTCAAGGATCTGGCCCACGCGAATATCGCGCTGGTCACCTCCGGCGGTATCGTGCCTAAGGGCAACCCCGATCACATCGAATCCTCCTCCGCCTCTCGCTATGGTGAGTACAGTATCGCGGGCTTCGACGACCTGACTTCGGCGGATCACGAAACGGCCCACGGCGGCTATGACCCCGTGTATGCCAACGAAGATCCGGACCGCGTTCTGCCTGTCGATGTCCTGCGCGACATGGAGAAGGAAGGCATCATTGGAAAACTCAATGATTACTATTACGCCACGGTAGGTAACGGCACAGCTGTTGCCAATGCCAAAAAATTTGCTGAGGAGATCGCCCAGAAGCTGAAAATGCAGAATGTCGATGCGGTCATCCTCACCTCCACCTGAGGAACTTGCACGCGTTGCGGTGCAACGATGGTTAAAGAAATTGAGAGAGCCGGTTTCCCGGTCGTGCATGTCTGCACAGTCACTCCTATTTCCATGACGGTCGGCGCGAACAGAATCGTTCCGGCTATCGCAATTCCTCACCCGCTTGGCAATCCTGGGCTAGAAAAAGCTGATGAGAAAAAATTGAGACGCAAGCTCGTCGAAACGGCGCTGCATGCTCTCACGACCGAAGTTGAAGATCAGACGATCTTTGAAGTGAAATAGTTCATTTTACTGCGAGGGAGAGCCAGAGGCTCTCCCTCGCCTTTCTTCTGAAAATTAAATGCAGGGGGATCCCGCACTTGCCGCGCGGCACTTGGGTTTCCTCTTTATTTTTGTTAATATAATGTTGAGACTTTGGGGCAGCCTCCGAAAGGGAGAGAAGCGTCCCAGAGAATGAGGACTAGAAGCAGCGGGAACAGCCTTGCTTCCGCTAAAAAAGAAAGCAAACCTGCATGCGCAGGAGGATGAAAAAAGATGTCAAAACTTTATGATTGCATTATCATTGGTGCCGGCCCTGCAGGCCTTGCTGCAGGTCTCTATGCAGGCAGATCCCGTCTTAGCACGCTCATCATTGAGAAAGCTGCAGATGGCGGACAGATTGCCATTACTGACAACATTGAGAATTACCCCGGCGGCATTGTTGAGGGAGAAACCGGACCTCAGCTGATCGAGCGCTTCACGGCTCAGGCGGAGCGTTGGGGCGCAGAGCGTCTATCCAAGAATGTGAGCAAAGTTGAGCTTGCAGGACCGGTCAAAAAGGTTTTCTGCGGTGACGAAGTTTTTGAAGCCAAAACCATTATCCTCGCGACCGGAGCTCATGCCAGAAAAGGCGGCTTCCCCGGTGAGGAAGAATATACCGGCAAAGGCGTATCCTACTGCGCCACCTGTGATGCCAACTTCTTCCAGGATCTGGTTGTCTTTGTCATTGGCGGCGGCGACTCAGCTGTCGAAGAAGCCATGTACCTCACCGGCTTTGCCCGTGAAGTCCACATCGTCCACAGAAGAGATCAGCTGCGTGCGGCCGAGTCCATTCAGGAACGCGCCTTCCGCAACAAGAAGCTGGTCTTCGAGTGGAACAGCGTGGTCGATCATGTCGAAGGCGACGGTGTCCTGCAGAAAATCGTCCTGAAGGACACCAAGACTGGCGAACTGCGCAGCTTTGAAGCTGACGAAGACGATGGTGTTCTGGGCTGCTTTGTCTTTATCGGCACCGTTCCCAACTCTGATCTCTTTAAAGACGAGATTCATTGCGACGAAAAAGGTTACGTCATTACCGATGACGATATGAAAACAAATATCGAGGGTGTCTTTGCTGCGGGCGATGTCCGTGTGAAGAGCCTGCGTCAGGTGGTTACCGCTGCTGCTGATGGCGCCATTGCCGCCATCCAGTGCGAGCGTTATCTGGCCGAACAGAAATAAACGAGCACAGGTTCAATGAAGCTCCTGCTTTCTGATATATTTTAAGTTCTTGAAAATCTTGAGCGGAACCCTGAGAGCAGGTTATGAATAAGTGCTTTGGCGGCGCTAACATCGCCAAAGAAAATATCTATGTCATCAAAACTGTCGGGGTTTTAACTTCGGCGGATGGATAAACAGGAGGAACAACCATGATAGAAGCTGATCGCAAGAATTTTGATCAGGAAGTACTGGAAGCCGAAGGCACCGTTATCGTTGACTTTTTCGGCGACGGCTGCGTGCCCTGCGCCGCGCTGCGTCCGCACATTGATGCTTTTTCCGAAAAATATGGCGACAAACTGAAATTTGTTGCACTCAATACCACCAAAGCCCGCCGTGCTGCTATTGCACAGGGTATTATGGGTCTGCCCGTCATCGGGGTTTACCAGGGTGGCAAGCGTGTCGAAGAACTGGTTAAAGACGCCGCGACCGTTGAGGCGGTCGAAGCCATGATCAAAAAGTACTACGAGCAGGCCTGATAAGCCCTCAGGACTGGCGACATCGTCAATTGCTTTTGTGGCCGGTCCATGATAAATTTGGTATAGATGGCGTGAATGCGCTTTCTATAGAATAAAAAGGGGAATACCCGGAAAGGAGAAACAATGGCTATTCTGAAAGACAAGAAAGTCGTCGTGATCGGCGACCGTGACGGAATCCCCGGACCCGCAATTGCTGCGTGTGCGGAAACCGCTGGCGCCGAAGTTGTGTTCTCCTCCACGGAGTGCTTCGTCTGAACCGCCGCAGGTGCAATGGACCTCGAGAACCAGAAACGTGTTCTCGAGTTCAGCGAAAAGTATGGCGCCGAGAACATTGTTGTGTTGCTTGGTGCGGCTGATGCAGAAGGCGCAGGTCTGGCCTGTGAAACTGTTGAAGCCGGTGACCCGACCTTCGCTGGTCCGTTGACGGGAGTCTCGTTGGGACTCGCTTGTTACCATGTGTGCGAAGAAGAAGTCAAACAGGAGTTTGACGAGGCAGTCTACGAGGAGCAAGTCAGCATGATGGAAATGGTTCTGGATGTCGATGAAATCACTGAAGAGATGAATGGCATCCGTGGAGAATTCTGCAAATTCTGCTGATTGCCTGGGACTGATAGCCTCCGAAGCCTGCCAACTGCGGGTTCCCGGAGGCTTTTTTTGTCACGATTCGGGCCAAACGGCTTTGTGTAAGCTGAAGACATAGGTCCTCGTCTGACAAGACGTTTTAAGATGATGGAGTATGGCCCATAAGCTCCGTTTAAAACAAAGGGTCAACTGGCTCGTCATATGAGCTGACAAGCGAGTGAAAATAGCTTAAGTATGAGAATCGCGTAAGCATCTACAGACTGAAATGTTTAGTCAAAGGAAGGAAAAAAGAGCATGAAAAGTGTTGTCACAGGCACATCTTATGTCATGGTGCACGTCCCTGATATGGTCATGAATAACGGCACCACCCAGACCACCGAGCGTGTGGTTAACCCTAACAGCGAGTACCTCAAAGAGGCGCCGAAGCATCTTCGCAGCTATGAGGACGCCCTGGCCTATTATCCCAACCAGTGCTATATCGGCAACATCACTCCGGAAGAACTGGAAGCTGTTCCTTTCCCCTGGTATGACAAGAAATCCGACAAACCCGAGCGCTACGGACATTTCGGTGAAATCATGCCTCAGGATGAATTTTACCTGCTGCTGCAAATCTCTGATGAGTTTGAACTGGTTAAACTGGAAAAAGGTTTTATCGCGACGACCCGCGAGCGTTTCAGCCAGAATCCCATTGTGACGGAACACATGCTGAGCCGTCTCCAGGAAGGCCTCAGCGAGGAAGAAATCTCCCATCTCGTTAAGGATGAACATGCAGAACCGCTGCTCCAGGGTGATAAGCTCATTGGCTGTGTCAAACGCGCCCATGATGTCGACCCCAACCTCTCTGCTCACGTCATGCTCGAAAACCTCGTCGCCAAAGCCTCCGGCGTCCTTGCCCTGGCCCATGGCGTCAAAAATTCCGGCCTTGCGCCTGAGGATATTGACTACGTCATCGACTGCTGTGAAGAAGCCTGCGGCGATATGAACCAGCGCGGCGGCGGTAACTTCGCCAAGAGCCTTGCTGAAATCGTCGGCCTGCCCAATGCCAACGGTTCAGATACTCGTGGTTTCTGCGCTGCCCCGGCCCATGCCCTCGTGGAGGCTGCGTCCTACGTCCAGGCGAAGGCCTTCAAGCACGTTGCTGTCTGCGCTGGTGGCTGTACCGCCAAGCTTGGCATGAACGGGAAGGATCACGTCAAAAAAGACATGCCCATTCTCGAAGACATGCTTGGTGGCTTCTGCATCGTGGTGAGTGAAAATGATGGCAAGAGCCCTGAAATCGATCTCGCTCACATCGGCTGCCACACCGTTGGCACCGGCTCCGCTCCCCAGGCCGTCATCTCTGCTCTGGTGACCGATCCTCTGGAAAAAGCCGGTCTGACCATTCTCGACGTCGACAAATATTCCCCTGAAATGCAGAACCCGGATATTACCAAACCTGCCGGAGCCGGCAACGTCCCGGAAGCCAACTTCAAGATGATCGGCGCCCTCGCCGTCAAGAAGGGCTGGCTCGAAAAGAAAGAACTGCTGAACTTCATCAAAGAGCACGGTCTCACCGGCTACGCCCCGACGCAGGGACATATTCCCTCGGGTGTTCCTTACATTGGTTTTGCCCGCGAAAATATTCTCAAAGGCGAGATGAAGCGTGTCATGATTATCGGTAAAGGCTCGCTCTTCCTCGGCCGTCTGACCAACCTCTTTGACGGGATTTCCTTTATGCTGATCCCGAACAGTGGAGAAGAAGCGGGAGAAGAAGGAGGCGTTTCCAAGGACAGCATCCGCAAACTGATTGCCGAATCTCTGCGTGATTTTGCAGCGTCCCTCTGCGCCTCTGAAGAAGAGAAAGCGTAAGGTGAGCCGGATGGATAAGATTAAAAAGCACATCGCCGAGACCTTCCTGGAACTGGCCGAAGGGCTGGAAACCGGCAAACTCGGCAAGCGCCCCGTGATCGCTCTGACCGGCCTCGGTTCTGAGCACGGGGAAGAGAATACGATGAAAGCGGCGGTCGACGCCGCTAAGAAGGGCATCGATGTCCTTTACATCGGAACCAAAGAAGCGCCGGAAAAGTCCGGAGTCACAACGGTCAAGGTCGCAGGCGAAGATGAACTCTTCAGCACCATGGAAGAGCTGCTCAAAAGCGGCCGTGCTCAGGGCGCGGTGGCCATGCACTATCCTTTCCCTATCGGGGTTTCTACGGTGGGTCGCTCTGTGGCTCCGGCGACAGGCAAAGATTTCTATATCGCCAATACCACAGGAACCTCCAGCACCGTGCGTATTGAGGGCATGATCCTCAATGCTATTGCAGGTATCATTACCGCTAAAGCCTGCGGCAACCCGCATCCAACGGTCGGCATCCTCAATCTTGATGGTGCGCGTCAGGTCGAGATGGATCTCAAGGAACTGGCTAAACGTGGCTACGAGATTAACTTTGCTGAATCCGCCCGTGCGGATGGCGGCTGCATCCTGCGCGGCAACGATGTGCTGCTTGGCACTCCGGATGTCCTGGTTTGCGACAGCCTCACCGGCAATGTCCTCACCAAGATGCTTTCCGCGGCGAACAGCGGCGGCCGTTACGAAACCGTCGGCTACGGTTACGGCCCCGGTATCGGCAAAGGCTATCATCAGCTCGTGCTCATTGCCTCCCGCGCCTCCGGCGCGCCCCTGATCACCAACGCCATCGGCTTTGCCGCTGAGTTGGTTGAAGGTGGAGTGTTTGAGATCGCAGCGAAAGAATATGCGGCTGCTGAAAAAGCCGGACTGCAGGAAATTCTTGACGCCCGTAAGGCAAAGGAAAACAAGGGCGCAAGCGAAGCGACAGAAGCGAAAGTGGAAGCTCCGCCTCACGAAGTCGTCACCTCGCAGATCGCGGGTATCGATGTCATGGATCTTGAAGACGCGGTCCAGGTCCTCTGGAAAGCGGCTATCTATGCTGAGGATGGCATGGGCTGCACCGGTCCGATTATTCGGGTTTCCGACGCCAATCTCGAAAAAGCCAAAGGACTCCTCAAAGAGGCCGGCTACATTGGGGATTAGTTATTTGCTTTTATAAAGTCCTCATTATTTCCCAGGCCGGAGGGCAGATGCCCTCCGGCCTGAACTTTACTGCTGACGAAGGGGGAATGCAGGCGTGTCTGAAAAAATTCGCTTAACGCAAATGACCAAG
>ERZ1673752.1603-NODE-1603-length-30617-cov-6.081637_pt1 | contig 30617 bp, 24 predicted proteins | sample MGYA00580195_ERZ1673752 | MGnify/ENA primary metagenome ERZ1673752 (study PRJEB41218, sample SAMN15661744) | gut metagenome | host: Homo sapiens | place: Canada: London | collected 2015-08-20/2019-03-30 | study: EMG produced TPA metagenomics assembly of...
ACAATACAACAGTAATAGCAAAGTATAAACCAATAATGGTAGATGTAAACTTTGAACCAGGTGCAGGCTCCGGTACTATGAACAAGGAGACCGTCAAAAAAGGTAGCACTTTCAAGCTACCTCTTAGCAAGTTTGCGGCTCCTAAGAATATGGAGTTTAAATGCTGGAAGGTAGGAGATACAGATTATGCGCCAGGTGCTGAGATAGCAGTTGACAATGACACTGTCATTATAGCCATCTGGAAGGATAAGTCCTCTGACCCAGGATCTAATCCTGGCAATGAACCTGGCACGGAACCTGGAACTGAACCAGGCAATGAACCTGGAACCGATCCTGGAACTAAACCCGGCAAAGACCCAGGCAAAGATCCATCCACTCCGCCCGTGAATCCTGGATCGGATTCCGGCAAAAATCCAACCAAGCCGGGAAATAATCCTCCTATGCCAGATTCCAAGGATCAAGAATATAAAGTCACCTTTATCATAAACGGTAGTGAGGAAGGTACCCAGTTGGTCACCAAAGGGGGCCTCATCGATAAGGACAAACTTCCCACTAAAGAGGGCTATACCTTGAAGTGGTATCGAGATGAAGCATGTACGGAAGAGTATGACCTTACCAAGGGGGTAGAATCCGATCTAACCCTGTATGCCAAGTGGTCGAAAGACTCCAATGATCCGGACAAAGATCCTTCTACCAAGCATCCCTCCACCGACGGTCAGGTCCCGCCCTACCGGCTCGGAACAGGGACTGGCTGGCTGAATACACCAGGCACGCCACCGCAAAACTCTCTGGTCGTGACAGGCACAGCTTTGCAGAGCCCACCAGGCCAGCCAACAACCTTTACCTTCCCGCCCTACACGCCAACTGCGCCGAATCAGATCTGGAACCAGCCTGGAGGCCAGAATGTAACAGCCAACAATGTTAAGCCCCTCCATGCAGTGCCAGAGACGGGTGAAGACGGTAGACCCGTCGTCTATGCTTTAACCCTACTCGCCATGGCAGCAGGCCTTCTCATTCTGAGGAAAAAACTCCAATAAGTTCATCCTGAGAAGGAATTGCCCAAAAGCTAATCCCAACCAGGAAGCTCCACAAAACCCATCCATGGTCTAGCTATCTTGCCAGCCGACCAAGGATACTATAGAAAGCGGCAAGAAGAGCCCTAGTCCAACCCTGGTCTAGGGCTTTTGCTAGCGCTCGTAGTACATCATTTTAAAAGGCCCGCCAAATGTTGACGGGACATTTTGGTGATGCATGTCGGCCCTTGACAACACATGAAAAAACGAATATACTGCAGCAAGTTAGACGATTCTAACTAAATTTAATGTTCAACTTATAAGGAGGACAGTATGGAACAAAAAGTAATGGAAGCCCTCAACGAGCAGATTAACTTTGAACTTTATTCAGGCTACCTGTATCTGGGCCTATCTTTGGCGATGGAAGACAAAAACTACAAGGGCTATGCCAAGTGGCTGGCCGAGCATTACGAGGAAGAACTCTCTCATGCTAAGGATTTCATCGATTTCATGCATAAACGCGGGGTAAAACCAACCTTGCATCAGATTGAGATGGCCGATGCCAATTACACTGAACCCCTCGAAGTGGCCAAAGCCGTTTTGGAGCACGAGCAGAAGGTTTCGCAGCGGATTTACAAGATCCATGATCTAGCCAAGCAGGCTGACGATTATGCGACTGAAATCTTCATGCATCAGTTCATTGCAGAGCAGACTGAAGAGGAAGACCTTACCCGAGAAATCGTCGACCAGTTCACCCTGGCAGGCGACAACATTTCGGCCAGAATGATCATTGACCGTGAGCTCGGCTCCGACAAATAATCCCGCCAAGCTTTCCTATCATTCGTTAGCCGTTACCGACCACCCTAAGCGCGCCCGGTGATCCTGACCAAGCAAAGAGCCCTCCAGCAGCCTAGCTGCCGGAGGGCTCCCTTCGTATTTACCTTTTAAGCTGTTTTTTTAAGTTCGTTTGCTGAAGCTCTTATGCTGTAGCCAGGGCTTTTCCTAAGCCTGCACAAGCTTCTTTAGCGGCATCGTCCGGGGCCTCAAAGGCAATGACGGTATCAACCACTCGTAGATTGCCATTGGCACAACGCTCTTTCCAGGTATCCATCCATTCACCGACGGCCCAGGAGTAGGAGCCAAAGAGGCCAATGGGTTTCTGCCCTAATTTGCCCTCACACTCGGCAAAAAGTGGTTCGAATTCGTTTTCTTCCAGTTCTTCATTGCCCATAGCGGGGCAGCCGAAGGCGATGGCATCGAATTGATCCAACATATCTGCCTTAAAATCCGCCGAGCTAAAGAGGCTAACTTCAGCCCCGGCCTCCTTGGCACCAGCCACAACCTCATTGGCCATGGCCTCCGTGTTTCCTGTCATGCTATAGTAAACAACAGCAAGCTTTTTCATACTCAGTCCTTTCTTCATCATAATTCTTGACCACCAGGTTCCACGGTGATTTCCACCAGCATGGTCCCGTGATGATATCTTGCCGCCACATGTCTGTGGGGCTTTTTACCCCTGCGTTCGCTTGGGTAAACTTTTACAACCTTGATATTTCAATCACAATATTCCCATCATGATTCCTTAAAAATTATCCAATGGCAGAGAGATCGGCCAAGCCGACCCCCTGACGATATTTGGCAAATAATCTGATCTGGCAATCACTATATAAAGAAAAGGTCTTACGGGCCTCCTCTTCATTGCCATAGACCTTCCAATAGCCGGTCAACTTGGCATTTTGCCCTTGGTGGATGATAAAAGCTTGGACATCGCTCAGGGGATAGCCGAGAAAAATCCCAATCTCATGGGGAAAATTGCCCTGAGTAGCGCAATGCCTGGCAAGCTGGTCCAACGCTGCCTCTACAGAAAAGTCCATATACCCATAGGCAGCTAAAAAAACTTGAACCTCACACTCATTCAAGAGCCTTTGTAAGGCGGTCCGCCGGTAAACAAAGATTAACTTGCGTCCACCTTTCTCCAGGAGAACATGAATATTCACGCCATTGCAGGCAAGACAGCGTTGACAATAGCTAAGATCCCTGCGACTTGCAATATACTGGGGTAAATTGATGAGATTGGCCACCTTACACCCTGCCAGGGTAGGAGCCGCATAGCGGACCATTTGCTCTTCAATAGCCATGAGAATCCCGCTTACCTCCTATGGGAAAATAAAAATAAGTTAGACACGACTAACTATGAGGAATTATATCTAGTCTGCAAATCCTTGTCAATAGCTCACTCGTTACTTTCCTATATCCGGAAGAAAAAATTACTGAGGCCTAAGTAAAGAAACCATCGAAAGCCATCGGAAGCCGACGAAAGCCACCGGAAGCCGACGGAAGCCACCGGAAGCCACCGGAAGCCACCGTAAGCCATCGAAAACCACCAGAGGCATCTTGGGGAGGATTGACATATAAAAAAAACAGAATTAGAATCATCTAACTAGAGCCTACAGCAAAAAAACTAGGCCCTGCAATAAGCTGGCACAGTCGCATAAGGAAGGACCCCAGACGCCAAGTTAGGGCATCTGGCCGACTGACGGGTCGTATGGGGAGAGCGCTGTGCATAAGGAGGCTAATATGATCAAGATCGATCACTTACATAAATTCTATGGGGTTGGAAAAGAAAAAATGGAAGTCCTCAAGGGTTTGAGCTTTACCCTGGAAGAAGGACAAATGATGTGCGTCCTGGGTCCCTCCGGTTCGGGCAAGTCTACCCTCTTAAACATCCTGGGCGGCATCGAATCCATCGATAATGGCCGTGTTGAAGTCTACGGGCACAATTTGGGGGATATGAAGGCAAAGGAGCTCGAACAATACAGGCGTAATTACCTGGGCTTTGTCTTCCAATTTTACAATTTAGTGAGCCACCTGAATGTCTATGAAAATATCGAGGTGGGCAAATACCTAGCTAAAAACCCATTGGATATTGAAAGCCTGGTGGATGATTTGGGGCTACGCCCTTATATCGACCAGTATCCGAATGAAATCTCCGGGGGCCAGGCCCAGCGGACCTCAATCGGGCGGGCCATCATTAAAAGACCTAAACTATTGATCTGCGACGAACCCACGGGAGCCCTAGACTATGAAAGTGCCAAAGAGGTTTTGTTATTGATCGAAAAACTCAATCATTTGTACGGGTCTACCGTCATTATTGCCACCCATAACACACAAATCGCCAAAATGTGTGACGTCATCCTCTCGATCCACGACGGATCCATCAAATCCTTTGCGGAAAACGAAAAGAAAATTCCTGCAAGTGAGGTAAGCTGGTAATGAAAAATCCGATCCGCAAGCGCATCCTCCGCCAAATCATCCAGAGCCCCGGCAAGACCCTTCCCCTTTTTTTGGCGATGGTCTTTATTGTCACTTTTTCGTCCTCATTCTTTACCTCTCAGGACTCTGCTAAGCACCTCTACTACAAGCAGCTCAACGAGGGTGCCATCGAAGACGGGCAATTTACAACGATTTTCCCCCTGACGGAAGCCGCCAAAAATGAACTTGAGAAAAAAGACATCAAGCTTTACGAGTCTTTCTACCTCGAATTAGCAAATACTCCCGACAAGACCCTCAAAGCTTATGTCAACCGGAAGGATATTAATCTTCCACAGATTTTGGAGGGGCGTCTGGCGAGCGGAGTGGACGAAGTGGCTATCTCCGCCAACTATGCCCGGGCAAACAAGATCAAAGTGGGCGAGAAGATTGCCTTGGAGGGGCAGGAGTATTTGGTGACGGGGCTCATTTCTTTGCCAGATTATTCGTCTTTGTTAGCGCATAGGGATGATTTGGTGATGGATACGGGGCATTTCGGGACTTGTCTTTTGGCGAAGAAGGGTTTTGAGTCTTTTCAGGATGTGCCCGTTCGCTATACTTATGTTTATCATACCAAGGCCCCCCTTGACAAAAAGGAGGGGCGGGAAAAGCTCAAGGACCTCATCCAAGTTGTCAACCAGGATAACCGGATCATTGACGGGGTGATTCAGCAGGATAACCACTGCATCACTTATCTGATGGACGATATGAACGGGGATGTCCCCATGATGATAACTTTTATGGTGATTTTATTCGTCGCCTTGGCCTTCATCAGTGCCGTTCAGGTCAAAAGTCTCATCGAAAGGGAGGCTCCCGTCATTGGAACCCTCCTTGCCTCTGGTTATACGAAGAAAGAGCTCTGGACCACCTATATGATGACCCCAACGATTTTAGCTATTGTGGCGGGGATCCTCGGCAACATCTTCGCCTACCTGTATGCCTATCAAAAGTATATAGCCCTCTATTACCAGAGCTTTGACTTGCCCAGCTTCCAGGCTCGGATTACCTTGCGGTCTTTCCTTCTCACCTGTATCGTTCCCCTCCTGATTTACTGGGCCATCAATGGCCTCATTATTGCCAAGAGCCTGCGCTTTAAACCCCTGGATTTCTTGCGGGGTCGGCTCAGCAAAGAGAAGAAGAGCAAAGTCAAATTATCTCTCCCCGATTTTATCATGAAATATCGGATCCGGGTGGCTCTAGACAATAAGCTCAACCTGGCTTCCCTGCTTTTTGGGATCATTTTGGCCAATGTTCTCTTGGTTTACGGCCTTTCCGTCCAACCCATTTTCAAGCAATACACCGAAGAAATGAAAAACAACATGCCCTACCACTATAGCTATTTCGTGAAAATGGAAGAAAAGGGCCTCCAGGCAGCTGAGGCAGAGTCCGGGAACTCTAGGACAGGAAAAGAACCCCAGGCTGGGAAGGACCACCAGGAGCTTCCGTCAGACGATAAGGGGCAAGAGAGAGGGGAGATTCAGGTTGCCAAGGCCACCATTCTTACGGTCGAGCTGGTCGACCGAGAGAATAAAAAAGTCCAAATATTCGGGGTAGACAAGGGGTCAGCTTACAAAATTCCTGATTGGGAAGGGCTCAAAGCTGGTGAAGTTATAGTATCCAAGGGGGTTTTAGAACGCTTTTCCTACAAGATTGGAGATGAGATCAAGGTCCGGGAACCCTTCCATACCAAAGACATTAGCCTTCGCATTAAAGACGTGGACGACGCCACTACCCAGTTTCAGATATATACGAGGCGGGAATATTTGAATAAGATGGTGGACCAAGATCCCGACTTTATGAATGCCTATCTCAGCAATGTCAAGCTTAAGATTAACAAGGATAACCTGCTGACCCTCATTGACAAAGAGAACATGACCAAATTCATGGAACATTTCTTGGAGGGTTTTGGGCCTGTTTTTGAGATGTTCTTTTACATCGGCATTGGTTTTTCAATCATTGTGACGGTTATCGTTACCAACCTGATCGTCGACAAGGCTCGGGTCAATATCGGCTACCTGAAGATTTTTGGCTTCCATGATCGGGAGATTACTAAGATTTATGTCCAGGGTATCCTGATTTTACTGGTTATCTTCCAATTCCTGATGATTCCGCTCCTCAATCAACTCCTGATTTGGCTCATGTACCTGGCCATGACCAAGTTCGATGCCTATGTGCTCGTAGATATCCCTCTCAACACCTACTTCAAGGCCCTAGCCGTCAACGTTCTTATCTTCATTCTGATTCAAATCTTCGAAAAGGTCCGAATTTCCCGCCTCGATATGGTGAAAGAACTGAAGATGATCAATGGATAGGGAGAAAGCTGCGGCCCTACTGCGGGCCTCTCGCTAAAGTTACTGCGCTACGGTGAAGAGGGCGTAGAAGTAGCCTTTGCTGGCCATGAGCTCGTTGAAAGTGCCAGTTTCTTCGATTTTTCCATTTTTCAGGACAAGGATGCCATCGTAGCGGCGTAGGAGAGATTCCTCCAGGGCATGGGTCACGATGATCCTGGTCATCCCCTGGAGGTCCAGGATATCGCTGGTGACCTGGTGGGCCGTTTGGGCGTCGAGGGCGGCCGTGACCTCATCGGCGAGGAGGAGGGAGGACTTTTTCAGCAGAGATCGGGCGATAGAAATTCTTTGTTTTTCGCCCCCTGATAGGGTATTTCCTCCTTCTCCGCAGAGAAAATCATCAGTCCGCTCCGCCAAAAGCTCGGTCAGGTGGGCCCGGCGAATGCTCTCGTCTAGGTCCTTGCGAGGGAACGCGCGGAACATGGTGATATTGTCCTTGATGGAGGCATTAAAAATAAAGACATTTTGCTGGATGACCGACATCAAGGAATACAGGGACTCCGGATCGATCTCCCGCAACTCTGTCTTATCGATGCAAATACTCCCTTGATAATCGTCGCTTCCCGCCATGAGGAGGTGGAGGAGGGTGGATTTGCCACTTCCGCTAGCCCCTACGATGGCATAGGACTTGCCTGCCTCAAAGCTAGTTGAAATGTCGGTGAGCACTTGTTTTTCACCGTCATAAGAAAAGGAAAGCTTCTTGACTTCAATACGATCTTGGAGGGCTGGGAGCTTGGTGGTGCCGGTGTTACCGGTGTGCTGGTCGAGGGCTAGGGCAAGCTTGTCGATGAGGGCGAGGGAGGCCTTGCGACCGGCGATTAGGGTTGGAAGCTGCTGGATGGGATCTAGAACATAGTTCATGAGTTGGAGGAAGACGATGAGCTTGCCTGGGGTCAGGCGGGGGTCCCGGAGGGCCATATAGGCCCCTAGGAGGAAGACCCCCAATTGGGCGATGGCCCCGGTGGTATTTCCCATGGAAGAAAGTAAGATTTTGAGGCCCCGGCGCTTGCTCTTTTCTTCCTCTAGGTTCGCATTGCGCTGGATAAAGAGGTCAGTTACTTCTTTTTCCGCCTGAAAGCTCTTAATAACGGAAAAGCCACTTAGACAGTCCTGCATGATCTCCGTGAAACTCTTGTTCTCCTGCGAAACTTTTTTTTCTGCTTCGGGTAGACGTCCCCCTGCCATGACAGAAGCGAGGACGGGGAGGGCTGAGAGGCCCAAGGCCACCGCCGTCATGGTGGGAGAATACCAAATCATCATAAGGAGGGCCCCGACCAAGGATACGATTAGGGTAACCAGAGATGGAATAGAGGCCAGATAATCCTCTTCGATCCGGGTAGCATCATTGGTGAGGGCCGAAAGGTAAGTGGCGGTAGTTTCTGTCCGGAAAGAGGCAATCCCCTTTTCGGTGTTTTTTTTAAAGGCAAAATCCTTATATTGCTTCATGGCCCGCTTCAAGAAGCGGGGATTGGCATAATATGTCAAGAGGCAGACAAGGAGCAAGGCAACAAATAAGGCAAAACTGATGTAAAGGAGAGTGCCAAAGGGAAGGGCATCCTTGCCTGCAGCCGCATCCAGAATCTGTTGCATCAGCCAAGAAATGCCCAGATTGACCATACTAGCTCCGAGAGCGGCTAAGATGGCAAGGATCAGGAAGGGAATATTTGCTCGATAAAACTGAGCACGAAGTTGACGTGACATATGGATTAGGATTTTCCTTTGCTATGATTATGGTTCACTACTTAAAATTGGATCACAACTCCTAATTTTTCGCCGCTATTAGAGTTTTAGACCGTTATTAGAATTTTCCTCCGCTACTCGAGGATGTTGAGCCACCGGAGCTGTAAGTTGAGACACCTCCGGAAGAGCTGCCGCCTCCAGAGCCACTGGAATAGTCCTTTTCGGGTGGCTTTCTGCGGCGGGTGCGGTCTGTCGATACCAGGGTACGACGGTGGACCAGGTGATCGACTTCGGGAGATTCAGATGTGGCATAGGCCCACTTGCGACGCTTCGGACGATAGGCCCGCTTCACCTTATGGCGGAAAACCCATGCCATAATGCCAGCCAAGATCATGGAAAGGCCAAATTCACCTTCTTGGATCTTATGGTATTGCTTTTTCGTGTACTCGTCGACTGTGCCTTTTCCTTTTTCAATACTGAGTAATTCCGTCGTTGAAGCTCCCCTATCAAAGCACTCAGACATCTGGTCAAGAGCCGTATTGACAGCACCTACGTAGTCGGCATCTTTGAGAAAAGGCAAGACCTCGTGGACGATGGCCTGTTGGCGGTTATCTTCGAAATACCAGAGACTGATTCCTTTAAAGGTTTGCCGGTATTCTCGTAAGTCCATATCAAATAAGATGATAATGTTATCCTGGTCCTTATCAAAATGCTCCACATAGTAGTGTTCGGTATATTTGACGGGGTCCCGGTATTTGTTTTTCTTGGTCGTCAAGAGAATGAAGTCGGTGTAGTATTTTTTGGAAACTTCATTGAGGCGTTTGTTCAGGGCTTCTTTTTCTTCTTCGGAAAAAAGCTCGCCTAAATCTTCAATGCGGTCCATTTCTTCCGGATCCGTTCCGTCCCAGGAACCCGTTGGGGGACCCGAGGTAGAGGCGACATCGGGAAGTTGTTCCCAATCTTCTTTGGCCCGACTGGTACCCCGATTGGCTTGGACTTGGTAGGGTCTAGCCAGCAGGGGGCCTGAGGTGGAGTGAGAGGGGAAAGATTGCGAGGAGAAAGTCTGTGAGTGGGAAATCTGCGAGGGTATGGCCTGCGGAGCTTCGGACTGCGAGGGAGTCTGGACGATCTCCATGGCTTGCACCTCATCTCCTACCACTTGGGACCAGTATGATCGGACTGTTTGTTCTTCGATTACATTCGCAGGAGAGCCAATAAAGAAGAAAACCCCTAACCAGAGGGCCAAACACAAGAGAAATACGAGAAGGCTCACCAGATTAAGCTTGAGAACGTCGAGGGGCATTTCGCCGTGGATCTTCTTCGTTTGCCCATTGATGGTAAAGACATATTTTTTTCGCATGTACTGGTAGGTCATGACATAGACTGGCTTTAAAATGAGATCTGGGTCTTTCGTCATGTCATAGGAACTTTCCTTCTTGTTGAACGTGACCTGAGATAGATCATGGGTTAAATCGCGAATCTCTTCGTCAATAGCGGTATTGACTTGGATCTCAGCTTGCTTTTCTGTTGTCTTAGCATCGGTCTGATAGTTTTCGGCCCGATAGCCGGTCAAATAGGGCATGGCAAAAGGCTTAACCTTATCCTCCACGAAAGGCGTAACCATAGCAACCGATTCCTCAGGCAGTTTCTTAGAGGCGTAGCAGGAGATATGGTTAAAAGTCAGATTTGCGGTCTCAACGAAGTCATAGGTCTTAGTCTCTGTGATTATATCGTCTCCTTCCTCCCAGCTATTGATCACTTTGCCAGATCCGGAGGTATCTACGTGAGCAGAATAGGCATAATTCCAGAAGGGTAAATACACGCCTTCCATCGAATCTAGCTGAGTTTCTGTATTAAAACTTCTCGGTATAAAAAATTTTTTTGCGATCTGTTTTTTGAAATAGTCTTTGATAAACTTCTTATCATATTTAAACGGGATAATTTGATGAGGACGAAATTCATTTGCCAAGCGATCCGTGAGTATCACCGGGCTATGGCAATATTGACAGATGGCAGCTGCTGTGCCTGGTTCTGAAATAATCTCGGCCCCGCAGCTTTGACAGCGAAATACCTGGATATCTTCAGCGGCAGGGATTGAGCCTGGGACGGATCCTGGGGCTGTTCCTGGGGCAGCTGTCCATCCTGCCTGACCAGTGGTGGGAGCTCCAGATTGTGGCGCAATGGGAACGCCCATTCCAGGAAGAGACGCATTCCCAGCTGCTTGCTGGCTTTCTGCCTCAAGCTTGGCGGCTTTTGCTTTTGCTTCTGCTTCTAGCTTTGCCGCATATGCCTCTAATTCTTCTACAGTCGAGACTCCGTTGCAGTATTCACATTTGACCTCGTCTGTGCCGGGTTGGTATTCGATGGGGGCCCCGCACTGGGGACATTTATAGCTAAGCATATTCTACTCCTATTCTAGAAGGAATGACGGATCCCTCCTAACGAGGGACTATTTGCCCATAAGAAGACGGATCAGCGGCTTTGTGGTGCAAGCCCTGATCCGGAGGGTATCCCCTAGCTAGTCAAAATGATCCGTTTTAAAATTGTTTCTACCGCTATTTTTCGTTCACAATCCGGTAGACGACGTTTAATTGGACCCTGATAGTCATAGAACCGAAGAAAGTTGAATCGGCAATTTTTCCGCCTTGGCTTGGCAGAACAGGGAGAGATATGGAATATGTAGCAAATTGATCTGAGACTTCTTCGCTTTTGATCTGGACGGGCACGGGATCCAATTTTACCCCGCTGATTTTGGCTAGTTCTTCCGCCTGGATCTTGGCAAGTTGCATAGCATTTTCTGCGGCACTGGCATAGGCATCTCCGATATTGGTTCGGTGCGGAAAGTAGGCGTTTGCCGTGACGTTCCCATTCTGGATTTTGTCGATGATTTCGAAGACCCTCTCCGTATCGTGGATCAGGACACTGATGGCCTGATTCACCCGATACATAAGGATGGTTTGTGGAGAGTCAGGATAATCGGTCTCGGTATAGACTTGTAAACTCATAAATACCAGATCCTCACGTGTAACTCCATCGCTTTTTAAGGAAGAGATCAAATCCTCAACGATCGTGTTACATTGGGAGGTGGCGGTAATAAAATCGGGATCAGCTGTTTGCACCTGTAGTTGTACTTCTACCAAGTCTGGCTCGACGCTAGCTGCACCAGTAGTTGTTACCGATATGGTCCGAGGCTTTTTAGCTTTCTTTGGGGGAGTAGATTTCTTAGGAATAGACTTAGCAGATGGGGTCGATTCTTCGGCCAATACCTGGTTCCTGCTTGGGGTCAAGGCAAGGGTTCCTAGGCCTGCCAGCATGAGGCTGGCAAGAAGGATCCCTAAAATCCTTATGCCTTTTTGTTTCATCGGGATACGGTTCGTCATAGTACTTTCCTTTCTAGGATAAATGGCTCGTTGGAAGCCATGAGTGGGCTGACTGGCAGCCATATTAGAAGTAGGCCGACTGACAGCGAAATGAGCGGTGCGATGAGAGAGACTTATTTATCATTCAGGATGCGGTAACTGGCCTTGATCTTTACATTGACCGGGATTTTGGTTCGTAGGTAATGGAGGAAAAAGGCATCCTGTTCGTCCACATCCTCATCTTGTGGTCTCTCGTCAAAATAGAAGCTTGAATAAGAGCTGATGGAATCATCGACTTCATCGCTAATGACCTCAACGGGCTCTGGATCGATTTTCAGCCCATAGAGTGCAGCAGTCTGCTCAGCTTGGATATCCGCCAAGGCCCTAGCCTTTTGTACCGCCTCTGCATAGGCCTCGGTCAAATCCGTCTTGTTCAAATACATGAATTCCGGTCGACCATGGTTATTGATGACCTCGTTCATAATTTCATACAAATATTCCAAGTTCCGTACGGTGCAGCTAAAAATCTGATAGACTCGATAGCCTTCAATGGTCTCAGGACTAGTCTCATAGTTGTAGTCGCACGTAATCGTTTTGCAGGAAGATTGAATATCTCCTTGGGCGACGCCCCTCTCTTCTAAGAGCTTGTAGATGCGTCCCATAGCTTCATTAGATTTGATAATGGTGGCCAAAAGTTCAGTGTCAGTAACCTCAACATGTAACTGTATGCTTGCTGTGTCAGGAACAACAGAAACAGACCCAGTGCTGGTGACGGTAATCGTCCTCGTAGCCTTTTTAGGCTTCTCCACCAAGACCCCTGAGTCTTTTTTAGAGGATTGTTTGGATTTCTTGTTCGTTTTCTTGTTCGTTTCTTTGCTAGTTTTATTGCTAGCTTTGTGGATCGTTCTATTGCTAGTTCCTAGGGCTTGGACTTGGCACCAGACGCTTGGATGAACTAGCGTTGCTTGAAGGATCAGCAGAGCGCTGACAAGAAGGATCCACCCTATTCTGGAGATCCTTGTGGCTTCTTTATTTCCCTTTGACTTCGAAACCATGGTGCTTTCCTCCTAAAGATTCTTACTTGGCGTCAACCACTCGGTAGGTAACGACCAAATTTACGTTGAGGGGAACCATGCCGTAAAAGTTGTTAGAATCTACGGCCTGGTTCTCTTTTTCATTTAGGTCTTTGAGCGAACGGATGTATTCCGAATATGAACTAAATTGTCGTACAACAGCGTCTACAGAGATGTTGGTCGGAATAGGGTCTAGTTTCAGGCCGTTGATCTTGGCGATTTGTTGGGCTTGCAATTCAGCCATGGCCTTCGCCTTTTGCGTAGCTAAGTCATAAACGTCAGACAAATCCGTTTTCTGGAAGCGTATGGCCTCCAGGGATACATTCTCCAGGTCTTGAACGCCCTTGAAAATAGGATCGAGCTTTTCTAAATCGTATACTTCGACATAGAGCGTCTTTATATTTTTGTACTCTCCACTAGAAGACGTGTCCTCGTCATTAGGTTTCGTAATAAATTGCTCAGTTATATGGAAGATATCTTCAAATGGAATACCTTCTTCTTGCAAGAAATCTACTAACTTCCTGACCTTTTGCGAGCAGGTTAAAATACTTCCTATAAAACTTACGCCTGAACCCTCGACGGTGAACTGGAGTTCAGCCATATCAGGGACGACTTTAATGGAACCCCAGGCCGATACCGCAATGCTTTTGCCGTCATAGTTAGACTTGGAAGCCCATACGGAGTTATCTTTGCCTTGACTGTGCGAACTTTTCTCGATCGCCCCCTCTGCCAAAACCGGGTTCCGTGCTCTTGGCAAGGGCATAAATCCTAGCGCAGCAAGTGCCGTACAGATGAAGAGGATCCAAGAAAGCTTGCTCGCTTTCTGTCTTGCATTCTTAGTAAGCTTTTGCAAAATCATCGTGCTTTCCTCCCTATACTTATTCTGTAGAGAGCTTAGCTTGGCCGTTGGTTGACTCCCGTCTTTGGAAGATTACCTTGGCTGTTGCCTATGGGTTATTTTTGAAAAGTGTAGCATTATTGTGGATTATTTGCTAGAAGACAATCATCAATAAGAGGCCTGCCAAGATGATACTCAGAATGACCCGCTCGACCCAAATAATCAAATAATCCGTAAATTTTAACGGAATGTCGGTGCCCATCATGCAAGGGATAGAAGCTGAGAAGAATAAAATTTCGGAGACGCTGACGATGGCTACGAGCATCCGGGTGATAATAGATACGCCTTCACCAGCTACAAGAGGAGCAGGCAGGAGCATTTCGGCAATGCTGAGGGAGACAGCCTTCGCAGTTAATTGGGCTTCTGGTATCCGCATGAGGGCCGTGAAGGGGTAGAAGATGTAACCGATGAAGTCAAAGACAGGGGTGTAGGTAGCGATGAGCAGGCCAATCATACCCACGCCAAGAAGGGAGGGGGCGATGTTCAGGGCCATCTTAAAACCGTCGACGAAATTGCTCTTTACCACTTCAAGGAGGGGAGGAGCAGCCTTAAAGGCCGTCATACCAGCTTCTGCTGCGGCACGGAAGCTTACTTTTCTCTTCGCTTCTTCCACCTTGGGTTTTCCGGAAAAATAGATATCTTTTTTGTTGCGTAAGGGATAAATGTGGACAGTAATGGCCGTGACGATAAAGGTAATGAAGAGGGTGGACCAGAAATAGAACAACCAATGATCCATAATCCCTAAAGTATTGGCTACGATAATCATGAATGTTGCCGACACGGTAGAAAAGCCGGTAGCAATAATAGCTGCCTCTTTTTGGGTATAGCCGTCTTCTCGGTAAACCCGGTTAGTAATGAGCAGGGCTAAAGAATAACTTCCGACGAAGGAGGCAACAGCGTCGACCGCACTTCGTCCTGGTGTCCTAAAGAGGGGGCGCATAACCGGTTCCATAAAGACTCCAATGAATTCCATTAGGCCAAAACTTACCAAAAAGGCTAAGAAAATAGACCCGATGGGGACAATGGTGGTAACGGAGACTAGAATCGCATTGAAAATCATGGGCAGCATGCCTTTTTCATGGAGAGCAGCTGGCCCCCAGCCTGTGATCTGCATAACGAGAAAAATCACGGAAGTGAGTTTCAAGCCAAAGAAAATCTTCCGAAAGAGGTCTCCCTCCCACTCTTTATTCTTAATAGCAAAATAAAGCCCGCCTACGACCATGATGGTGCCGAAAATAATCCCGTAATGGGGAATGGTTTTGATCGCATTGACGATATGGTCGATAGGGATGGTCTTTTTTCCACCAAGTGGAATGGGAACGAAGAACATAAAAATCCCTAGCAGGGAATAGAAAATAAAGAGGGCGACATCTTTACTGGTCCAGGTGTGGGCAACTGGGCTACCGGGTACTGGGGAACTTCCGCCTGAAGATGCTGTCATGGCTGCTTCCTTAGTTACCGCTTGTTTCGTTTCTTTCATAAGTTACCTCCTAACGTAACACTTAACGTATGCGATGGTCACGCATGCAAACAGCTTGTTAGGAATAGTCTAGCCTATTAGGTATAGATGGTCAAAAAAGCGAGCGCTAAGCCTAGAAAAGAGGGGCAAAAATGGATCGCAGGACTTGAAAGAAAATGGTCAAGAAAAGTCGCAGAATTATAAACTTGCTTGGATGATGTTTGCAAAGTGATCTTGATGAAAGCGGGAGTATGGTGTACCGCCATATCCGATTTAAGATTAATTTAAGAGAGGGCTTAAGTGGGCTAAAGATGGGTTGAGTATACTCAGGCTAGGAGGTGATAGAAACATGGAAATCATCAATGTAAGCAAGGCCTTTGTTCATCGTGGCAGATCTATTAAAAGCATTGGTCATCGTAGGAAGTCAAGTAAAAATCTGATTCAGCCTGGGCAACAGCCTGGTATGGGGCATGGAGAAGAAAAGAAAAAGGCTGACTCGAAGATTTTATATGAAAATATGAATATTTCTATTAAAAAAGGTGAAATATTTGCCTTGATTGGCCCCAATGGAGTAGGCAAAACGACGCTCATGAGGATGATCTTGGGCTGGGACCAAGATTATACAGGGGAGATCAAGAAGGATGACTTTACAAAGATTTCTTACTCACCGGAATGCCCGGACTTTCCGGGTTGTTTAACTGGCAAAGAACTTCTTGACTTCTTCATTAAGATCCAAAAATCTCATGACGATAGCTCTGTCCTTTTAGAGAAAGTCGGCCTCCAGGCCAACGATGAAACGACCATTCAAACTTACTCGAAAGGGATGAAACAGAGGCTAGGGGTGGCCCAGGCCTTGATTGGGTCGCCCGACCTGCTGCTTTTAGATGAACCAACAGCGGGGCTGGATTATTTGGGGCAGAGGCAGATGACAGATTTGTTTCAAGCTTTTAAGCGAGAAGGCAAGACGATTATTTTAAACTCGCATCTCTTGCTGGATGTCGAACATATTTGTGACAGGGGCGTGATTATCATTGGGCCGGGGCTCGTTCGCTGCTTTTCTCGGGAAGACCTGGAGGATCAATCTTTAGGGGAGATGTTTTTGGCTTTGGCGGCGGAAAAACAAAGAATGGAGGAAATGCAAAGACCGGAGGAAATGCAAAAACCGGCAGTAAATCAAAAACTTGCGAACCAGCAAAGATTGGCAGAAAACCAGAGAGAGGAAGGAAATCATGGTCAGTTTTATCAAGCTTAAAATGCGGGAAACTCGGCAGAAAAGCCTCTTTTTCATCTTTGGTATTTTGGGTGCCTTAGTGACTGTGCTCATTTCTTTTGTGACTTTTTCGACCAATGCGACCTACGATGTCACGAGCGACTATGCCCAATACGGCTTTCAATGGACCTGTCTGTCCCTGGTAGCTGCCGTGGCGGCGGTCAGTCTTTCAGGCAATACCGTGGAAAAGCATGAGAAGGGAGACTTTGCGGACCTCATCCAGCTTCATGGTTTGCCGAAACAAAAACAATATTGGGGGATCGTCCTCGCAAATATTGGCAATTCTATGACCATGGCCGTGGTTTTACTTGTGGGGATGATCATCTCTTTGATTATCAAAAGACCAGATGTTGCCTTTCATTCTACGATGTTGGCTTTCGGCAATTATCTGTTGGCCGTTGGATGCATCGCCTTGCTGATTAGCGGTCTGAGTTTTTATCTGCCTGGTCCAGCTTGCATCCTCCTGGGGATGCTCTTGGTTGTCCTAGGAAGTGTCAGGGGGGTATTAAGGCTTGTCATAGGAAATCTTGGGGGAGTATTTGCAAAAGTACTCAATGCTTGTTGTCAGATTTTGCCGCCCCTATCGACTTTTGGTCAGGTATCGAGAGACTTATTTTTTGGGGAGTTGCATGATTGGCATGGCTTTTTTGCTTGCCTTTTCTATTGCTGGGTTTTATTGGGTCTGATAGGCGTAGCAATCTGGGGGAAAACAAAAAATGATGTGGGCAAAAACTAAGATAATCTATGGTTTTTTGGGAATATTGCTGATCTTTTCCTTGTATGTAACTAGGATAAACGGCCTAGATCCGATCACTGCCACCCTGATTGAGCAAGCTGAGGGCATGAAGGGCGAAAACTTTGTTCAGATCGCCACGGAAGTCAGAGAAAAGGCACAGGAAGAGGTGCCCGACAAGGAGCAAGACAAAGCGCAAGAAAAGGAAAGAGAAAATGCGCAAGAAAAGGAAGGAAAGGTGGCAAGTCCACAGATGCCGAAGGAGCAGGAAGCCTTCTTTCGAAGCATTGACCTTAGCAAATATTCCATCGATGTGAATTATGGCAGTGTAGAATTTCGAAGCTTTCATGGAAGGGTGCGCAAACAGAGGCCTCAGTACCCTTTGGCCTTCTCAGCCGTGCCGACCGAGGAAGGGCCGGTGCTCAAAGTCATGCCTTTTCGTGATTTTAGGAATATTTATGACATGGGCAGCAGCGCTCACGATGATGTGGAGAAAGATTATCTTTCTATGTTAGTTCATGAGGGCTTTCATTGCTATCAGATGGACCACGGGATGGAAGGGCTGGTGGATGAATATCAGGGACAAGGTAAATGGCTGAACGCAGCGGACCGGCAGGTTTTTTATGAATTGGTGAAACGCCTGGATCATGATCCCGAGTACCAGAAATTGTGGTGCGCCAGCATGGAAGGCCTCATGACCTGGAAAAAAGGAGGAGGGCGGCTAGACTATGATCGGGCAGGGCTTGCCTTGGAGGCTTACATGGATAGGAGTCTGAGTCGGGACCGTAGCCAGCTATACCATGAGCAGGTGCAAGAGATGGAACTGCTGGAAGGTACAGCCAGATTCATGGAAAATCTAATTTTGGCATACTACAATAAGAAGCTGAATGGAGAATTTGCAGGAAATTTTATCCAGGGCACGGAAAAGTTTTATGTATCAGGTTCGCTGAAGACTGCCATCCTTTGCGACCAGGGTCATTTAGGGGATTTGGATTTTAAAAAGGCGAGCAGCTTGGAAGATTGTATCCGCTAGGAGGCCGCCAGCGCTAAGAGGCCGCCTAGGCCAGGAAGCAGCCAGGAGGAGGTAGAGAGGCGGGCGGAAGTCGCCCAGGAGGTAATTAAGAGGCAGCTAGACGGCCCAAAGGAGGAAATATGAAGAGCAAGATCCTCATCGTTGACGATGCTGAGGATATTCGAGATGTCATAAGGATTTATTTGGAAAATGCCGGATTTGAGGTCCTTGAAGCTAAGGATGGAGAAGAAGCCTGGGCAGTCCTTCAAAAGACTGAGGTCGCCTTGATGATTTTGGATATCATGATGCCCAAACTCGATGGCTTCTCTCTGATCCGAAAACTGGGGCCTGCTCGGTCCTTTCCAATTATTTTCCTTTCTGCAAGGACAGCCGTCCAAGATAAAATTCTAGGGCTCAACCTAGGTGGGGACGACTATATGGAAAAGCCCTTTGATCCCAGCGAACTGGTGGCCCGGGTCATGGCTGTCCTAAGAAGACTTCCGTCTGCCCAGAAAAATCAGGAAATTATCAATGGAAATCTTAGATGGAACCAGGAAATGCGGATCATTTATCAGGATGGCAAAAGGCTGGATTTAACGGCCAAGGAATATCTCTTACTGGCCAAATTTATGGAGCGCCCTGGTAAAATTTTTACGAAGAGTGAACTCTATGAAGAAATATGGCAAGAACCTTACCTTTTTGGAGAAAATACCATTATGGTACATATTAGTAAGCTCCGGGATAAGATTGAAAAGAATCCGAAAGATCCTCAGATTATCAAAACGGTCCGAGGGATTGGCTACACAATGGTGAAAATGAGATCTTATGAGAAAGAATAAAATATTCCAGGCTAGTTTCCTTTTCATCCTTGCTTTTATCATATTTTCTTTCTTGATGTTTGCCCTCCTAATAGCCTGCGGGATGATTTTACCGAAATCTCGTAATATCCTACAAATAATCCCGCAAAGCGAGAAGGCAGTACCCGAACAGATCAACTGGAATGAGTTTCAAAAGCTAGGGGGCTATGGTCTGATCGTAGATGAGCAAGGTCATATTCTTCAGTCCTTCAATAAGAAGATGAGTGGACAGATCCAACTTTTTGAGGTCCTTGCAGCCAATAATTATTTTGATAGTGAACAAAGCTTATTTGCCTACGATTGCGCGGGACAGACGAAACTTTTGATTTTTATTCCCAGTAGCCATGTCACCCTTACTCCAACCTTACAGATGAAGGCCGGTATGACGGCCGAAGATTATCCGATGACCCTTATCATGATTGCTATCGGTGCCCTCTACTTCTTGGGTGTGTATTTTTTAATGAAGCAGTTATCCAAATTTTTGAAGGCGGATCAAGAAAGGCGATTTCAGGCGGAAATGGCAGAACAGGACCGGCTTTTTAAGGGCCTAGCCCATGATATGAAAACACCCCTTTCTGCCATTATTGGTTACAATCAAGCTATGAAGGAAGGCTTAGTTCCCCCGAATCTCTTAGACAGCTACTATGGGAAAATCACGAAAAATGCCTACCTATTGCGAGATCGTCTCAATGGACTCTTGAGCTTTACCCAGCTTGGCAATGCCCAACTGTATCATTTTAATCTGGCTGATCTGTTAGAAGAAGTGAGGCGTTATGTAGGGGAAAATTACAGTTATTATGCAGCCAATGAGGCGACCATCGATGTGCTCTTTGGAGAGAAAGAGTCATTCATGACTCCCTTTGACAAAGAGCTCTTCGACCGCCTCCTTCAAAATATCCTCCAAAACAGTATTGATCACAATCAGCCGCCGGTGACCATCACAATTCGCTTTGAGGATCAGACTCTTTTTATAAAAGACAGCGGACCTGGCATACAAAAAGACCTGTGGGAAAGAATATTTGAACCCATGGTGACAGGAGATGAGAGCCGAAGTGGGGAACAAAATAGGGGCTTGGGCCTTGCCAACGTGCGACGGATTTGTCAGCTTCATCATTGGAAAGTGGGCTACGATGAACGAGGCTTCCATATAGGCTTCGACGATGCTAAGAAGCAGTCTCATCTGCATCCTCATAAGAAGCAGTCACGTCTGTATCCTCAAAGGAAAGAGCTGAAACCCTAGGCAGGGGGCGGGGGCTTTCTGGCATTCAGCTGGCGGGCGAATCTTTCGCTGGAGATCTCCCAGCAGATAGATCCCTTGGTTTTTTCGGGGCTAGCGCAAAAGTGTCAAGCAAAATGCCACAAATTTGTCAAACAAAACACCGCAAAAGTGTCAAGTGAAATGACACAAAAGTGTCAAGTGAAATGGCGCAAAAGTGTCAAATGCTCTATCATAAGAGGGTGAAAGGAGCTGAAAGTATGGACTATTACCCTCGCGTGACAGATGTTTTGCTTCAACGGAAGTTAGAGGCATTTGGAGCTACCTTAATTGTTGGCCCGAAGGGCTGTGGCAAAACTACAACAGGAAAGCGATTTGCGAAAAGTTATATTGAATTTCAGGATGAGGATCAAAGGGAAAACTACCTTGCCGTAGCCGAGAATATGCCCTCAAGACTCTTAATTGGTGATAAACCACGTCTCTTTGATGAATGGCAAGATGCCCCCAAGATATGGGGAGCCATTCGCAAAGATGTCGATGATTCTGGGGCCAAAGGCCAATATATTTTGACAGGATCTTCCTCACGACAGGTCGCAACTCCCCACACTGGAACCTTACGGATTTCCACCATGCAGATGTATCCTATGAGCCTCTTTGAAAGTCAGGAATCCACAGGTACAGTCTCGTTACGAGCCCTTTTTCAGGAACAAAGTCTTCCCTGGATAGAGGCAGACCTTTCTTTTGATGAACTTCTTTTTGCCATCTGTCGAGGTGGTTGGCCCCAGTGCTTAACGATTGAGCGTCAGGCTGTTCAGTTGGATGTTGTCCGAGATTTGTTTTACCAAACCTGTCATGTTGATATTTCTCAAATTCATGGCGTTCAACGCAACCCTAAATGGGCGGAAAAAATTCTTAAATCCTATGCTCGTAACTTATGCACGTTAGCAACGAGTAAAACGCTATATGGAGATATTCAAGCAACAACCGATTTATCTCGGCAAAGCTTTATTGACTATATACAAGATCTAGAAGATCTCTTTATCATTGAAGAACTAGAAGCCTGGTGTCCAGCCATTCGTTCGAAAGGAGCGATCCGGGCCAGCAACAAACGCAACCTCATCGATCCTTCCCTCGCCGTGGCAGCTTTAGGCCTGGAACCGGATTATTTTAACACGGACTTTAAGACTTTGGGTTTCTTATTTGAGTCTTTGTGTATCCGAGATCTTAAAATATACTCAGCTGCCCTGGGAGGTAAGATGTCTTATTACCGGGACCGCTATGGGCTGGAGGCAGATGGGGTTTTACATTTAGCCAATGGACAATATGCCTTAATCGAATTCAAACTGGGACAAGCTGAGCTAGATGAAGGAGCCCGGCACCTGTGCGAGATCGAAAGGTTAATTCAAGTCAATAACGAAGATAAGACCAAGACACCCATCCGCCTTCCAGACCTCAAACTCCTGATCACGGGGACTCCCTATGGCTACCAGCGCAAGGATGGAGTATTTGTTGTGCCGATTGCCTGCTTAAGGGATTGAGTGGCGAGGAGAGATGCATGAGAGAGCTTGTAGGGGGTATGAAGTGAGGGGATATGGTAGAGACTGTGCAGTTTACGAAGCCGCCTATGATTCTTTCCAATCCTTGCCCTCTCCGATCCTTGCCCTCTCCGCTCACGATTGCATTGGGTATCACCTTTCTTCTCACGATTCCTTCCAAACCTCGGCTTTTCCGCTCACGATTGTTTCCAGGTCATAGAGTTTCAGCCTTGTTGGGTTGGCAGCGGCTTCGGCGCTGAGTTTGGGATCAAAGCCATGCCCTGAAAAAAGTGCATAGTGGAAGCTGGCCGTCTTTGTGAGCGACGACAGTTTAGCTAGGGTATCCAGGTACTCGCCGTAGGAAAAGGGGCGTTTCTTCCATTTGCATTCGCCGAGTAGGTATGCTGTGCCCTCTCGGTTGACGGCGAGTAGGTCGATTTCTGTCTCGGCCGTGCGGAGACCACTGGGTGCTGAGCTATCTCGAACGGTCGTTTTTCCCATCCATCGCCCCATCTGATGGTAGCGAAAGGGCAGGGCATTTTGTTTCTGTAGGCCACGCACAAAATCCCGACAAATGTCCTCAAAGGCCCAAGAGGCAAAAGCGTCCAGATTCGGTTCGATCACATATTGGTAGACTTCTTCCACGTCCCCATCTTCTAATTGTGAGAAGTTTGGAAAACCAAAGGCGTACCAGAATTGGAAAAAATGATCCCGTAGCCGGTATAGGCCTCGACGGCGATTGGCTTGGGTTTTCCATTTAGCGTCTACCGAGAACTCCCGTTCCACGATGCCCAAGTCGGTTAAGTTTTTTAAATATACACTCGTTTTTGAAGTGTTTTCGACAAGAGATTTTTGAGATATGTCAGATAGGCGGGTATTCCCCAAGGCGACGGCCTCTAAAATGGCATTATAAATCGGGCTCTCTCGCAACTCTTGGTGGAGGAGAAATTCCACTTCACTGTATAAGACACAGCCCTTGGTCAGGATATGGCCCTTTACATTATCCGGGATCGACAAATCGGGATCCCACTGACGCAGGTAATGGGGGATCCCACCCAAGATGGCATAGGCTACAACGAGATCTCGGGGAGAATATTTGGGGAAAAATTGGATCGCATCATAAAAACTCATTTCCTCCATTTTATAGATCCCAGTAGCTCGGCCATAAAGGGGGTTTTTCTCCGCTAGAAGCTCTTTTTCCATAAAGCTCATGGCACTTCCACACAAAATGATCATGACATTTTCTGCATGGAGTTTCTGATCCCATAGGTTTTGCAAAATCGATGGGATACTGGGATTTCCTTGGCATAAATAGGGAAACTCATCAATCACAACGAGTTTTTTTGCCTGGCCAAAAGGGAGATCGCAGATGGCTTGGAAGGCCTGGTCCCAAGAAGCGAATTCGGAGATATAGGCTTTTTGTGGCAGGTCTTGGGTAAACATTCTTGTTGAGAAGTTACGCAGTTGGACCTTGTCAATCGACTGTGTACAAGCAAAATAGATATGTGGCTTGTCTTTACAAAATTCTCGTAAAGTCTCCGTTTTTCCGATCCGCTGTCGCCCATAGAGCACGATCATTTCTCCTCGCTTGCTCTGGTAGCGATCCTCCAAAAACTTCAATTCCGCTTGGCGTCCAATAAACATAAGCCCTCCTCCTAGAAACTTTATCCAAGTTTCAGATCTTTTTTCCAGATCTTTCATCCTGACCTGCGCATGAAAGCTGACTGACCTGTGCGTGGAATCAGATTCATTAAATCATAATTGGTAAATCGTGATTAGTAAATCGTGATTTGAATTGCTCCTCCTATTCTGCCACAAATATTCCCGCTTGGACAGCCAAGTTTTCTTATATTCTCGCTTGGACAAGGGATATGTCCCTGCGCAGTCCACGACCCACAAGGTCCGCAAACTCCGGGCATCGTGTTGTTCCGCTCTCTGTGCCGGATATTTGCCCAATTCCCGGTTTTTCCCTAAAATAGAAGAACAACTCGTGGAGGAGGTGACAGTATGCGTTACAAGTGCTTTAATTCTGGGTACGGCCATCTCAAAAAAGCTCTTAGCATCGTTTTGATCGTAGCTGGGCTTATCTTTGGCTTAGTCTTGCTACCGGGAGGCATGGTGGCGGGAGAAAAAGAGGATTGTGCTTCAGATAAGAAGGATTCCCTCCTGCCCTATATCGTGGATTGGGACCTGATCCGGGAGCTCCGCTTAGACCATGATGATTTTTTTGAACGCCACCCCCAAGCCCTGGACTCCGTCCACCTGTCTGACATCATTTTGGATGGGGAAGATGGGGACCAAGCCACCCTGGAAGTCCTCAATGTCATCATCAATCAATTTATGTCCCGAATCGACAGAAGCAAGTCCGATGAATCCTTCACCATGGAAGGTTACACGGAAGCCGTCCGCCATGAAAACATCCTATCTGTCATCTACTCCCTTCGCTACCACGATAAGCTGGGGCAGGATTCTACCATGTGGTCCCAAGCCTATAACTTCAAGCTCCCAGAGGGGAAGCGACTTTCCGATAAAGAATTACTGAAAGAACTGGGCTGGGAGTATTTGCATCCAGATGATGTGATTGAAGATAGTATTTTTACCAAGTTCCTAGGCGATGCAAATTACCAAGGGAAGATACGCAAGACGTTTCAGAATAAGAGCTATGCCTTCTGCGCTTCCTTCCCTAACTTCTGGGAAAACACCACAAAAGCCCTCTATCTGGGACCTGCAGGCCAGCTCAAGGTCCTTTGTCAGACTCGGACCATGGAGGAAAGAAAGGCCATGGAGGACGCCCGTAAGGAATGGAAAAGCAATAACACGCCCGACCTTGACGTGGTAGCCTATCTGCTCTATCCCGACATCGAGCTGGATTATCTTACCTGTGATGCAGTTATTTTGCCTCGACGTCAAATTACTAAGATCAATGAAGGATATCGACGTTTTGCTAAGACCTTTACCGATGTCGATCCCGAGCAATCCTCTGCCCCAGTTTGTTTTATAGCTTATTTAGGCTCCCTCAACCATAAGACAGACGAAGAAATTAAAGAGTTTGCTACCAAAGTTGCCAGCATCTATAGTGTAATGAATTATGCCAATCCACCCTTGGCGACCTACCATTTGGCCTATCCGGAGGATTACTCCGATCCTACCCTGGTGGGCCGAGACGTCTATCTGGTCATCCCCAAAGATCCCAAAGCGAAGGTTTTTATAAGTAACAAAGACCCACAGATCCATCGCAAGTTGGAAGATCGATCGGCTAATATTGGGGATGGGATGCTGCTGGTTCTAGGCAAGTCAGCTTCTTCCAGCGCCTTGGACTTGGGCATTCGCACCCGCAATATGCTTGTTGAAGTCCCGATTTCTGTGGATAGTCAGGGAAAAATCCTTGATTTACCGAAGGGTTTTGTCGATGTGGGCGATCCCATCCGCCAAATCAAGCGTCGACCCCGCCTTGAAACAAATAATCTCTTTTACGTCACCATAGAAGGTATAGCGCAGTTTTTACCGGATTAAGCCTTGGGCGACTTGCTCTGCCCCCTTCACTCATTTTTCTTGGGCTGACTTGCCCTTCTCGGGCTTGGCCCCTTTCGGTTTCTCATGTGGACCGGCCCTCACGGGGAAAGGATGATTGTTATGATACCTAGGATACGTCTTTTTATTTTGGCTGCTTGCCTGGCCCTTGGCACCACCGCCTTAGGTACCGCTGCCTGTAGTGGGGCAAAAAACAAGGATAAAGCTTTACATTTACCGACAAAGTCGCCCCAATCCACCGCCGATGTTTCTCACTCCTCCTCAAAACAAAAGTATCAACTGGTTCGGGATGACGAGCTCGGCCCTCTAGCCAAGACTCCCTATATGGGGCCGCAGGGTCAGTCACCTATGCCTGCCTCCATCCAGCCTTCATCCTCTGCTGCGGCTCAGCCGACGACTCCTGCCTCTTCCCAGGCCAATCCATCTTCCTCTCCGTCAGCAGCTCCAGACCCTTCTAAGCCTAGCCCCGCTCCTGCAAAAGGCCAAGACGCCAAGACGGCCAGCTGGGCACCGACCCCTAGCCCAGAAGACCAGAAACTGATGGAGGAATTTCATTTGGAGGATTTCGGGAGTATTTGTGAGGATACGATTTACCATAGTTTTAGTATGAATGAGATGGCGGAACTGCCGAATCTTCTATTGCAAGGCGATTCCGTAGGGGAAAATAAAGACTTGACGACACCTCTACTTCAACTCTGGTTTCATCAGTTAAATCCCCAGCTAGTTTGCGGAGATGATGGGATTCTCCGTCTCAAACTCCATCGACCTGACCTGGGGGATGACCAACTGCCGGTCATCAAGGGGCTGACCAAAACGAAGGATCCGATTAATCCCGTCTATCGGAGCATGGCACAAGTTTTGAACTTTGACCCGGAAGCTGCAAATAGTCCCTTTGCCTTGGTGGGTTTCATTGGCAGCCTGGGGGCAAGCGGCAAGATTTTTGAGCATTTGTCCAAGGTCGGCTACTTTCTCCAAAGCATACAAAATGAAAAGGTTCACTCGGGGGTGATGCTAGATTGGAAGCAGGAGGATGGGGAGGAGGCCATTGAAGGCGAGGAATATTTCCTCTTCATTCCCAAATACGCCCGCCAGGTTGTTTTAAGTTATGATCCGGCCCGTTTTACGGATGGGCAGGTGGATATTACCAATGTTTTTTCGATTGTGCCCAGCTCTCTGCACGAGGCTACGGTGATTGTCGCAAATTATACGAAAGGCGATGACTTTCATCTCAATCAATTCGTAAGTGTCTACCGGGACCGCCAGGTCTCCTTTCAACTTGACCCTGATGATGGCCCCATGGTCTTGCCGCCTGACCTTTATGATATTTCTGACTTTGTCGCCGACTGGATCAAGCAACTAGATGCCAAGGCGCAGGCAAAGAATCAACAAGCTGCTAAGGCCAAGGAGGCGAAGGAAAAAGCTGCTAAGGACAAGGAGGCGGAGGAAAAGGCTGCTAAGGACAAGGCTGCAAAGCAACAAGGGGGAGAGTTTACCATGACCTTTGTCATGGCACCTGATTCCGATGAGGAGACAGAGACCACCGAGAGACGTCCCCGACGGACCAAGCCCACAAAATCTTCCGAGCCCCAGCGCACCTACTCTGTGGCCGACTTCCCCGACGCTCCCCTGCCACCTGATCTTTGGGAAAAGATGCCAAAGCATGTGCCATAATGGATGAGTAAGGGCGAATCAATCAACAGCTGCAGAGCAGCTAGATTGTTCCAGCCGGATTGTCCCTTCTAGATAATCCCAGCCGGATTGTTCCAGCTGTTGAGGAGGTATGATTATGAAATCTTTAGCATGGAAACAAATTGGCAAATATCTGGCTTTAGCCTATGGGATTACCTGGTTTTGTTGGCTGTGTGAGAGTCTTCTCTTGCGGGTGCTGCCTCAGCTCCAAAAGGGCCCAGCTGTTCTTTTTGTCCTTGGGGGCTTTGGACCGACGGTGGCCGCCTGTCTTTGCCTTCCAGGGGGCTATTCTTGGTCCAAGCTGAAAAAGTTCATGGGTGCCCGCCGTAAGGAACATTTTGGCCTGGCTCTAGGTTTGGCGGCCCTTCTCGCAGGCCTAGCCTTCCTTCTTTTTGCTTTAACTGCCCAAGATCTGCAAGCTGGCATTTCCTTGGATCCTAAGATGTTGGTGGGGGCATTCTTGATGTGGCTTATGGCATCCATTTTTTGGGGCGGTAATGAAGAATTAGGCTGGCGGGGGACTCTTCATCTCCTACTTGTAGCAAATATTCCCTCCTGGCTTTCACCTCTTTTGGTCGGTCTTGTTTGGGTTTTTTGGCATCTTCCCCTGTGGTGGATCCCAGGGAATGTCCACCAGGGAACCCCATTTTTGCCTTTTGCCATCCTGGGTTTGGCTTTCAGTTATTGGCTTTGTGCTATTTATGATGCGACCCAATCGATCCTTGTGTGTATGGGATTTCATGGCTTCGTCAACACCATGTTGGGAATATTTGTTCCAGGCGAAAATATGGGTTTTGGCCTGGGATTGATAGGATTGACCCTGGTTGCTATTTTGAGTAGTGCCTATTTTGTAGCGAAAGATGTGCCTCGAGCACATGCATAGATGAAGGAGGAAGGAATGTTTCTTTTACAATTGTTTTCGAGTGATGGAGAGAGAAAGCCGATCATAGGGGCTTTTGAGACGATGGAGGAGGGGGAGGCCTTTGTTTCCCATATTCCAACCTATGAGCGGGTGGAGGAGGACGGCTTTGTCTACGAGTATCTCCAAGCTGGGATCTGGCCTGACTACTTTGAAGTGAAGTGTAAGGGTCATATCGTGCCTTTTTCTCGGATGATGTTCCCAGAAGGCGGACGGGTTGAAATTTTTTGGATCGAGATCCCGAATTTGTCGGCCCCGGGTGCGGGTCTCGTGCCTGGAGCCACCCTGGTAGATGCCTATAGCATCAATAATGAGGAGCTAGAGGCTTATATTCAAGCAAGAAATCAGCATGCGGCCCTGGTCGAAGATCATCTTAGGAAAAAGGGCTATGAGGTCAGCCGGGCCTATGCTGGTTCCGAGGATGGGGAGGCCATTTTATACCGCAAGACTCCCACTGGGGAGGCAGAGGCTGACGACGATTGGCATTTTTTAACCCATATGGATCCCTCTTTTGTCGATAGCAGCGATATTTTAGAGGATGTCGATGAGATCTTAAGGGACCAAGCTTAGGGCTCAAGCCTTGGGGCTGGCCTCAGCTCTGTCAGAGCGTGTGATAGCAAGTTGTGTTCTAAGGCCCCTAAAAGGCACCCGGGCCCCAGAGCCTTGCGGTGAGCATGAAAAAAGAGACCGGAAGGGACGATGCGCCTCTCCAGTCTCTTTTTTGCTTTTATAGGTAACTCCAAGGCCAAGGGCCAAGGAATCTTTTTTGTGGAAAACTCAATGCGACGGGTAGGGCTAAGCCTGAGGTTGAGTTAGATTGCTATGAAAGCGAATTGAAGGCTAGGGCCTATTTGGCGACGTCTTCAGCGGTGCCGGGCTCTTCGACCTTGACCATGTATTGCTTATAGGCTTTAGCAAAAGCACCTGTGCCGCCTTCCAAGGTGAGGATCCGGGCGTTGTCGATCCCGAATTCTTCTTGGAGGACCCCATCCATGAGCTGAGCGCCCATAGCACCACCCCGGCAGACGAGGACAATATGTTGGTCATCTTTTACAGGGGCTTTCTCAAAGGCAGCCTTGATATTGGCCACCATGGTTTCACGAGAAACGAAGACCCGCTTTTCAGGGTTCTTTTCTTCGAAGCCGGGGATGCTGACGGCGGTCACCACGTGGCCATCCTTGTACTCGCTGGCAGAGCGGAGGTCGATCACATAGACCTCCGCCATGTCTTTGCCTTCGATCTTCTTGGCGAGGTCGTCACAAGTCATGTAGGCATCGCTCTTGCGAGGAACCTGGCAAAGTTTGCCAGAATAGAAGCCGGGGGTCTTGGTGCCCTTGGAGGCTTCTACAGCATCGATCAGATACTGATATTCGCCGTTGGGGTCATCCTTGGTCCAGCCCTTGTAACCATCTTGCAGGATGTAGACGGTGGCAGGGTCTACGCCCATTTCGCCTAGGATATCGGCCGCAGCCTTAGCGTACTTTTTGCCAGAATAGCAGAAAAGGACAATTTTCTTTCCTTTGCCTGTGGTTTCCCCCGTGGCTTCTTTGAGGGCAGCTTCGATGTTCTTTTGAGCGGTTTCCTTGTCCTTGCCACTAACCATAGCGTCCACGTCGGCAGCATAAGTGTTCAGAATATAGCTTTTCTCCCGGTCTGCTGTCTTGCGTAGGTCAAGCAGAACATAGTCGGGATCCATACCCATAATGGCGTATTTGACTTCCTTGCGGTCCATGTACTGGTATTCACCAGGAGCCGGTGCTTCGGCCTTGGTTTCTTCAGCAGCTTTGCTCTCGCCAGCGGTTTCGGAAGCTTCCGTTTCACCGGCTTCGGTACTTTCTTCTTCCGTCTTAGCGGCTTCCGTTGCATCTGCGGCAGTAGTCTCAGTGCCTTCCTTGGTCTCTTGGCCTTCAGAAGTCTCAGTGCCTTCCTTGGTCTCTTGACCTTCAGAAGTCTCAGTGCCTTCCTTGGTCTCGGCTGCGGTGGTGTCTGCAACTTCCTGTGTGGTCTCAGTTGGGGCCGTGGTGGCAGGCGTTCCTGTTGTGGCGGGCTTCTTTTCGCCGCAGCTTGCCATCAAGCTAGCGATTAAGCACAGGGCTAAAACGGATGAAATCATCTTCTTTTGCAATTTCATATGTAACAAATCCTCCATCTATCATGGCACCAGAACCTGGTGCTGGGTCCTACCAGACCATTTGTCTATCTGTTCCTAGGTCTGTAGCCCTCCAGCAAGGAGCAGGGTTGGTAGGCACAACGGCAGATATAGTAGCTCTTTTAGAAAAAAATGACAAGCAAGCAACATGAATGACAAAAAATATCACATAGATCACAGAAAGGTTACAAAAAGGGATCCCTTCTATTTTTTTGGTGATTTCTTGGCCTACTTCTTGGTCTCTTTTCCTATCTCCTTCTTGGCTCGATTTCCGTCTATTGGTTCTGCCTATTTCTCCCGCCTATTTCTCCCGCCTATTTCTCTCGCTTCTTTTTGCTGACCATATCTTCTTTGGCTAGCTGGGAGTCATACGTGACCTTGGTGGGCCACATTTTGGAGATGATTGTAAGGGAACGCTCCTCCTGGTCTTGATTCGTGAGGTGGACCAGGTAACCGTGGACAGCCGGAAAGGGCTCGATAGATTGGATCTTAAAATCCTTAATTTCGTTGCGATCTAAGTAGGCCTCGACAGTCAGGCGGATCATCATCGGCCGATAGACGACCAGG
>ERZ1673752.1607-NODE-1607-length-30594-cov-12.834408_pt1 | contig 30594 bp, 27 predicted proteins | sample MGYA00580195_ERZ1673752 | MGnify/ENA primary metagenome ERZ1673752 (study PRJEB41218, sample SAMN15661744) | gut metagenome | host: Homo sapiens | place: Canada: London | collected 2015-08-20/2019-03-30 | study: EMG produced TPA metagenomics assembly of...
AGCTTCGACAGCGCGTACCCTCTCCGTCTTCGCTGCGCTCAGACACCTCTCCCAAGGGGAGAGGCAAGGGAAGGGCGCTTGGCTCTCCCTTTGGGAGAGCTGGTGCCGGAGGTGACTGGGAGGGCTGGCGCAGCTTCGACAGCGCGTACCCTCTCCGTCTTCGCTGCGCTCAGACACCTCTCCCAAAGGGAGAGGCAAGAATGGGTGCGGGAGAGGCAAGGGGGGTGTGCCGCTTTTGCTGCAGGCCCCTGCTTGGCTCTCCCTTTGGGAGAGCTGGCGCCGGAGGCGGCTGAGAGGGCTTTTCCGCAAGGGCACAAAAAAGAGACCCCCGAAGGGGTCTCTCTTTTTGCTGGGGTTTCAGGTAGGAAATCTCAGATTAGTGAACATCAGGAACGATGCCGTCGAGCATGACGTAGATAGCCTTCAGGACATACTCACCCTTCTCGAGTTCGTAGTGCATGTAGATCTTTCTGCCGTCCTTCTCGGTCAGATCATCCGTCGTGCCAACAGTCAGGCCAGCCATCTCAACGAGGTAGACCGGAATTTCGTCCAGAACGACTGCATGGCCATCGGTGGTTTCCAGAACGCCCTTGTCGAAGCTCTTGACAGTGTACAGCTCACCAACAGATCTGAAGTCATCAACCTTGTAGATCATGACGCCGTTCTCGTCGACCTCAGTCTTGAAGGTGTAGAAGCCAGTTTCGTTGATCGCAGCCTGATCGCCGTGAGCCAGGCTCAGACGGACAGTGGTAGCTTCGCCGTTAACGTAGACAGTCTTCAGCTCGTAGTTGATGCCGGTCTTGGTGTCAACCCATTCGTTGTCCCAAGCGCCATTGTTGATCACGAAGCCGGTGACCTTGTCGCTTGCGTAAGCAGCGCCGGTGATGTAAACATACTCAGCATAGTTGTTATCATCAACAACAAAGTCGATGGTAGAGCCAGTCAGAGCAGGCAGGCCAGCATAGCCGGTGTAAGCCTTGTACTCGCCGGTGACGTCCTTGACGAGGAACTTGGTAGCGTTGTTGATCTTAACGCCATAGGAGCTGCCGTTAACATCATAATCGACCCAAGCTTCGCCCTTCTTGTAGCTGACAAATGCGTCGTTCTCGAACTTGTCGGCAGTGTAGGTCAGGACATAGTTGCCATCCTTGTTCACAGTGTAGGTGAAGATCTCACCAGCCCAGCGAGTGTTCTTCTGAGCGGCGGTCATCAGCAGGCTGTTGAGGGAAGCATCGTCGTAAGCCTTCACCCAGTCGGTCAGCTTATCAACGAAAATCTTGTCGGTCGGCTTAGCGTCGAAGCCAACGAGAACAGCAGCGTTCAGCATGTCGCCGGTAGCTTCTGCGTTAGCATCCCAAATCTTGTCGATGACAACATAGGTCTTGCTGTCGGTGTGCTCGATGCAGCCGATCACGTTGCCGAACGGATCCATTGCGAAGTCATAGGTGTTGCCGTTCTTGCTGGGTGCAGTCCAGATGGTGTCAGCCTTGGTGATGTCATAGCCCTTGACGAACTGGCAAGCGTCCTTGTAGGAGGTGCCGTCGATCTTGGTGACAGTCGGGTCAACGTTGATAGCAGCGCCGGTCAGCTTGCCGGTCTTGATCTCAGCAGCAGCATGGTCAACAACTTCGGAACCGTTGACTTCCTTATAGAGGTCTTCGTAGCCAGCCTTGTTGCCGATGCGGGAGACAGTGACAACCAGCCAGGTATCCTTTGCATAGTCGGCAGTGTCGATGTTGAACTCCTCATAGGACAGCTCACGATGATTGTGCGGGGTAACCACGTTGCCGTTATTGACGGAGAAGTACACGCGGATGTCGCTGTTGACGTCCTTGTTGTGGGTAGCCTTGTTGACAGTCTCAACCTGAGCGAGGAAGTAGTGGATCTCGGTGATACGATATTCCGTACCGACCTTCCAGACCTGCGTCAGAACGCCCTGGCAGCCAATGGTGTCCTTCTTGCAGCTTCTGGCGGTGTTCTTGTGGCTCTCAGCGTTGAAGGAATCTTCATTGCTCAGGCCCTTGATGCCGTCGGTGTAAACGTTAGCAGTGATAGCAGTGGAATCGCTCTCAGCAACGCCGAATGCCTTCAGAACGTCGCAGACGGTAACAGCGGTGTTGTAAGTAGCCTTGGCGGTGTCCATGTAGAACTTGCTCCAGGACTTGTAGGTCCATCTGGTGCCCGGACGCATGAACTTGTCGTTGTCAGCCTTGACGGTGATGCCCATCTTGGAAGCGAGGGTCATGCCAGTCTTGTTGACGGTCTCCTTGGAGACGAAAGCAACGTCGAACAGGCCATTGACGCCGAACTTAGCCCAAACGTCATCGTAAGCCTTCTTGCCAGCAGCGATGCCAGCTTCTTCAGCAGCTTCCATAGCAGCTGCGACCTTCTCGTCCTCAGTCATGAGTCTGCTGTCCTTGATAGCGGCGTACTTGGCATCATAAGCCTTGTCATAAGCTGCCTTGTAAGCAGTCTTATAAGCGTTGGTAGCCTTGGTTTCAGCGATCGGGCTGTAGTCGATGGTGGAGGGAGCCTTGATCTTGGTGCCGTACTCGACCAGATAAGCGGTCAGAGCGTTGACAAGGATCTGAGCAGCTTCGCCACGCTTGACAGGTGCGATAGCCTTCCAGCCGTCAGCCAGACCAGCGGTCAGGCCGATCTCGTTGGCGCGGTTCAGGACGTTGATGTCCCAGCCGGTGCCGGTGTAGCCTTCCTTCGAGGTGTTGAAGTTCAGGGTGGTGAGCATCAGCTTGAGGAACTGAACGCCGGTGACCTCACGCTTCGGAGCGTAGGTGGTAGCGGTCATGCCATCAGCCAGGCCGGTGATACGGCAGTAGTTGATGTAGGGCAGAGCCCAGTTGCCGTTGCAGTCGACGAACGGATTCTGTGCGTTGGCGTACAGGTCAGCGATGTCGGACTGGATCTTGCCGTTGGTAGCTGCGTTGTGGACGATCGCCACAATCTTAGCCGCCTGGGCACGGGTGAGGGTACCCTCAGCCTTAAAGGTTCCGTCTTCGAAACCATCAAGGATCTTGAGGTTGGACAGGATGTCGATAGCTTCGGCATAGTTGTCGGTAGCCTTGACATCCGAGTAGTCCTTTGCACTAGCGACGGCGATGGTGCCCATAATCATGACAACCGCCAGAACCAGTGCAAGAACCTTCTTCAGATTCTTCATTTGGATTTCCTCCTGTTTTAATTTTACACACGCGGCCGGATGGCCCCCTGTGTAATTTGTACTTGCATCTTAGCGCATCCGCCCCCGTTCGTCAAGCGGTTCGCGGCGTTTGTAATTTAACTGTAACATTACAGGCCCCTTGCCTCTCCCTTTGGGAGAGGTGGCCGAGCGAAGCGAGGCCGGAGAGGGTATACGCCGAACGCGGCTGCAAAGCCCTCTCAGTCACGATCCGCATAAATGGCAGAAACCGCCACTCGGCAAAGTGACGGTTTCGAAGTTTACTCTTCGCATCTTAAACTGAACCGGGGACAAACCGCTTGTCGAGGCGTCCTTGGTTATTTTTATTATAACAGGCCCACCGGATTTGTCAATAGGTGCTGATGGGGAGAGATTCGTCATCGGCGCCCTTCTGGACGCTGCGGATAACGATGTCGTAGCTGTAGGTGTCATTGACGTGGACGGTCACGCGGTCGCCGGTTTTATGGCCCATGACGGCTTTGCCGACGGGGGATTCCTTGCTGATGAGACCCTTGAGCGCGTTCTGGCGGAGGGTGGTGACCAGCTCGATGGTCTGCTCTTCGTCGTCCTCTTCTATATAAATGGTGACTTTATCAAACAGGCCGATCTCGTCGGGCTTGGATTCCGCGTCGATGACCTTCGCGGTCTTGATCATGCGCTCGAGATAGCGGATGCGGCTGTCGTTGCGGCTTTTTTCGCGTTTGGCCGCCTTATATTCAAAATTCTCGCTCAGATCGCCGAACTCGCGGGCGGTCTTGACGTCCTCCAGCAGCTTCGGCCGCAGCTCCAGCCGGCGGTACTCGACCTCCTGCTCCATTTTTTTGATATCAACGGCTGTCAATTCGTCATGCATTGCTTCTGCACCTCCTGTGCAGGGTTTATTTTACTCCAATTCCTGTGAAAAGTAAAACGAATTTTGACTTTTCCGCGCCGTGTGGTATGATACAGGAAAGAATCCGAAAGAAGCAGGTGCATCTTCATGCAAATTGAGCCTATCGCGCGCATCCAGACCGATTTTCCGACGAAGTTCGGCGTCCCGCGGCAGTCCGGGCTGGCGTCCGGGCTGGTTTCCACGATCGTTTTTGAGCCGCCGTACCGCAATCCCGACTGTCTGCGGGGGATCGCGGATTTTTCGCATCTGTGGCTCATCTGGGAATTTGACAAGGTGGCCGGGGCCGGATGGTCGCCGACGGTGCTGCCGCCGAAGCTCGGCGGCAAGACGCGCGTGGGCGTATTTGCCACGCGCTCGCCCTTCCGGCCGAACCCGCTGGGGCTTTCGTGCGTGAAGCTGGTAAAGGCCGACCTCCATACGAAGGACGGCCCGGTCCTGTATGTGGCGGGCGCGGATCTGGTGAGCGGCACGCCGATCTATGATATTAAGCCGTATCTGCCCTACGCGGACAGCCATCCGGAGGCCGTCGACGGCTTTGACGGGCGGCGCGACGCGGAGCCGCTCACGGTCGTTTTCCCGCCGGAGCTGGAGGCGATGATCCCCGAAGAAAAGCGCGAGGGGCTGCGGCAGGCCCTCGCCTGCGGGCCGATCCCCGGGTACCAGCACGACCCGGAACGGCGGTATGGGTTTAATTTTGCGGGGTTCGACGTGCGGTTCCGGATCCGGGAGCGGACGGTAACGGTGGTGGAGGTTGTGCGGTTATAGAGCGTGGCACGCTTTTGCCTGCACTCTTGCCTCTCCCTTCCTTAATAATCCACCCGCATCAGGCACAGCCCCTGCGGGGGCGCTGTATAACCCGCCTGGGTGCGGTCTTTGGCTTCGAGGGCGGCTTTCACGCTCTCCGGCGTGCGTTTGCCCTGCCCGACCTCCAGAAGCGTCCCGGTCAGGATGCGGACCATGTTCTGCAGGAAGCCGGTGCCGTGATAATTAAAATAGATGTACTCCTTCCGCCGGACGATCTCGATGGAATCGACGATCCGCACGGTGGATTTTTTCATCTGCGGGTTTGAGCAGAAGCTTTTATAGTCGTGCTCGCCGGTCAGATATTCCGCCGCGCACTGCATGGCGGCAAGATCGGGCTGATAGTCCAGCACGGTCACGTATTTGCGGTTGAAGACCGGCTTCGTATCGCCCACGTAGCAGGTGTAGGTATAGAGCTTGCCGACGGCGCGGTAGCGCGCGTGGAAGCGGTCGGCGGCGAGCTTTGCCTCCTGCACGCAGATATCGTCCGGCAGGTAGTGATTCATGTAATCGCGCACCTCGTCGGGCGTTTTTTCCGTGTCCATGTATGCGTTGGCGGCCATCGCCTTCGCGTGGACGCCCGCGTCGGTGCGTCCCGCGCCGATGACCTGCACGTCCGAGCCGCACATGCGCGTCAGGACGGCTTCGAGCTTGCCCTGAATGGTCTCGCGGCCCGGCTGGCGCTCCCAGCCGGAATAGCGGGAGCCGTCGTAGCTGATGATGAATTTGAAGTTTTTCATGCGTCCTCTTCCAGATTTTTGGTATACCGGCAGGCCGGATAGTTGGAGCAGCCCCAGAATTTCTGTCCCTTTCGCGCGCCGGTCTGACCGGTGCGCAGGACCATCCGCGCGCCGCAGCGCGCACAGGTCGGGACCTCATGCGTGGACGCGCGGCGCACGTGGCGCTCCGCCGCCGTCTCGGTGGCTCCGGCAAGCTGCAGCGTGTCATAGCGGACGGCGGTGCAGCGCACCTTCATCGCGATCTCGATGGCCAGCATATCATAAAGCCGCTTCAGCTCTCCCTCCGGCATGCCGCCGGCAAGCTTGCGGCGCAGATACTGCTCCGGCGTGCAGCCGACCTTCTTGCCGAATGCGTCATAGAACCGCTCGCGGTCTGTCTTGGGCTTCTTTTTCGGGTACATGTCTGTCGCCCTCCTTTTCATTAGCGTCGCTTGACAAGGGCACGCATGCCCGCAGGACGCTCCGGCACGCCTTTCGCCGCGTTATCGTCCTTGACTTGCGCCAGCAAGCCTGCGTCCTCTGCCTTGCGAAAACCGCGCCGGAACGCCCGGCGGGTCTTCGAGTTTTCCCGGAGGATAAACGGCAGCTGGCAAGACAGACGAGGCAGATGGGCTGGCCTGACATCATACCGTCAGGTCTGCCGCGGCTCATACCTTTTAGCCGCGGCTGGCGCCCATCAACGAGGATAACGAAGTCAGATGTCGTTTAGACCCGGGAAAACCATGTGTGCTCTTGTCAAGCGACGCTACCATTATAATAGCACATCCGCCGGGCGGAAATCCACCCCGGTTTTCGCGGCGCGGCGTTCCATACATTATAATATGTATCAGCCGTCCTCCGCGCACGCGGCGCTGGCCTCCGCGGCCTCGCGGCAGAGCGCGAGATAGTCCTCGCGCACGCGCTCCGGGCCGAGGATCGCCGCGCGGCGGCCGAACGAAGCGAGCCAGCCGAAGAAATTCGGCGAAACCGCGACCTCCACCGTGCAGGTGAACGCATCCGGCCCGTCGGGGATCAGCAAGGTCCGCCGGCCGAAGCGGTCGATGACCACGCCGGTGAGCGACCTGTCAAAGCGCAGGTGCACCTGCTCCCGTGCGCCGCCGAACATGCCGAACACGTTTTTTCCGTATTCCGACAGGTCGATGCTCCGCATCTCCGCGTCCAGATAGCGCGGCTTGCCCGTGATGGAGATCTGCGCCATCTTATCCACGCGGTAATGGGTCAGCCCGTGGCGCTCGGAATGGGCGATGAGGTAATAATTTTCATCCTGCCAGCACAGCGCATATGGGCTGGCCGTGTATTTGCCCGGCCGGTAATGGCGGCTGCCGTCCAGATTCCAGTCAAAATAGCGGAACGTGATCTGGCTGTTGCGCGCGATGGCCTCGTGCAGGAGGTCGACGGAATAATAGATACTCTCATTCATGGTCTTGACGCGGCCGGAGACGACGACCTGCCGCCGCAGGCTCCCGGCCTGATCGCGGCTGGCGAGCGTGCCGAGCTTCGCGATGAGCTGCATGGACTTCTTTTCCGTCAGGAAGCGGCTGGACTGCACCGCGTCGACCAGCAGCTTCAGTTCCGGCAGTTCGAACGGCCGCGACGCGAGGAAGTATCCGCCGCCCGGCCCGCGGACGCAGACGATGTCCATGCCGTACTGCTGCAGGCAGGCGATATCGTCGTAGATACTCTTCCGCTCCGCCTGAATGCCCTGCCGGGCCAGCGCGTCGACGATTGCCTGCGTGCTGAGCGGATGCGTCTCGTCCGACTGCTGCTCCAGAAGATCCTTGATATACAGAAGCTTCAGCTTCTGGCGTTCGCTCCTTGCCATATGCACGCCCCCTTTTCTTTGATTGTACCGAAATTTGCGCCGCGCGGCAAGCGGAATTGCAGATTTTCCGAAAATATGATAGACTATATTATAATGTACAAACAACCATGCAGGAGGAACGCATGCTGTATCTCGGCTGTCATTTATCCTCGTCCAAGGGCTTTGCCGCCATGGGAAAGACGGCGCTGACGCTGGGCGCAAACACATTTCAGTTCTTTACGCGCAACCCGCGCGGCGGCGCGGCCAAGGCTGCCGATCCGGCAGATGCGGCGGCGCTCTGCCGAATGCAATCGGACGGGCTTCTCGGCCCGCTTGTCGCGCATGCGCCGTATACGGTCAACCCCTGCTCCAAAGACACGCGCACGCGGGAGTTTGCGTGCGAGGTGCTTGCCGATGATCTTTCCCGCATGGAGCTGCTGCCCGGCAATTTCTATAACTTCCATCCCGGCAGCCATGTCGGGCAGGGCGTTGACGCCGGGATCGCGGAGATCGCCGCGTGCCTCGACGCCGTGATGCAGCCCGGCCAGCGGACGACGGTTCTGCTTGAGACCATGTCCGGCAAGGGAAGCGAGGTCGGCGGCCGGTTCGAGGAGCTGCAGGCGATCATCGACGCGTGCCGGTATGGGGCCTCTCTTGGCGTGTGCCTTGATACCTGCCACGTGAGCGACGCGGGATATGACATCGTTCATGATCTGGACGGTGTGCTGGCTGAGTTTGACCGGGTGATCGGTCTTTCCCGCCTGCGGGCGCTGCATCTGAACGACAGTAAGAACCCCTGCGGCGCGCACAAGGACCGGCATGAAAAGATCGGCTGCGGGTATCTTGGCGAAGAGACGTTCCGCCGGATCGTGAACCATCCGGCCCTGCGCGGCCTGCCCATGATCCTCGAAACGCCGAACGAACTGCCGGGCTATGCCGCGGAGATCGCGCTGCTGCGCGGATTCTGTCAGGATCCCGTGTGAAAACCGCGCGGATTCTTGACCTTTTCCGACGAATATGCTACCCTGAGAAAAATAACGAAAAGGAGCCGCAGAGACATTGAAAGAACACGAAGACCGGAAGTATATCAAAGTTGGACTGACTGCACTGGCCGTCATTTTTATCAGCATCCTGCTCGTCGTGATTTTTACGAATCTGCCGGGCTTTTTCGCCATGCTGCAGGCGCTGGGTGCCATTCTGGAGCCGCTGATCTTCGGCGTGGTGATCGCGTTCCTGCTGAACCCGATCGTCCGGTTTTTTGATACCCGGCTCGTGCCGCTGCTGGAAAAGCACACGAAGTGGAAGCCCGCGGCCATCCGGCACTTAAGCCGCGCGGCTGGGGTCGTGGCGGCGCTCATCGTGGCGGCGCTCATCGTCTACGCGTTTTTCTCCATGCTCCTGCCGCAGCTGTATGACAGCGTCGTCGGGATCGTGAACCATGCGGAGGATTATTACAAGAGCATCGACCGCTGGGTCACGAATATTCTCGAGGATAACCCGGAGTTCCGCGGCTATGTCGACACAGCGCTTAATAAGATTTATGATTTCGTCAACAACTGGATCACAACGACGTTCCTGCAGGACGTGCAGAAGCTGCTGACGACGCTGACAAGCTCGGTCGTCTCGGTCGTCAAGAGCCTTATGAACCTGCTGATCGGTCTTGTGGCCTCCGTCTATATCCTGTGGTCGAAGGACACGTTCCACGCGCAGGCCAAAAAGATCACCGTCGCCCTGTTCCCGGAGAAGCGCGCCGACCACCTGTTCTATCTCGGCCGCAATATCTACCGGGTCTTCAACGGCTTTGTCATCGGCAAGATCGTCGACTCCGCGATCATCGGCGCGCTGTGCTATATCGGGCTTCTGGTACTTAAAATGCCGTATCCGACGCTCGTGGCGACGGTCGTCGGCGTGACGAACGTCATTCCGTTCTTCGGCCCCATCATCGGGCTTGTGCCGTGCGCGTTCCTCATTCTGCTGGTCAATCCGCTGCAGGCGTTCTATTTCGTGATCTTCATTCTCGTTCTGCAGCAGATCGACGGCAACGTCATCGGCCCGAAGATCCTCGGCAACACCATCGGCATTTCCGGCTTCTGGGTGCTCGCTTCGATCACGATTGCGGCAAGCCTCTTTGGCTTCGCCGGGATGATCCTCGGCGTGCCGGTCTTCGCCATCATCTATCTGCTTATTTCCGACTCCGTCAACAACAAGCTCCGCAAAAAGCAGCTGACGACCGACACAAACGCCTACTGCGGCATCGACACCGTCGCCGATCTGCCGAAGGAAGGACCGGCGGAGCAGAACACATAACGCTGGAGACAATCATATGCAGGAAGCTTTGACAACCTTTTTTTCAAAATTTGAGCCGGTCCCGTGGCTGTGCTATGTGTTCCCGGTGCTGGCGCTGGGGATCCTCGTGCGCTGCGCGGTCAGCCTTCTCATGTTCCGGCGCGAGCCGGAGGTCTGGGCGTGGCTGACGACGCCGGACGGCGAGCACATCCCAGTGACCCACTGGGAAAGTCTCGTCGGCCGCGGCGCGGGCTGCGACGTGCAGCTGGGCTACCCGACGATCTCCCGCACGCACGCAGTCCTGACGCGCTATGACGACGGCAGCTGGACCGTCAGCGACGCGCACTCCAAATCCGGCGTGTTTGTGAACGGCAAGCAGACGGAGCTTTCGGCCGTCCGCTTCGGAGACATCATCACCATGGGCGGCGTCAATTTTACGCTCGTGCCCATCACAAAGGAGCAGGAGCGCATTCAGGCCGGCACGCGCACGCGGGCGGGCCATTCGGTGCGTCAGGCGCCGACGCTGCTGCTTCTCACGCTCTTCCAGCTTCTCACTGCGATGCAGCTCATGCTGGGCGGCGGCGACGTGATGCTGGAGCTGACGGCGTTCGGCGGGCTGATCGCGCTGGAGTGGGCGCTGTATCTCGGCCTGCGCATTTTCCGCCGGACAAGCTTCGAGGCGGAGACGCTGGCGTTTTTCCTATGCACGATGGGGCTTGCCGTCGTGTCCAGCTCCGCGCCGGAGAGCCTTGTGAAGGAGCTGCTCGCGATCCTTGCGGGCGTGTGCGTGTTCCTTGTCGTGTGCTGGTCGCTGCGCGATCTGGACCGCGCGAAGGCCGTGCGGTATCTTGCGGCCGTGGCGGGCATCGGTTTGCTCGCGTTCAATCTCCTGTTCGGCGTGGAAAAATACGGTGCGCGCAACTGGATCCAGCTGGGCGGCCTTTCGTTCCAGCCGTCGGAGTTCGTCAAGATCTGCTTTATTTATGTCGGCGCGTCCACGCTTTCGCGGCTGATGGCCAAGCGCAATATCATTCTGTTCATCGCCTATTCCGCCGCGATCTGCGCGTGTCTGGCGCTCATGAAGGACTTTGGCACGGCTGTTATTTTCTTCGTGGCGTTTCTTGTCATCGCGTTCATGCGTTCCGGCAATTTTGCGACCATCGCGCTGGCGATCGCCGCGACGGGCTTCGCGGGTGTCCTCGTCCTTCGGTTTCTGCCGTATGCGCGGAACCGGTTTGAGGCGTGGGGCCACGTGTGGGACTACGCGCTCACGACCGGCTATTCCCAGACCCGCTCGATGATGTGCATCGCGTCCGGCGGTCTGTTCGGCCTCGGGCCGGGAAAGGGCTGGCTCAAATATGTCGCGGCGTCGGACACCGATCTGGTCTTCGCCTTCGTGTCGGAGGAATGGGGACTGATCATGGCCGTCCTGATGGTCGTGTGCATCGTGGTGCTGGCGTGCTTCGTCGTGCGTTCGGCGCCCGCGGGACGCAGCTGCTTCTATACCATCGGCGCCTGCGCGGCGGCGACGGTCATGGTCACGCAGACGATTTTGAACGTCTTCGGCATGGCGGACTTTCTGCCGCTGACGGGCGTGACGTTCCCGTTCGTCTCCAACGGCGGCAGCAGCATGGTCTGCGTGTGGGGACTGCTGGCCTTTATCAAGGCGGCGGACACCCGGCAGAACGCGTCGTTCGCCATCCGCGTGCCGCACGGCGTGAAGCAGGCCCCGCAGCCGGAGGAAGAAGAGGCGGGCGAAGCTGTTCAGATGCCGGAGGACGATACGATCTGGCAGCGGTCGGAGAAAAAGGAGGCGCGGAAATGAAAAAGGTATCGCGCCGCGCGCTCTTTGCGCTGGCTCTGGCCGCCGTGCTGGCGGTCGGGACGCTGGCCTTCTGCGTCAAATACGCCGTCAACGCGGAAAAATGGGTGACCTTCTCCGGAAGCCCACACGTCTACACCGGAGCAAATCTCTCCGGCGGCAAGATCTATGACCGGACGGGCGTCCGGATCCTCAATACGACCGACGGCCGCATCTACAGCTCCGACGCGTCCGTCCGTGCCGCGACGGTCCACCTGCTCGGCGACCGCTACGGCTATATCAGTGCGCCGCTGCTCGGGAACTTTGCCGAGCAGATGATCGGCTATGACAAGATCACCGGTCTGAACACCGCCGCGCAGGGCACGGCCAGCGCGCGCCTGACGATCTCCGCCAGCGCGCAGACGGCGGCTTTGCAGGCGCTCGGCAGCTATCACGGCACCATAGGCGTCTATAACTACAAAACCGGCGAGATCCTCTGCGCCGTGACCAGCCCCAGCTATGACCCGGACAACGTCCCGGATATCGCGGGCGACGAAACGGGCGCGTATGACGGCGTGTATCTCAACCGCTTCTTTGACGCCGCCTATACCCCCGGCTCCATTTTCAAGCTGGTGACGACCGCCGCCGCGCTCGAGACCATCCCCGACGCGCAGCAGCTGCAGTTCACCTGCACGGGCAAAACCGTGATCGGCGGGCAGGAGATCATCTGCATGGGGCAGCACGGAACCATCTCCATGGCGCAGGCGCTGGCGCACTCCTGCAACGTCTACTATGGCGAGCTGGCCGCGAAGGTCGGCAGGGACGCGCTGCAGCGCACCTGTGACAAGCTTGGACTGAACGGCACGCTGTCCTGCGACGGCTATACGGCCCGCTCGACCGTCGATCTGTCGCAGGCGGACGAGGGAAGCGTCGCCTGGGCCGGCATCGGCCAGTATACGGATCAGATCACAGCCCTGCAGTTCATGCGCTATATGGGCGCGATCGCAGGCGGCGGAAGCGCGGCAGAGCCGTATCTCATGCAGAAGATCTCCCGCGAGGGGCAGAGCGTCTATGAGGCGAAAACGGAATCGACCGGTACGCTTCTTTCCGCGGACGACGCGCAGGCGCTCGGTGAGATGATGCGCAGCACAGTCGTGAACCAGTACGGCGCATGGCAGTTCGGCACACTGACCGTCTGCGGCAAGACCGGCACCGCCGAACGCGAGACCGGCCCCGCCGACGCGATGTTCGCCGGATTCATTCAGGATGACACCTATCCGCTGGCGTTCGTCGTGTTCGTCGAGCGCGGCGGCTCCGGCAGTCAGGTCGCCGTGCCCATCGCGGCGAAGGTGCTGGACGCCTGCCGTCAGGCGCTGGACGCGCCGAACCCGAACGACTGACCCCCTTGGAGCACAGAAAGGAGCCTGCACGCGATGGATTGTCCTTACTGCGGAAAGAGAATGGAAGCCGGGCGCATCCCCGGCGTCGACCGGTTTTTATGCGTCCCGTGGATCCCGGCGGAACTGAAGTCCGGTGCAATGCTCCCAACGAAATCAACGCTTCTGGACTGGGGCGGTCTCATCCTGCGGGATAAGCCGTTCCCGGCGGTTCCCTATAAAGAGGTCTACATCTGCCGCACGTGCGGGAAGGGTGTCTTTTCCTTTTCCAAACCGGCGGGCGATATCGACCGCAAGTGACCCCTCACGAATCCAAAAAGGAGGCTCCCCTATGACAGATTTTCACGCGCTCATCGACAGCTACCACGGCTGCGCCTGCGGGCAGGAACACGAATGCGCCATTCAGGAGATCGCCATCGGCAGCGGTCTTGTCCATGAGACCGGAGAGATCCTCCGGCGAAACGGCTTCGGCCCGCGGCTCCTGCTGGCGGCGGACGAGCAGACGCTCGCCGCGGCGGACGGAATCCTTCCGGCGCTGCGCGGCTTTACGGTCCGGCAGCATATCTGGCCTTCCCTTCGCGTGTCGACCATGCAGAATGTCGAGACGCTCGAGCGCGAGCTTGCCGGCGTGGACGGCGTGCTCGCCGTCGGCACCGGGTCGGTGCACGACCCGTGCAGGCTGGCCTGCGCGCGGCGCGGCAAGAAGCTCTGCCTGTTCGCGACCGCCCCGTCCATGGACGGCTTTGCGTCCTATTCCGCGCCGATCGTAAACGGGAATTTCAAGATCACGTATCCGGCCAAATGCCCGGAGGTCATCATCGGCGACACGAAGATTCTGGCGGATGCTCCGGCGGCCCTCAAATCGGCGGGCTTTGGCGACATGATGGCAAAATATGTCGCGCTGATCGACTGGCAGGTATCGAATCTTCTGACCGGGGAAAGCTATTGTGCCCGCGTAGCAGAGCTGACACGCACGGCGGCCGACCGGATCTTCGCCATGGCGGACCGCGTGACGCAGCGCGACGAGAAGACGGCCGCGGCCATCTTTGAAGCGCTCCTTCTGACCGGCATTGCCATGAGCTTCACCAAGACCTCGCGCCCCGGAAGCGGAACGGAGCACATTCTGGCGCATTTCTGGGAGTGCATGGAGCTTCTGGACGGGAAAACGCCCAATTATCACGGTGTGGACGTCGGCGTTGCGACGCTGATGATCCTGCAATACTACGAAAAACTCGCGCAGCTCCGGCAGGTCACGGCCCGCCCGGAGGTCTGCAACTGGAATGAAATTTACAGCATCTACGGTGAGCTTGCCCCGGACGTGCGGCGGCTCAATACGCCGGACACGATCACAGACGGACTGGACCCGCGCAAGATCGAGACCTGCTGGCCGGAGATCCGCCGGATCGTACAGGCCGCGCCGTCCTATGACGCCGTCCTTGCGGCAATGCGCGCGGCAGGCTGCATCCTGACACCGGAGGAAGCCGGGCTGGACCCGGCGCTCGTGACGATTGGGTTCCGGTTCCATCCGTACATGCGGCGCAGGCTCTCGCTCAAGCGTGTGAGTCACATGCTTGAGCTTCCGGCAGAGCTGTTTTGAGAGAATACACAAGGAGAGCAGAACATGGATCATTATGAGGAAAAGATGAATTACAGCTTCGAGCCGCTGGAGCAGGAACCTGCCCCGCAGCAGGAGCCGCCGCTCGAACAGGCAAAAAAGGAGATCCGCAGCGGCAAGCACACGGGGCTGAAGCTGGCAGCGCTTCTCGCGGCGGTGGCGATCGTCGCGGCGCTCGGCGGCTCAGCCCTTACGGCGGCGATCAACGCGCTCGGCCAGCAGAACATGGCCCAGCAGGACACCGTGGACGCCATGGCCGAGCAGCCGGCGGAGGAACAGCCGGCAGAAGCAGCAGAGCCGGAAGCGCCGTATCAGCTCGCGCGCAAGCCGCTCCCGGCGGAGCTGCCGTCCAACGACGGCGGCAAGTCGCTCACGCCGAAGCAGGTCTATAAAATGAACGCCGGCGCGGTCTGCGGCATTGCCACGCAGGTCACGACGAATGTCTGGGGCCAGACGGCCACGACCTCCTGCGCGGGCAGCGGCTTCGTCCTGACGCAGGACGGCTATATCGTGACCAACAACCACGTGGTAAGCGACGCCGACGAGGGTACGATCGTCGTCCGGCTCTATTCCGGCGAGGAATATACGGCGGACGTCGTCGGCACCGACAGCATGAACGACGTCGCCCTTCTGAAGATTGAGACCGAGGGGCTGCAGACCGTCACCATCGGCGATTCCGACGAGATCGAGGTCGGCGAGATCGTCGAGGCCATCGGCAACCCGCTGGGCGAGCTGACGTTCACCATGACGGCTGGCTATATCAGCGCGCTCGACCGCGAGATCAACGCCGACGGCACGCCCATCAACATGCTGCAGACCGACGCCGCCATCAACTCCGGCAATTCCGGCGGCCCGCTGTTCGACATGAACGGCAACGTCATCGGCATCACGACGGCCAAGGTCTCCGGCGAGACGGAATCCGGCGTGACGATCGAGGGTATCGGTTTTGCCATCCCCATCAACGACGTTCTGCGCGTGGTCTATGATCTGCAGCAGTATGGTCGCGTCCGCGGCCGCGCCTATCTCGGTGTGACGCTGCAGGACCTGGACAGCACCGTCGCCGCCACGTACAATCTCCCGGCCGGCCCGCAGATCGTCACTGTGACCGAGGGCAGCTGCGCGGCAAAGGCTGGGCTGCAGCCGAGCGATATTATTCTGGAATTTGCGGGCCGCGAGATCGGCTCCTACACCGATCTGGCCGCCGCCCTGTCCAAGCAGCAGGCGGGCGACACCGTCACGATGCGGATCTACCGCGCCGGTGCGGAGCTGGAACTGACGCTCACGCTCGACGAGCGTCCGGACGAGACCGAGATCGCCGCCGTGGAAGAGCAGGCCAACCAGCAGCTCCCGTCCGATTCCGAATTTTCCTTCCCGGATTTCGGAGACTTCGACGGCTACGGGTATAATTACGGAGGATAAAAAAGCCGCCCTTGCCTCTCCCCTTGGGAGAGGTGTCTGAGCGAAGCGAAGACAGAGAGGGTATACGTTGGCCTTAAGACCCTCTCAGTCACCTGCGGTGACAGCTCTCCCAGAGGGAGCGCCAAGCAGGGCCGTCAGCAAAAGCAGTAACCCCTTGCCTCTCCCTTTGGGAGAGGTGGCTGAGCGGAGCGAGGACGGAGAGGGTATACGCGGAATAGGACTGCAATACCCTCTTAGTCGCCTGCGGTGACAGCTCTCCCAGAGGGAGAGCCAAGAATAGCATAATTGGCATGAAAAATGGCGCGTATCGGTACCGATACGCGCCATAATTTGCTTTATTTTAGAAGATTGCAACGACTGCGCCGTTGTAGGTGTTTTCGATGTACGTCTTGACAGCGTCGGACTGCAGAGCCTTGACGAGGGCCTGGATCTTGGCGCTGTTTTCATCACCTGCGCGGCAGGCGACGATGTTGGCGTAGGTCTGGGCGGCGTCGCCGGAGGCGTCTTCGATGGCCAGCGCGTCAGACGCGTGGAGGCCTGCCTGCAGAGCGTAGTTGCCGTTGATGACAGCGACGGTGCCGGGGTTGGAGTTGGCCAGCTGTGCCGGGACGGTATCGGCCTGCAGGGCCTGCACGTCGTGACCCTTGGCGTCAACGATATCCAGCGTGGTCACGCCCTTTTCGGCGGAAGCGTCGGCGGGCAGCTCGATGAGGCCTTCCTGTGCGAGCAGGAGCAGGGCGCGGGTCTCGTTGGAATCGTCAGCCGGGACAAGGATCGTCGCGTCAGCCGCGATATCGGTGACGGAGTCCACGCCGTTGCCATAGAGGCCGAACGGCTCATAGTGGATCTTGGCGGCGGAGACGAGGTCGGTGCCGTTGGCGGCGTTGAAGCTGTTCAGGTACGGGGTATGCTGGAAGTAGTTGGCGTCGAGCGAGCCGTCAGCCAGAGACTGATTCGGCAGGACATAATCGTCATAGACAACGATCTGCAGGTCATAGCCCTCGGCGGCCAGCGTGTCCCTGACCTGCTCGAGAATCTCGGCGTGCGGCGTGGAGGAAGCGCCGACCTTGATGACTTCCAGCTCGCCGGAAGCGGCGGAATCGTCGGAAGCAGCTGCATCCGCAGCGGGTTCGGCGGCGGTATCAGCAGAGGTGTCGGCGGTCTCGCTCTTGGCGGCGCAGCCGGCCAGAGCGGCAACGATCAGAAGGGCTGCCAGCACAATGGCAAGAATCTTTTTCATGATATGATCTCCTTTATACAAATTTATATTCAAGTAATACGGATGGACGGACAATGCAAAGCCTGTCACATTCGTCCGTATCGCCAGTTGATGCGCAGCAGGCGCTCGAAAATCAGACGCATGGGAAAACTCCTTTCAGCGGGCACGCTTGTCGGTCCTGCGCAGGATGCGCGTGCCGACGATCTGGATGACCTGCACGATGATGACGATCAGGAACACGCAGACCCAGACAACGAGCTTCTGGCTTCTCTGGTGGCCGTAGATAATGGCGACCTGACCGAGGCCGGTGCCGCCGAGCGTCGCGGCCAGCGCGGTATAGCTCAGGATCGTGACCGTGGAGATGACCGCGCCCGAGATGAGCGACGGCTTTGCCTCCGGCAGGAGCACGTGCCAGATGATCTGCAGGTTCGTGCAGCCCATGGCCTGCGCGGCTTCGATGACGCCGGCGGGAACCTCCTTGAGGGACGATTCCACCATCCGCGCCACGTAGGGAGCCGCGGCGATGATGAGCGTGACGATGACCGCGCCGTTGCCCGTCGACGTGCCGAGCAGCATCCGCGCCACCGGGATCATGGCGACCATCAGGATGACCGCCGGGATGGAGCGGAAGAAGTTCACGATGAATCCGAGGACGGTATTGACGCCCTTCTGCGGGCGAAGCCCGTCCTTATCCGTGACCCAGAGCACAACGCCGAGCGGCAGGCCGATGATATAGGCAAAGAGCGTGGTGAGGAGCGTCATATACACGGTCTGCCAGACGCCAAGCTGGATAATATGGTTCTGCCACAGCTTCACAAAAAATTCCGTTGCCATGTTCAGCGTTCCTCCTTCCACGTCAGCCCGCTGTGCTGCAGCCAGCTGATGACCTTTTCGGCCTCGTGCGCGTCATTTGGCAGCTCAAGGATCATGTGGCCGTAGGCCGCGCCCTCGATCGACTTGGTATCGGCAAACAGGACGTTGATCGGCACGCGGCAGGCGAGGATCATTTCGGAAATGACCGGGTTCTGCGTATTTTCGCCATTGAAGATCAGGCGGAGCTTGCGCCCGCCGGTCGTCGCGTCGAGGACCGGCCGCTCCTGCGGCAGGACCAGCTCGCGCGCGATATCGGACTGCGGGTTGGTGAAGACCTCGGCGACCTTGCCTTCTTCTGCGATGCAGCTCTTGTCGATGACGGCCACGCGGTCGCAGATCTGGTCGATGACCTTCATTTCGTGGGTGATGACGATGATGGTGACGCCGAGCGTCTTGTTGATCTCGCGCAGCAGCTCGAGGATCGAGCGCGTCGTGTTGGGGTCAAGGGCGCTGGTCGCTTCGTCGCAGAGAAGATACCTGGGGTTCGTCGCGAGCGCGCGGGCGATGGCCACGCGCTGCTTCTGGCCGCCGGAGAGCTGAGCGGGGTAGCTCTGCGCCTTGTCGGCCAGACCGACGATCTTCAGAAGCTCTTCGGCGCGGCTTTTTGCCTGCGCCTTCGGCGTGCCGGAGATCTCCAGCGGGAAGCAGACGTTGCGCAGGACCGTCCGCTGCTCAAGCAGGTTGAAGCCCTGGAAGATCATGCCGATCTGCCGCCGCACCTGCAGCAGCTCCTTCTGGCTCAGCGCCGTGAGGTTCTGCCCGTCGACCCAGACCTCGCCGCTGGTCGGGCGCTCCAACAGATTGATGCAGCGCACGAGCGTCGATTTGCCCGCGCCGGACAGGCCGATGATGCCGAAAATTTCGCCGTCCGCGATCGTCAGGTTCACATCCTTCAGCGCTTCCACGCTGCCGGAGGCCGAGGAATAGATTTTGCCGAGATGCTTCAGCTCGATCATAGGGGATCCCCTTCCATAGTCATAGGTTTTTTGCCGGGCAAGAAAAAAGAGCCGGGAAACTCACAGCGTTTCTCAGCTCCGGGATTGGCCTTTTTGTGCCAAACTGGAAATTTATGAAACAAAGCGAGCCGAATTTTGCGTATGCGGAAGCATGCACATGCAGCGCATGCACATCGGCATCATCATGGTGTTCACGGTATGTTCCATCACAAAAACGGCTCCTTTCCTGTTTTCTTGGCCACATTATATATGCCCTCCGCAGAAATGTCAATGGGGGAAGCGGCGAAAAAAGGAAAGGATTCGCCCTGTTTTTTGTGCATAGAAGCAAGAAATCCAGCGTCAGTTGACAAGATCCGCCGCCCAAAAGTCCGCAGCCGCATTCAGCCGCCGTTAAGATGCGATCTGCGCACTTGACAGGCCGGGCTTTTTATGGTTCAATAGCCCTGATAAAAGGGAGTAACAGGCGGGTTCCCCCGCGTCCTCTGCGTCAATACGGCTTTTGCCCGCAGACGACTGAAATTGTGAGACTTTTACCGGAGCGTCGGGTATGCTCTGGTAAAGGTCTTTTTTCTTTTACTTCCCAAATTACCTGAAGGAGGACATTTTGTGGCACAGCTTTTTTCAAACGTAGGCAATCTCAGCTGGCAGCAGGTCGTGATGTGGCTGATCGGCGGAGTGCTGATCTATCTGGCGATCAGAAAGGACATGGAGCCGTCGCTCCTGCTTCCGATGGGCTTCGGGACGATTCTTGTCAATCTGCCGCTGTCCGGCGCGGTGACGCAGATCATGGACGGCGCAAAGGAGATCGGCGTCCTGAACGTGCTCTTTGACGCGGGGATCGCGAACGAGCTGTTCCCGCTCCTGCTGTTTGTCGGCATCGGCGCGATGATCGATTTTGAGCCGCTTCTGAACGACCCGAAGCTCATGATCTTCGGCGCGGCGGCGCAGTTCGGCATTTTCTTCACGTTCAGCCTTGCGGCGCTTCTGGGCTTCCCAATTAAGGACGCAGCCGCTATCGGCATCATCGGCGCAGCGGACGGCCCGACGGCCATCTTTATGGCGAACTTCCTGAACTCTCAGTATCTCGGTGCGATCATGGTTGCGGCGTATTCGTATATGGCGCTCGTGCCGATCGTGCAGCCGCCGGTCATCCGCGCGCTCACCACAAAGCACGAGCGGAGCATCCGCATGCCTTACCGGCAGCACAGCGTCTCCAAACGCACAAAGATCCTGTTCCCGATCCTTATTACGATGGTCTGCGGCATCGTCTCGCCGCGCAGCGTGGCGCTCATCGGATTTCTGATGTTCGGCAATCTGATCCGCGTCTGCGGCGTATTGGATGCCCTGTCCGAGACGGCGCAGAAGACGCTTTCCAATCTCGTCACGCTTTTCCTTGGGCTCACCATCGCAGTCAAGATGCAGGCGGAGGCCTTCCTCACGGCCCAGACGCTCATGATCCTTGCGCTGGGGCTGGTCGCGTTCGTGTTTGACACGGCGGGCGGCGTGCTGGTGGCAAAGCTCATCAATCTCTTCCTGCCTGCGGGCAGAAAGCTCAATCCCATGATCGGCGCCTGCGGCATTTCGGCCTTCCCGATGTCCGCGCGCGTCGTATACAAGATGGCTCTGAAGGAGGACCCGCAGAATTATCTGCTCATGCACTGCGTGGGCGTCAACGTATCCGGGCAGGTCGCGTCCGTCATTGCGGGCGGTCTGCTTCTGAATCTTCTGGTGTGAGGTGAACGACATGCATGTAGACGCTTTTTTACAGACGCTGCCCATCATGGCCAAGGGTATGGCAGGGATCTTCCTTGTGACGGCCGTCATCATCGCGGCAGTTCTGCTGCTGCGTGGTTTCTCAAAAAATCACGATCAGAAAACAGAAAAATAAAACAAATCACACTTGAAACAACATCGGATCCCATATATAATAGAAGTATCACTTCAGAAAAGAGGATGCTTCTATGTCTGTAGATATGACCAAGTGGTGTGAGCTTGCAAAGGAAAATATCGGCAAACGTCCGGCAGGCACCGGCCGGCTGGCCGGAAAGATCTGCATCGTGACCGGTGCGGCGCAGGGCTTTGGCAAGGGCATTGCCGAGGAGCTGCACAAGGAGGGTGCGACCATCGTCATCGCCGACCTCAATGAGCCGCTGGCGAAGGAAGTCGCGGCCAATCTCGGGGAGCGTGCGGCGGCCATCGCCGTCAACGTGGCCGACGAAGCATCCGTTGCGAATATGGTCGCGCAGACGGTCGAGCTGTACGGCGGTCTGGATCTGATGCTGTCCAACGCGGGCGTCGTCCGCGCAGGCCCGGTGGCAGAGTTGGAAAAGAAGGACTTTGACTTTGTCACCAGCATCAACTACGGCGGCTTCTTCCTCTGCGCGAAATACGCCGCCATCATCATGGAAGCCCAGCACGAGGCCGATCCGGACGCCATGTTCGATATCATTGAGCTGAACTCCAAATCCGGCCTCGAAGGCTCCAACAAGAACTGCGCATATGCCGGTTCGAAGTTCGGCGGCATCGGTCTGACGCAGTCGTTCGCCATGGAGCTGTGCGCCTACAACATCAAGGTCAACGCCGTCTGCCCCGGCAACTACCTCGATGGTCCCCTGTGGTCCGACCCGATCCGCGGTCTGTTCGTGCAGTATCTGCACGCCGGTAAGGTGCCGGGCGCCAAGACCGTCGACGATGTACGCCGGTATTACGAGGCCAAGGTCCCGATGAACCGCGGCTGCCTGCCCATCGACGTGGCAAGAGCCGTCATGTACTGCGTCGAGCAGCGCTATGAGACCGGTCAGGCTGTTCCTGTTACGGGCGGTCAGGTCATGCTGAACTGAGCGCCGCGAGGATTCCTTATGATCGATCTTGCTGTTTTGGAAACACTCAACGCGCCCACGCGGGAGGAGCGGCTGGAGAATCTGAAGTCGGTTCTCCAGACGGCGCAGTTCCCACCGATGGTGCCGCAGTATATCAACAACCACATCCATACGACCTATTCCTTCTCGCCGTATTCTCCGACGGCGGCCGTCTATGCCGCGCGGGCGGAGGGGCTCTGCACGGCGGGGATCATCGACCACGACTCCATCGCGGGCGCGCGGGAGTTTCTGGCCGCGGCAAAGCTCGTCGGCATGCCGGTGACGGTCGGGATGGAGTGCCGCGTGTCGATGGCGGGCACCGCCATCGAGGGAAAGCGCACCAACAACCCCGATCAGGCCGGCGTCAGCTACATGACCATCCAATCCGTCCCGCACGCGCATATTGAAGCGCTGAACGACTGGTTTGCGCCCTACCGTGCCGCGCGCGGCCGCCGCAACCGCAGGATGGTGGAAAACATCAACGCACTGCTGGACGGGATCCGGCTGGATTATGACCGGGACGTTCTGCCGCTGTCACAGGCCGCCGACGGCGGCGGCGTGACCGAGCGGCATCTCATGTACGCGCTGGCAAAGAAAATGGTTGAAAAGACCGGGAAGGGACAGCCGATGGCTGACTATCTCGCCTCCATCGGCCTGACGCTCTCGCCGAAGCAGCAGGCGCAGATGCTGGACGTGTCGTATCCGTTCTACGAATATGACCTTCTCGGCATTCTGAAGGCCGCCTTCGTCCCGCGGATCTACGTGGACGCGACTGACGAATGCCCGAATGTCCGGGATGTTGCGGCGCTCTGCGAAAAAATGGACGCGCTGCTCTGCTACGCGTATCTCGGCGACGTGACCGCATCTGTCACCGGCGATAAAAAGGCGCAGAAATTTGAGGACGACTATCTGGACGACGTGATTGCCTGCATCAAAGACTGCGGCATCCGCGCCGTCACGTATATGCCGACCCGCAACACGCCGGAGCAACTGGCCAGACTTCGCCGTCTCTGCGACGAAAACGGCCTGTTCCAGGTCTCGGGCGAGGATATCAACTCTCCGCGGCAGTCGTTCATCATCCGCGCGATGGAGAACCCGATGTTCTCCAACCTCATTGACGCAACATGGAAACTGATCGAACACGAAAGCTCCGGCGCGGCCATCTGCTGACCGGAACGGAAAGGGCATGACACCATGAGAAATCTTCTGGCGTTCGACCTCGGCGCGAGCAACGGCCGCGCCATCCTCGGGCAGTTTAACGGTGAAAAAATCACCATGCGCGAGCTGCACCGGTTCGAAAACAACTATATCGAGATGAACGGCGTGTTCTACTGGGATCTGCCGTATCTCTACGATCAGCTGAAAAAGGGCTTCCTGGCCTTCAAGCAGGCGGATGTCGGCGAGCTGGACTGCTTCGGCATCGACACGTGGGGCGTAGATTACGGTCTGCTGGACAAAAACGATCAGCTGCTGTCCAATCCCCGCTCGTACCGGCTCTCTCTGGACGCGGATATGGACGCGGCGCACGCCGTCGTCCCCTTCCCGGAGCTTTTTGCCCGCAGCGGCATCACGCAGGCCAACTTCAACACGCTCTACCAGCTCTACCGGCGCAAGCGCGAGGGCGATCCTGCGCTGGAAAACGCCGAGACGATGCTGCTGATGCCCGATCTTCTGGGCTTTTTCCTGACGGGCGAGAAAAAATCGGAATACACCGAGGTCACGACCACCATGCTCTATGATCCCGCGGCGCGCGACTGGGACTGGCGGACCATCCGGGACTTTGGCCTGCCCGAAAAGATGTTCACGCCCATCGACCGCGCGGGCATGCTGCGCGGCCATCTGCGGCCGGAGCTGGCCGCGGAGCTGGGCATCAATCAGGCGCATTTCGCCGCCGTCGGCACGCACGATACGGCGTCCGCGCTGGCCGCGATCCCCGGCACGGGGAGCTTCGCGTTCTGCTCGTCCGGCACATGGTCGCTGTTCGGCGTGGAGACGGATCACCCGATCCTGACGGACGCCGTCCGCGACGCGGGCTTCTCGAATGAGGGCAACGCACAGGGCGGCTTCTGCCCGCTGAGTAACATTATGGGCCTGTGGCTCATTCAGGAGTGCCGCCGGCAGTGGCAGAAGCAGTCCGGCCCGATCAGCTGGGACGAGATCGTCGCGCAGGCACAGCAGGCCGAGCCGTTCCGGACCGTGATCGACCCGTGCTACGGTGAATTTTTCGCAGGCGGCCGGATGATCGAGAAAATTCAGGCCTTTGCCCGCCGCACCGGCCAGCCGGAGCCGCAGAGCATCGGCCAGATCGCCCGCTGCATCTATGAATCGCTGGCGCTCAAGTACCGCTGGGCGCTCGAGCGGCTGGAGGAGATCAAGGGCGAGCGCCTCGACACGCTGAACATCGTCGGCGGCGGCTGCCAGAACAAGCTTCTCAACCAGTTCGCGGCGGACTCCATCGACCGCCCGGTCATCACCGGCCCGGTCGAGGGCGCGGCCATCGGCAACCTGCTGACGCAGGCCATGGCGCTGGGCGATATCGGCTCGCTTGCCGAGCTGCGCGAGGTCGTCCGCCGGTCGGAGCCTGTCGAGACCTATCAGCCGCACCACACGCCGCAGTGGGAAGCCGCCTATCAGACGCTTCTGCGCTTCGATCATCTGTAAATAAAACCAACTGCCGCCGGAAGCAAAGCTTCCGGCGGCTTGCAAAAGGAGCTATCTCATGAACACCGAAGAACTCGTCCGCGCGCAGCGGGCATATTTTGAGACCGGCGCGACGCGTCCGCTGGAATTTCGCCTCGCGCAGCTGCGTAAGCTGCAGCGCGCGCTGCAGGAGAACGAAGCGCTGCTGGAGGCCGCCATGTACAGCGATTTCCGCAAGGCGCCGATGGAGGTCTACATGTGCGAGACCGGGATGGTGCTGGAGGAGGTGCGCTTCCATCTGAAGCATCTGCGCAGCTGGATGCGTGAGCGCGCCGTCCCCACGCCGCTGGCGCAGTTCCACGCAAAAAGCTTCGTCTCGCCGGAGCCGTACGGCGTGGCGCTGATCATCGCGCCGTGGAACTACCCGGTGCAGCTGTGCCTGTCGCCGCTGGTGGGCGCGATCTCGGGCAGCAACTGCGCTGTTCTGAAGCCGTCGGCCTATGCCCCGGCCACCAGCGCGGCCATCGCAAAGCTCATCGCCCAGACCTTTGACCCGCAATATATTGCCGTCGTCGAGGGCGGGCGCGCGGAAAACAGCGCGCTTCTGGCGCAGCGGTTCGACACGATCTTCTTTACCGGCAGCGTGGCCGTCGGCAAGGTCGTCATGGAGGCGGCCGCGAAGCATCTGACGCCCGTCACGCTGGAGCTGGGCGGAAAAAGCCCCGTCATCGTCGACGAGACGGCCGATCTGAAACTCGCCGCGCGACGCATCGCCTTCGGCAAGGTCTTAAACGCCGGGCAGACGTGCGTAGAGCCGGATTATCTTCTGATCCAGCGGTCGGTCAAGGACGCGTTTGTTAGCGCCTACCGGCAGGCGCTGCGGGAGTTTTTCCCGGACGGCCGGATGGACAACATGCCGGTCATCGTCTCGGAAAAGCACTTTGCCCGCGTAAAAAAGCTTCTGGAGGGCCAGAACGCCGTGCTCGGCGGCCAGACGGACACAGCCACGCGCTTTGTCGCGCCGACGCTTCTGGACGATGTCAGCCCGGACAGCCCCGTCATGCAGGAGGAGATCTTCGGGCCGATCCTGCCGATGCTGTGCTACGACCGACTGGACGAGGCGATCACCTTCATCCGCGGCCGGGAAAAGCCGCTTGCCCTGTACCTGTTCACGTCCGACCGGCAGACGGAGCGGCGTGTGCTTGACAGCTGCTCGTTTGGCGGCGGCTGCATCAACGACACCATCATCCATCTGGCCACCACGCACATGCCCTTCGGCGGCGTCGGTCACAGCGGCATGGGCAGCTACCACGGAAAAAAGAGCTTCGAGACCTTCACTCACGCACGCAGCATCGTCAAAAAATCCACGTGGCTCGACCTGCCGATGCGCTACCACCCCTACTCCGAGAAAAAGCTGCATTTGATCCAGAAATTCATGAAGTAACCCCGCACACGAATATGCGGACCGCATAAAACAGTGAACAGGCACAGCAGAATGATCTGCTGTGCCTGTTTCGTACAATTTCTGGAACCCCTTGTCTCTCCCTTTGGGGGAGGTGTCTGAGCGAAGCGAAGACGGAGAGGGTAAGCGCTGAACATGACTGCAAAAACCCTCTCAGTCACCTTCGGTGACAGCTCTCCCAGAGGGAGAGCCAAGGGCCCTCTCAGTCGCCTGCGGCGACAGCTCTCCCGGAGGGAGAGCCAAGGGGCCTCTCCGTGCGGGGGCTCTGCTTATTTCATATACTTTTCCGCCGTGAATCCATACGGAAGCAGGTCTTCCAGACGGACGGCCACGTAGCTGCCGTCGCCGCGGCCCATGTAGACCGGGAAATCCGGCCTGCAGAACTCCTGCATCACCTGACGGCAGACGCCGCAGGGCGGGAAAATATCCGTGACCACGCCGCCCTTGCCGCCGACGACCGCGATGGCGGCGAACTCCCGTTCGCCCTCGGAGACGGCCTTGAAGATGGCGGTGCGCTCCGCGCAGTTGGACGGGCCGTAGGCCGCGTTTTCAATGTTGCATCCGCGGTAGACCTTGCCGCCCTTTGTCAGCAGCGCTGCGCCGACCGTGAAGCCGGAATACGGCACGTAGGCGTTCTGCATGGCCTGCAGGGCTTCCTGTACCAATGCTTCTGGCGTCATATGCTCCCTCCTGTTACGCGTTTACGATCTCACCGGCAAAGCTCCTGCCCGGCGTCTGGAACGGGGCGCCCAGGAGCTCCGTCACCGTCGCAGCAATGTCGCAGAAGCCGACCCGCGTGCCGAGATTGACCGGGCGGATCTTCTTGCCCAGCGCGATCATCGGGATATATTCGCGCGTGTGATCGGTGTGCTTCAGATAGCCGGGGTCGCAGCCGTGGTCGGCTGTGATGATCACGCAGTCCTCGTCCCCGAGCTTCTGCAGGAAGCCGGGCAGCCAGTCATCAAACTCGTGCAGCGCCTTTGCATAGCCGTCCGGGTTGCGGCGGTGGCCGTAGAGCATGTCAAAATCGACCAGATTGACGAAGCACAGACCACGGAAGTCCCGGCCGGCCAGCGCGAGCGTCTTCTGCAGGCCGTCGGTATTGCCGGTCGTGTAGGTGAACTCCGTCATACCTTCACCGGCAAAAATATCGTGGATCTTGCCGACGGCGATCACATCCTGACCCGCGTCCTTGACAGCGTCCAGCATCGTCTTCTCCGGCGGCTCCAGCGAGAAATCGTGCCGCCGCGGCGTGCGGCTGAACGGCCATTCGCCCTCAAACGGGCGGGCAATGACGCGGCCGACGCCATACTTGCCGCGCAGGAGCCTGCGCGCAATGCGGCAGTATTCATACAGCTGCTCCGGCGGAACGACCGATTCGTGCGCCGCGATCTGGAACACGGAATCGGCGGAGGTATAGACGATCAGATCGCCGGTCGCCACATGCTCGCGGCCATAGTCCTTGATGACCTCCGTGCCGGAATAGGGCTTGTTGCACAGGACACCGCGCCCGGTCTGCTCGCGGAAGGGCTTCAGGATCTCCTCCGGGAAGCCGTCCGGGAACGTCGGCAGCGGCTGCGGCGAGACGATGCCCGCGATCTCCCAATGGCCGATGGTCGTGTCCTTGCCGCGCGAGAGCTCCTGCAATCGCGCAAGCGCGGCAGCGGGCCTCTTCGTCTTCGGCAGATAGTCCACGCCGTCAAGGTTTCCAAGGCCCATGGCGATCAGGTTGTCCATATGAAATTCCGGCGACAGGCTGCACGTGTGCAGCGTGTTTGCCCCGACGTCGCCGAAGTCCGCGGCGTCCGGCTCGTAGCCGATGCCGCAGGAATCGAGTACAATTACAAAGACGCGTTTCATATTCTCACTTCTCCAGTTTGACCGCCGTTTCCAGCGCGAGCTTCATCATGTTGGTAAAGCCGTTCTGCCGCTCCTCCGATGTGCAGTTTTCTTCCCGCAGCAGATGGTCGGAGACCGTGCAGGCGGCAAGCGCATGCTTGCCCGTGCGCGCCGCGTTCATATAGAGGGCGGCCGCCTCCATTTCCACGGCCAGCACGCCCATCTTGGCCCAGCCGTTGTTCGCGATCCAGCCGCCGGTCATGTCGCCGTCGTCGCCATAGAAGCGGTCGGAGGACAGAAGATTGCCGACGTGGTACGGCAGCTGCAGTTCCTTGGCTGTCTCCACGCAGGTCTCCAGCATGTGATAATCCGCGATCGGCGCGAACGCACCAGCCAGATGATACTGGCTGGCCCAGTTGGAGTCGGTGCAGGCGCCCTGCCCGATGACGATATCGCGCAGGTTGATCTTCTCCTGCATCGCACCGGCCGAGCCGATGCGCATGATGTTCTCCACGCCGAAGACCGTATACAGCTCCCACGAATAGATGCCGATGGACGGCATTCCCATGCCGGAGGCCATAACCGACACGCGGGTGCCATGATACAGGCCGGTATAGCCCTGCACGCCGCGGACGTTATTGACGAGCACCGGGTTTTCCAAGAAGTTTTCCGCAATGAATTTTGCGCGCAGCGGGTCGCCCGGCATCAGAACCGTCTGGCCGAAATCGCCGGGTCTGGCGTTAATGTGCGGAGTCGGATAATTTGCCATGTCGTATCCCCTTTCCAGTATATGCGCGGACAGGCGCTGATAGAATCAGTTCTGCTCCGCTTCCTGCTTTTTGACGATCTTCACCACGCGGCTGGTGCCGAGGCGGGATGCGCCGAGCTCGATGAACTTTTCTGCATCCTCCAGCGAGGAAATGCCGCCGGAGGCCTTGATGCGCACGCCGGGCTTCAGATGCCTGGCAAACAGCTCGATATCGTGGAACGTCGCACCGCCGGTCGAGAAGCCGGTCGAGGTCTTGATGAAATCCGCGCCAGAATCAGAGACGATCTCGCACATTTTGATCTTCTCGTCGTCGGTCAGCAGGCAGGTCTCAATGATGACCTTCAGGAGCTTACCGTGGCAGGCTGCCTTGACGGCCTTGATCTCGGCCAGCAGGTCATCCCAGCGCTGATCCTTGACCCAGCCGATATTGATGACCATATCGACCTCGTCCGCGCCGTTTTCTACGGCGTCCGCCGCCTCAAAGCACTTGGCCTTCGTGGTATCGTAGCCGTTCGGGAAGCCGATGACGGTGCAGATCGTGAGCTTATCGCCCACGTAATCCTTGGCCTGCTTGACATACGAGGCCGGGATGCAGACGGAGGCCGTCTGATATTTCATGCCGTCGTCGCAGATGGCCTTGATCTCGGCCCAGGTCGCCGCCTGCGTCAGCAGCGTATGGTCGACCTTACTGAGGATCTCTTTCAGTTCCATGGAGTAGTTCCACCTTTCTATGTTCTTTAATATAATCCTGATAGCATTTATGGCACATGGCGATATAGCTGTCATTGCCGCCCAGGAAGACCTGATCGCCCTCGGTGATCACATAGCCGTCCGGGCTGATACGGGCATTGGTCGTGGCCTTGCGGCCGCAGTCGCAGATGGTTTTGATCTCGGTGATCGAATCCGCCAGCTCGAAAAGCCTCCGGCTGCCGGGGAAGAGCTTCGTCTGGAAATCCGTCCGCAGGCCGAAGCAGAGGACCGGCAGATTCTCGCGGTCCACAAGCTCCCGCAGCTGGTCGATCTGCTCGCCGGTCATGAACTGGCACTCGTCGACGATGATCACATCGACCTTGTCATGCGCGGCGTACCGCGCCCGCAGGTCGCACTCCGGGGAGATCGCCTCGCACTGCGCCGTCAGGCCGATGCGCGAGCGCAGGGTAAATTCTCCGTCCCGCCGGTCGGCGGCCGGCTTCATCAGCCAGACGCGCATGCCGCGCTCCTCATAATTATACTTGGTGATCAGCGCCGTCGCCGTCTTGCTTGAGCCCATCGCTCCGTACTTGAAATACAGCTTTGCCATGATGTCATCCCTTCTTCTATGGGGTATTGTTTATTATACCAATTTCTCCGCCCTTTTGGAAGAGGGATTTCACGATTTTCGCCATGGGAAATCCGTGCAGAGGGCACGTGTCTCCGACGGCCCAATCTTTTCTCTCGCAAGAGAAAAGATTGGGGAGAAAAGAGTGCGTGGGGTACGGGGCTTGTGCCGCAGTGCGCTTTAGGTAAAAACTAATTTGATGGTTTCTGCAATCGCATTGAGTCACAATACGGACACTTTGGTACGCGCCGCCCGTAGGTGCAGGCATCAAACTTGCTGTATATTGCCTTTGAATAGGTGCAGTCAATAGCAGGTACCATCGAAATATGCTAAATTGTACGTATTCGCACCGCCCCCTTGGCTCTCCCTCTGGGAGAGCTGTCGCCGCAGGCGACTGAGAGGGTCTTGGCGGTCACGGTTTACCCTCTCCGTCTTCGCTCCGCTCAGCCACCTCTCCCAACGGGAGAGGCAAGGACGGCCCCACGCTTGGCTCTCCCGTTGGGAGAGCTGTCGCCGCAGGCGACTGAGAGGGCCTTGGCAGTCACGTCCGACATACCCTCTCCGTCTTCGCTTCGCTCAGGCACCTCTCCCAAAGGGAGAGGCAGGAAAGGATGCGGGAGAAAGGAAATTCTTGGCGTATACCTATCAAACTTCGCGGGAAAGATCCAAGAAAACCGAAGCGGTTTTCTTGGTCGGTTCAAGGGAGTCTGAG
>ERZ1673752.1609-NODE-1609-length-30550-cov-6.223906_pt1 | contig 30550 bp, 27 predicted proteins | sample MGYA00580195_ERZ1673752 | MGnify/ENA primary metagenome ERZ1673752 (study PRJEB41218, sample SAMN15661744) | gut metagenome | host: Homo sapiens | place: Canada: London | collected 2015-08-20/2019-03-30 | study: EMG produced TPA metagenomics assembly of...
CGATTTTTCAAGCTCTTTGTTTTTTTGTATTTTTATTTTAAAATTTTTGTAATATTTACATAAAAAAAATGCCCTTTAGGGCTTGGTGGAGACGAGGAGAATTGAACTCCTGTCCAAAAGGTATCCAAATAGTTTTCTCCGAGTGCAGAATGTTTTTAATTTTTAAGATTAATTTTAAAAATATTCAAAAATAATTAATCCGATCTTATATTTACTTTAAAAAGCTATAAGAATCACTTAATAAAGTCTTCTTTTAGGTACAAGATAATAAAGAGAAAGAAGAGACTCTAGATTATCTTTCTTACGACTTACAATTAGGCAGCGTAAGCTAATTCATTTTGTTCTGCATTTATATGCTTTGTGTATTTTTTAAGAGGCCTCACCCCTCTACTCGCTTGCTATTTTTCAAAATTCTTTTGTCGAAACCAAATCGTCCCCATATATTTAAAAAGCTCTAATATTTAGAGCCTTTTATTTATCTTTTTTAACTTCTTTTATTTCTTTTTTATCATAATGTCCGCAATTATCGCACATTCTATGTGGAACCATCATTTCACCACAATTAGGACATTTTACTAAATTTTTAGCATCTAGTGTCCATGCTGAATTTCTTCTAAGTGCAGATCTTCTATGCGATTGTCTTCTTTTTGGTACTGCCATCTTTTGCTCCTTTATTTTTTTGTCTTTTCTTTATTTAACTAAAGATATTATACTTTTTTTGGTAATTATTGTCAAACAATCATGTTTTACGTATTAATTTTTAATTTTTTCATTGATATCCCTTGTTTCAGAAATTAAAGCAAAATCTACTTTTGCATCCTCTTTGTTAACATTTTGCACCATAATATCTACAATATCTCCAACCTTATATTCTAAATGATATTTTTCTCCTAAAGCTTTGCCATCTAAAAACATATAATAGTCTTTCATATCTTCATATTTTACAAAACCTTCAACAGTATTTTTAAGCTCTATAAACATCCCGCTTTTTAAAATCTTAATTATTATTCCAGGATATATTTCACCAATCTTATCTTCCATATATTCAGCTTTTTTAATCTCTGTATATTTTCTTTCTATTTCAAGTGTTTTTCTTTCTTTTGCAGAACATTTTTCTGCAACAATTTCAGCTAAATCGTAATAATTTCCAATATCATTTGTTTTTTTAAAAGTTTTTCCTTTATCTTTTACAAACTTTTTCAAAGCTCTATGTACAAATAAATCTGAATATCTTCTTATTGGAGCTGTAAAGTGAAGATAATTTTTACTACCAATTCCAAAATGTCCTTCACTTTTTTTACTATATCTTGCTTTTTTCATTGATCTTAGCATTAAATACTGAAGCATTCTAAATATTACTTCTGCTTTTTCTTTCATATCTTCATCTATATTCTCATCATCAATATGAAGTTTTAATCTAAGCTCATTTAATACTCTTTGGTATTCAGTACTTTTAATATATTCTTCTGTAACATTTTCTTCATTTTTTTTCTTTGAAATATTGATACTTATACCAAGGCTTGAAAGTGCTTCATTTACCTCTTTTACTTTTTCAATATCTGGATTTTCATGAATCCTGTATACTGACGGAATATCTTTATCCATCATTAATTTTGCTACAACCTCATTTGCAGTAAGCATCAAATGTTCTATTATCTCATTTGAAAAAAGTTCTGGTTCTCTATATATATCTATAGCTTTTTTATTTTTATCTAAAAGAATTCTTGATTCAGGAAGATCAAAATTTATATATCCATTTCTATTTCTTTTTTCTTTTAAAATTAAACAAATTTCTTTTAAATACTCAATATTTTTCTTATCTATATAATCTAAATCAAGTTTTAAAATATTATGCTTTAAATCTTCTGTTTTCTTATCTGGATTATTAAGTATCTCTTCTGTTAAATTATATGACAATCTTTTATTAATATTATTAATAGATGGATAAATATAGCTTTTTACAAAATTCCCTTTAGAATTTATTAAAACCTCAGTGGTCATTGTTAATTTATCTTCTCCCATATTAAGAGAACATAAACCATTAGATATTTTCTTCGGAAGCATTGGAATAACAGTATCAAGTAGATACATACTATTAGACCTTTTAAACGCTTCTTTATCTAAAGATGAATTTTCTTTTACATAGTGTGATACATCTGCAATAGATATATATACTTTATACATACCATTTGTTTTAAATATTGCAATAGCATCATCTAAATCCTTAGCATCTTCCCCATCAATTGTATAAAACCTTAAAATATCTCCATTAGGATCTTTTATATTTCTTAAATCCACTCTTCCATTTTCTATTTCAGATTTTATCTCTTCTTCAGTTAAAACTTCTTTTAATTTATTTAATTCTGCTAATGCTTTTCCTGGAAACTCTATATCTATTTCATTATCTTCTAAAATGCTTTTAAGAAGAACATCTGGATCATTTTTATTTCCTAATATTTTTACAACTTTTCCTTCTGTTTTATTACCCTTTTTATTTCCAAAATTTAAAATTTCTACAACAACTTTATCTTCATCTTTTGCTTCCATTTCATTTTTTTTAGATATAAATATGTCTGAGATAAAAGTTTTATCATCTGGTATAACAAATGAAAAATTTTGACTCTTTTTTAAAGTTCCTACAACTATTTTCCTATTTCTAGCAATAATCTCATCTACTTCTGCTTCTGCACTATTTGTGCCTTCTGGAGCTTTGTAATTTTTTATACTTACAATATCTCCATTATTTGCATTTTTTAAATTATCTCCATTTAAATATATTTCTTCATTTGTTTTAATATATTTAGAAATATTCTTCTTCTCATAATCTGTCATTTTTGAAAAAGAATATTCATCTTCAATAGAAAATGGCCTTAAAAATCCAAAATTAATACTTCTTTTAGAAAGAACCCCAATAATTTTTTTATCCTTATTTAAAACTTCTTCATTTAAATTTCTTTTTATTTTATTTTTTTCTTTTTTTCTTTTGATTTTCATTAATAACCTTCAATTACGCTTTCCAAAGCCCATGTAAATTACAATATTCATAAACAGCTTTTAAATCTTCATTAACTAAAAAATTAACTTCTGGCTCTTCACCTGGTTTTAAAAATTTAATATCATATCCATTTTCTGTTTCAACTAAAACAAAATGAATAAAATGTTCAGCTTCCATTGGATGCATAATACTTCCAACTTTTACATTTACTTTAAATCCGCCATCTATTTCCTCTTTTTCTACAACTGGAACATGTTTTTCAAAAGCTCCATCTTTATCTTTAACTTCTAAAAGCTCCATTTTTTCTCCGCAGCAAGCTAGTGCTTCTGATTTATCTTCAAGTTTTATTAGTATATTTCCACATATACTACATTTATATATTTTTACCATATTATCTCCTTCTTAATTATTAATATTAATATATTAACATATACAAAATATATAAAAAAGGGGGCAAGCTTTAAAGCCTCCCCTTTTTTTCTTTCTTCTTGTTTTTGTATTCATAATGCGGTTTTTCTTTCCGATCTACCACATCTTTAGTTATTATACATTTTGAAATATCCTTTTTTGAAGGTATTTCAAAAATCACTTCTTTCATGAATCCTTCAAATATTGTTTTAAGTCCTCTTGCTCCTGTTTTAGATTTAATCGCTTTTTTAGCAATCTCTAAAACTGCATCATCTTTGATCTCAAGTTCCACATTACTTATTTTTAGAACTTTCTTGTACTGCTTAATAAGTGAATTTCTCGTAGTTTTCATTATTGTAACTAAATCTTCTTCTTTAAGTTCATTTAGCTCAACAATTACAGGAACTCTTCCAATAAACTCTGGTATCATACCAAACTTTACTAAATCTTCTACAGTAACTTCTTTAGAAGAGTTTATTTCATCTTCATTCTTCTCTTCACATGCAGAAAATCCTATATGCCTACTTCCTTTTTTAAGATTCTCAAGTCTTTTCTTTGCAATATCCTTGAGCCCTATAAAAGCTCCGCCGCAAATAAATAAAATGTTTTTAGTATCTACAATATCGCTTTCTCCATAACCATCTAAGGCTACTTCAATTTCCTTACCTTCTAGCATTTTTAGAAGTGCTTGTTGTACAGCTTCTCCGCCAACATCTTTTTCTGTCATTCCAGAAATTTTTGCAATTTTATCTACCTCATCAATGTAGATTATTCCAGTTTCTGGATTTTTATCCATCTCGGTAGCTTTTGCATAAAGTTGGTATACTAATGATTCTACATTTTCACCAACATAACCTGCTGCTGTAAACTCAGTTGCATCACCTATTACTACAGGTATATCTAGTATCTTTCCAAGTGTTTGGATAAGATAAGTTTTTCCAGATCCTGTAGGACCAAACATTAGGATATTTGTTTTATCCAGCTCAACATCATCATCTTCATAGGATAAATTAATCCTAGAATAATGATTATACACTGCAACTGCAAGATTTTTCTTTGCCTCATCTTGCCCTATAACATATTCTCCTAATTTTTCGTAGAGTTCTTCTGTGGTAAGATTAAGTTTTGGATTGTAAAACTCTTCATCTTCCTCAAAATTTTCTTTTTCATCAATGTCTTTTATTTCAGCTTCAACTTCATCTACCTTTTGGCTTTGAAGTTTTTTGCTTAGAAATTCGTCACTTTTATCGCTTTTACTTTTATCCTTTCCGTCATCTTTTAAAAGCTCAATTAAGTTTGTATGCATAATGCCGTGCAGGGTTTCTATACAAGATTCGCAAATCAATGCATCATTATATTGCCCTCTTGCAACAAAACTTCTCTCTTTTATTTCTGCTCCGCAAAAAGAACATCTATCTGAAGTCTTCATAATTCTCCCCCCTTATAAAATATAATCATATTTTACCCGAATATTACGACAACATTTACATAATATCACTTAAAAAAATATGCGTCAATTAATAACAAAAAACACTTAAAGTTTCCTTTAAGTGTTTGGCTGGCAATAAGCCGGGTTCTGTATATGTAGTTCATTTATCTAGGAACTGTATTACTACAATTCTCAAGCCATGTAGGGTTTAATTTTAAAGTCCAGATCCTTTTTTATAAAATTAAATTATCCCGATGTTGCTTCAGGTGGGGTTTACACAAATACTATGTCACCATAATATTTAGTGAGCTCTTACCTCACTTTTTCACTCTTACCTTAAAAAGGCGATTTTTTTCTGTTGCACTTTCCTTAAGATTACTCTTACTGGACGTTATCCAGCACCATTTCTGGATGAAGCCCGGACTTTCCTCACAATAAATTGCGCGAACTACTCACCAACCAATATTATTATACCAAAAAATATGTATTTTTTAAATCTTTCTTCTAAATATATATGCTTTTTTAAGATTTGGATTTTCTTCTAATAATTTTTTAAGTTCTTCATTAAATCTTATATATACAGCCTTATCTTTTGTTCCTGGATTTACTTCATCTATTTCTTCTTTTGTTTCTTCATCATATAATTTTTCTATATTTAATTTTAAAATATTACCATTTGGAACTATAATCTCTATTATATCCTCTTTTATTAATTTATTTTTTATTCTTACAAATACATTATTTTCCTCAAAATTATATTTTTCAATAATACCTCCAAATTCATATTCTGGATTATACTGAACTCCTTCTAAATCCTGAGTATCTTTATTATTTTTATCATTAAAATAAAATGTTGTAAGATTTCTTGTTTTTGTTTTTAATATTTCATCTAAATATTTTTTATAATTATATTTTTCTTTAACCTCATTTAAATCATAACCTTTTTCAAAAAGTTCATATATTTCATCTAGAGCATGTCTATATGTATTTACAATAGTTGCTAAATAATATTCTGTTTTTAATCTCCCTTCTATCTTAAGAGAATCAATTCCCATATATACAATATCTGGCAATTCTTTTATAAGGCACATATCTTTTGAAGATAAGATATTTATTCCTCTTTCTTCTTCATCAATATACATAAGCTCTCCAGAATTTTTTTCTTCTAATGCAATATTATATTTCCACCTACAGCTTTGAGCACAATCACCACAATTAGCTGATCTATTAGCTAAAAAATCAGATAAAAAACATCTACCAGAATATGCAAAACATATTGCTCCATGTATAAAAATTTCTATTTCTAAATCCTCAGGTTTATTTTCCATTAGAACTTCAAGTTCTTTTTTGCTCATTTCTCTTCCTGTTATTATTCTTTTAGCACCTATATCATGCCAAAATTTAGCAGTATGAAAACTTATTGTATTTGCCTGTGTTGAAATATTTATAGGGATATTTGGAGCATATTTTTTTATCTCCATTATAACTCCTGGATCTGCTGCAATTATTCCATCTATTTCTTTTTCTTCTAAAAACTTAGCTTGTTTTTTTATTTCATCATATTGATCATCATATGCAAAAATATTAATTGCAGCATATACTTTTTTTCCTTTTTCTTTAGCATATTTTATTGTTTTTTCCATATCTTCATAATCTAGTTTTGCACGTGATCTTAAAGATAAATTTGGTGTTCCTATATATACTGCATCTGCTCCATAATCCATTGCTACTTTTGCTTTAAGATATGATCCTCCTGGTGCTAATAATTCTGGTCTTTTTATTTTTTTATTTTGTTTTTCTTTTTTTTTGTTTTTTTCTTTTTCTTCTTTTTTCATTTTTTTCCTTTACATTTCTATATCTAAATCTTTATATATAACAGATGATATTGTAAGTATCATCGAAGAAACACTTATAGCTGTTTTAAGTGCAGTTATTTCTTGTTCTTTTGGATCTATTATTCCTTTTTCAAACATATCTACATATTCAAATTTTTCTGCATCATATCCTAGTTTAAATTTATTTTTACTTATTTCATTATATATTTTTTTAGGATTTTTCCCTGCATTTTTTATTATTCTATTAAAAGGTTCTTTAAGTGCTTCTATAATTATTCTATATGCATCTTTTTTAACTTTCATTTCTTCTTTAGATATTTTAAGATCTTTAATTTTTAAATATTCATTTTCTAAATAATTTGAAAGCCTTAAAAATGCAAGTCCGCCTCCTTCTGTTACTCCGCCTTTTTTAGCAGATATAGATGCAAGCAAAGCATCTTCAAATTTTAATTTTAAATTTTTGTTTTCAGCACTTGTTTGGCTACCAACTTTAACAACAGCTATTTTGCTTTCTAATATACTTAATCTTTTTTTAAGTCTTTCTTTTTTAGACTTATCTTTTTCTTTTTCTATTTTTCTTTTTAAATTTTCTTTTCTTTGTTTTGTTTCTATTTTTTTATCTTCATTTTCTTTAAAAATATATGTATAGTTATTTGAAACTTTAATATTTTTAAGCTGTTTCAAATCTTTTAAATCTATATTTATATCTTCTTCATCTCTAAAAATATTTGATGAAGTGCTTAAAGATAAATCCATTAAAAAACTTTTTTCAAATTCTAAATATTCTGGCATCTTTATAGCATAAATATTTAATATATTATTTGCAAAATTATATATTATACTTTTTTGTGCTTCCTTTGAAAAAGATGATGCTATTAAAACTATATTTCCATTTTCTTCTTTTACTTTTTCTAAAATATTTAAAATATTTTTTATATCTTTAAATTCACCATCAAAAAGCATAATATATGGTTTTTTTATATCTATATACTTCTCACCAGTTTTATTAAAATACTCTGAAATATATCCGCTTTCTAAAAATATACCTTCATATATTTTAAAGCTTGTTTTATCTTCACCTTCTTCTATAAAACATGAATTTAAATCAGCCTTTTCATAAATTTCTTTTAATATCTCGCTATTTAACCTGCTTCCTGAAGAAACATAAGCTATATTTTTTATATCTTCAGAATCTATATTTTTTTTAGATATTTCATTTAAATAATTTGAAGATTTTAACAAAACTTTTTCTAATTCTTCTTTTAATATATTTATATTTTTACCTTTTTTTAAATATTTTTTACCATGTTTTAAAATACTATTTGCTAAAACAACTGCAGTTGTTGTTCCATCTCCAATTAGTTCATTTGTTTTAAGTGATGCTTCTTTTAAAATATTCATACCTATATCTTCAAATGGTGATGTTAAGAAAATTTCTTTTGCAATACTTGCTCCATCATTTGTAATAAGGGGATAATCTGCTCCGCTATCTATTACTACATTTCTTCCTCTAGGCCCAAGTGTATCACCTATTATGCTGCTTAATATATTAATTCCAACTATTAATTTTTTCTTGGCTTTTTTCCCACTTATAATATTATCTATTTTTTTTGCCATTTTAAATATTCCTCTTTATCTATACTTGCTATTATGTCTTTTTTATTTATTATATATATTTTCTCTATATTTTTTTCTTTATTTTCATTTTTAATCTTTATTTCTTTTGTATTTTTTTCATTTATTAAAACAATTTCATTTTTATCTAAAATTTCTAATAAAATATTTTCTGTTTTTTCTTCAAAATATATTATATCTTTATTTTGTAAATTAATTTTTTTGCAAAATAAATAATCATTTTGAAGCTTCATTTTTTTTAAAATCTCTAAATCCAACATCTTTATTCCTTTACTTAAAAAAGATTATATCACAGTATAAAGTAAAAACAAAAAGTCAAAGTTAAAATATTTTAACTTTGACTAATAAAATTTATTTTTTATTAATTTATATTTTTATATTTCATAAGCTTTTTATTTATAAAAGATATTATCATACCTATTATAATAATAACTAATATTAAAAATTTATTTCCTGTTTTTGGAAGTTTTCCTGGTGCAATCGTATTATCTTTTTTTACTATAACTATACATTCTGCTTTAAGTTTATGATCTTCTGTTGACGCAGTAATTATTGCTTTTCCTTCTTTTTTTGCAATAACTTTTCCATTATTTACTATTGCTATATTTTTATTACTACTTGACCATATTATTTTTTTCTTCTCTATTTCAATAAATTTAATTGATAAATTTTCACTTTCATTTTGTTTTAAATATAAAATATTTTTGTTTAATATTATTTTTTGATTTATCGTGTTGTCTTCCTCGTTTAATAATTTAAATTGTATATTTTTTCTTTTTGCATATTCTTGAGTTGTAGAGCCCTCATTTCCATATAAAACTAGTTTGGTGTCATATTCAAAAACATTTGTATCATAACTATTATTATAATAATTTATATTATCATTATATATTTTTACTTTTTTTAAATTTTTACAAAGTCTAAATTCACTTCCTGTAAATTTTTTTATATTTTTTGGAATTTCTATTTCTTCAATTGCAGTTTCTTGAAAAGCGTTTATAGATAATGATTTTAATTTACTTGGTATATTTATTTTTTTTAATTTTTCACATTGTATAAATTCTGAAGCTTCTAATACTTCTAAGCTTTGTGGCAATTTTACACTTTCTAAATTTTTACAATTTGCAAAAGCAAAACGATTGATTTGTTTTATCCCTTCACTTATCACTAAATTTTTAATTATATTTCCATTTGTATTATTTCGCTCTTCATTAAAAGCATGAGCTCCTATTTTTTCTACTTTATGACCATCTATTGTACTTGGAATTACAAGATTTTCTTCATTGCCATGGTATGATGTTATTGTTAATTTTTTATTAGAATCTAGTTCATACGAAAAATCTGATTTTCCATATGAATTTATAATAAAAAAAAACAAAAATAAAACTAATGATACTAATATTTTACATTTTTTTTCCATTTTTTCTCCTTTTTTATATGTTATATATTAAAACACTTTATCTTTCATTAACCATTTTTGTTTTTATACTATTACCATTTAGCGAAACTTTTTTGAAGTCCCTTTTCATTTTCCTTTTCTTAAAATTATCTTTACTTGGCATTTCATTAATATTATTTTTCCAATTTTCCATTTTTACCTTTTGATACTGATCTAATATATCCATATATTTATTATATTCATTATCCCAAAGCCTATCTGGTACTTTAGAAAATGAATCAAATATTTCTTTAGACTCATCTAAAAACATTATTTTATCGTTTAAACTTAAACTATTATATTTTTTAGATAAATTATATATTTTATCTAATTTTTGATCTGCTTTAAGAAAATCTATAAAGTCTTTAACTTCTATCCCCATGCTTAATAATAATTGTTTTGCAACAATTATTAAAACTAAAATTATAATTAAGAGAATTATTATACTTGCAGTTAAAGCCGGCATATTTATCCTTTTTTTTAATTTTTAAAACCATTTATGGCTTCATCTATATTAAGTACTGTTCCATAATCTATTTTGTTTTGTTTTTCAGGTAAAATCATTTGGATATATTTTACCTCTTTTTGAATATTGTATTTAGATAAAAAATCATGATATCTTTCAATTATTTTCTTTTCCTCTTTTGTTCTAGGAAAAATATTTAAATTTGTATATCTCCAAATAATATGTCTTTCATATGATGAAAAAGGAATTTTATCTAAATCTTCAAAACTATATTCTATTTTCATCATCTCATTTCGTTTATTCATATTAAGTGTTAAATTTGACCATGAAACTATATTTTTTTCCATATACAGCTTATTCATTTTTTTTATAATTAAATACAATTTATTTATATATTCCAAATAATCTTCTTCATCAATATTGTATTGACTTGGTACTTCATAACAATTTACATATTCACTTTTAAAAAAAGATATTGGAAGGAAATAAAAGAAGAGCTCACCTTGCTTACCTGGTTTGTCTTTCCCAGAACAAGATGCATAAAGATCAATTCTTTCCCATTTTTCGGGTATCATTTTTATTAATATTTCTTTTAATTTATCTAAAAGCTCTTCCATATTTTCCCTTATAAATTTATTTATTTAAAAATTTAGCTGAATTTATATATATTTTCAAAAACTCATTTGGATTTAAACTTGATGTTCCTATTAAAAATCCATCTATAACTCCTGTTTCAAGATATGATGTTGAATTTTCAGAATTTACGCTTCCTCCGTAAACAACTTTTGGATCTGAAAATCCTTTTTTAATCATTTCAGATTTTATATATTTTATTACATCTTTCGCTATATCATAGCTACAAGACTCTCCAGTGCCTATTGCCCATATTGGTTCATATGCAACAATTATATCCTCTTTTTTATCTGAAATATCTTTTAATGCTTCATCTAATTCTTTTTTTAATACTTTTTTAGTATTTTCTTTTTTAAAATCTTCTGCATTTTCTCCAATACAAAGAATAACTTTCATATTTTCATCTAAAAGAGCTTTTATTTTTTTGTTTATTATATCTCCAGTCTCACCCATTGCTCTTCTTTCACTATGTCCCACAATACTTGTATTTACATCAATAGATTTAAGCATCATAGGAGATATCTCTCCTGTATAGCTTCCTTCATTTTTATAAAATACATCTTGTGCTGCAATTTTAATTCTTTTTTCTTCATTTGCATATAAATTAGCATAAAACATATCTATATATGGCACTGCTATTATTGTTTCTAATTTTTTTATTGTAGATAATTTAATATCTCCATTTTTTGTTTTTTCATTAATATATTTTCTTAAATTTGGGATTAATTTATCGAAAAAAGAAAGTACGTCTCCTGGAAGTTTATTCATTTTCCAATTTCCCATTACATATATTTTTTCTTGTTTTTCTTTATTTCCTTTATTTTCTTGCTCTTCTTTCATTTCTCTTTCCTAAATTATTTAAGTTTATTTATCTAAAATAGCCTTAAGGCCTGGTAATTCCTTACCTTCTATTAATTCAAGTGATGCTCCTCCACCTGTTGAAACATGTGAGAATTTATCTTCTAAATTCCACTTTTTAACAGCTGCACTAGAATCTCCACCACCTACTATTGTAATTCCATTAAGATCAGATAGTCCTTCTGCTATTTTTTTAGTTCCATTTGCAAAATTTTCTTTTTCAAATGCACCCATAGGTCCATTCCAGAAAACTGTTTTTGCTTTAGCAATTTCATTTAAGAATAATAAAATAGTGTTTTCTCCAATATCTAATCCCATTTTACCATCTGGCATTTCATTTGTTTTTACATTTTCAAATTCATTTGAATCTAAATTTTCAGCAACTTTTATATCTACTGGTAAAATTATTTTTACATTTTTTTCTTTTGCTTTTCTAAATATATTTAAAACAAGTTCTTTTTTATCTTTTTCTGCAATTGATGTTCCAACATTATATCCAAGATGATATATAAATGTAAACGCCATTGCCCCGCCAATAAGCAGTGTATCTACTTTATCTAAAAGAGACATTATTACATTTATTTTGTCTTCAACTTTCTTTCCACCTAATATTGCAAGAAATGGTCTTTCTGGATCTAGTATAGCGTTTTTTAAATATACTATTTCTTTTTCCATTAAAAAACCTGCATATGATGGAAGATATTTACAAACTCCATATGTTGAACTATGTGCTCTATGTGCTGTTCCAAATGCATCATTTACATATATTTCTGCAAGTGATGCTAATTCTTTTGAGAACTCATCATCATTTTCTTCCTCTTCTTTTTTAAATCTTAAATTTTGAAGAAGCATTATTTCTCCATCATTTAAACTTAAAGCTTTATTTTTTACATCTTCACCAATTATATTTTCTGCAAAATATATTTCTTTTCCTAATAGTTTTTCTAATTCTTCTTTAACTGGTTTTAAAGAATATTTTTCATTAATTTCTCCATTTGGTCTTCCAAGATGTGAACATAAAATTACTTTAGCTCCATTATCTATTAAATATTTTATTGTTTTAAGTGAAGATAAAATTCTTGTATTATCTGTTATGTTTAAGTTTTCATCTAAAGGAACATTAAAATCACATCTTAGAAGAACTCTTTTCCCTTTAACATCTACATCTTTTACAGTTTTTTTATTAAATCCTTCTTTACTATTCCAAGAATCATCCAAATTTTCTTCATTTTGGATATTTAGGCCTTCTCCTAAACTCTCCTCACTATCTGGCAGTCAATTATTTTCTGGGTTTTGTATATTTTCTTGCGGGATTTCTGGAGTATTTTCTTCAGCTACATTTTCTTTTACTTCACCCATTTTTGAATGTACATATTCTGCAAATTTAATAAACATAGTAGAATATCCCCATTCATTATCATACCATGAAATTAATTTGAAAAATTTATCTGACATTTCAATTCCAGCTTTAATATCAAAATTTGAAGCAGTTGATTCTCCGTTAAAATCTGATGAAACAACATCTTCATCTGTATATGCTAAAATTCCTTTCAAATCACTATTTGCTCTTCTTTTTACTTCTTCAACTATTTCATCATATGTTGCTGGATTTTTCAGCTTAACTGTTAAGTCTACAACAGAAACATTTACAACAGGTACTCTAAATGCCATTCCTGTTAATTTACCATTTAAATTAGGTATAACTTTTCCAACTGCTTCAGCAGCTCCTGTTGTTGTTGGTATAATATTATTATATGCTGCACGTCCAAGTCTCCATTTTTTTATATTTGTTGTATCAACTGGTTTTTGTGTTGCTGTTACTGCATGTATTGTTGTCATTAATCCTTCTTCTATTCCCCATTTATCTTCAATAACTTTAGCAAGTGGTGCTAAACAATTCGTTGTACAAGATGCATTTGAAAGTATATCTTCAGATGGATCATAGCTTTCATTATTTACGCCCATTACAAACATTGGTGCTGTTTTTGATGGTGCTGAAATTATAACTTTTTTAGCTCCTGCTTCTAAATGTCCTTTTGCAAGATCAACTTCTTTAAAAACTCCTGTACATTCAAGAACTATTTCTGCTCCAACTTCTTTCCAAGGAATATTTTTTGGTTCTTTTTCTGCAAATACTTTTGTAGATCTTCCTTCAATTATTATACTATCTTCTGTATGAGATATTTCTCCTTTAAATTTACCAAAAGTAGTATCATATTTTATTAAATATTCCATATATTCCGGATTCATAAAAGGATCATTAATCCCAACTATTTCATGTCCTCTTTCAAGAGCTATTTGAAATGCTTGTGCTCCTATTCTTCCAAATCCATTTATTCCTATTTTCATATTTTCCCCTTTTCTTTTTTTATTTTTTTATCATTATAAATTATATACTCTTATATTTACTTTTAAAGCTTTTTTTAAACAATTTTAACAAAATAAAACAAAGGAAATCCTTTGTTTATTCTTCATCATAAAATTCTTCATCTTCAAAATCTTCAAAAGTATTCCTTTTTTGTTTTACATTTGTGCCAATCTTACCTTTATTTTTTGCTCTTGCATAAGCAAAAATAAGTCCAACTATAAGAAGAACAACACCTACAACTACAGATATAACTGTTACTGTAGCATTATTTGTTCTTACAACTTGCACTTTTTCTATAGCATCCATAAAAACTCCTTATTTACAAAATAATATTATATAAATTATTGGAACGATTATCCCTATAATCCCGCCAACAAAAACTTCAAGTATTGTGTGGCCTTGATTTTCAGATAAAACGTTTTTCTTTAGTATTTTTTCATTTATTATTTTTGAATGTCTCTCAACTTCTTTTCTAACACCGACTGCATCTCTTAAAACAACAAGCCATAATACAAGTGCAATACCTACTAGATCAAAAGAAGCATTTTTAAAAACAGCTTTATAAATATAATAAACTAGAATAGATGTAGTAAGTGCACTATGACCACTTGGCATTCTTCCAGTACCTGCAATTACACTATATCCTTCCATATTTCCTTTTAATAATGCTATGATATATTTAATTACCTGAGCTATTAAAACAGTTATTATTGGTATAAAAATAGCTGCATATTTATTTAAACTAATCAAGATCAAGCTCCTCTTCCGATCCATCTTCATCTACAATTACATTTATACTTTTTTCAGCCTTTTCTAATTTTTTTTCTGCTAATTTAGCTATTTCATTTCCTTTTTTAAATTTAGCTATTGTATCTTCAAGTGACACATTTTCTTCTTCTAGTTCTTTAGATATTTTTTCTAATTCTTTCATTAACTCTTCTAAATTTTTTTCTTCTTTTTTCATAATATTCCCTTTTACATTTTTTATTCATATTTATTTGTTCTTGTCATTAACATTTTTGAAATTTCTTTTGGCTTTATTTTTCCATGAAGAACTTCATATACTGCATCAGTTATAGGTGTTTCAATATCTAATTTTTTAGACATTTTATATACTACTTCAATATTATCTAAACCTTCAACAACCATTCCAAGCTCTTTTTCTATTTCTTTTTTGGTATATCCTCTTGCAATTAATTTTCCAGCTCTTCTATTTCTTGAATGCGTGCTAAGTGTTGTAACAATTAAATCTCCAAGACCAGATAATCCATATATTGTTTTAGGATCTGCACCAAGTTTTTCAGAAAATCTTGAAAGCTCAACAAGCCCTCTTGTTATAACTGCTGTTAAAGTATTATCTCCCATATTAAGACCTACTATTATACCAGCAGCTACTGCAATTATATTTTTAAGTGCCCCGCCTAGTGCTACACCTATAACATCTTTTGAACCATATATTCTTATTTTTTCTCTATCAAAAATTTTAACAGTTTCATTTATTATTTCTTCATCTTTTGATGCACATACTAAAAGTGTTTCTAAATCTTTTCCTAGTTCTTCTGCATGTGATGGTCCAGAAAGCACTCCATATTTTATATTTGGTAATTCTTCTGTTAATATTTCTTCAAGTGTTTTCCCTGTTTTTTTATCAAAGCCTTTAGAACATATTAATATTTTTTGTTTTTTTATATATTTTTTGTATTTTTTTAAAATTTCCTTAAACGCTTTTGATGGTGTTACATGAATAATTATATCTCTATCTTCAACAACTTCTTTTAAAATATTTGATGCTTTTAAATTTTCTGGAAAAGTTATTTCTGGTAAATATTTTGAATGTCTATGATTATTAAGATCATCTTTTTCCTCTTTAGTATAGCCCCAAATTTTTACATCATTTTTATTTAAAACAAGATGCCTTCCAAGTGCCATTCCAAAGCTACCTGCTCCTATTATTCCTATTTTCATTTATTTTTTCCTTTTTAAGTTTTTCATAATATCTACACATTTTATTTTAAGTTCACGTTCTTTTGTTTTTCCTCTTGAGTTAGTTACTTTATATTTTATTTTATATGTTTTTCCATCTTTTAAATTTTCAAGTTTAGGTTCAAATTTCATTTTATCTGTTATATCGCCATCTTTTTTATCATATGCTATAACTATTGGATTTTCATTTTTATCTACAAATCCATCAAAATTTTGAGCTTTTCCATTTAATATATTAACTAATAATTCATCTTCTTTTGTATAAATTCCGTATTTCTTTGTAAAAATAATATTTGGATTTATTTCATCTATATTCATTTTTTCTTTTATTGTAGATTCTTGTTTAGCTCTTAAATATTTATCTTTAAATATAAATGAGAAATCTTCAACTTTTATAGCTTCATCACCTATAAATATATTATTATCTTGAACTTCATCAATTCCTTCTATTATTAAATTATCTGCATATGCTCTTTGTATGAAATCCTGTATTTCAAATTTTTTTGGAAATTCAAGTGGTTTTTCTTGTTCTAATAATAATTTGTTAAAATCGTTTTTTCTTTTTTCAAGTCTTTCTTTTATTTCTGCTATTCTTTTATCTTCTGGTTTAAATTTTTCTTTTTCTTTTGCTATTTTCTTTTCTTCAATTTTTTGCTTTAAATTAAATTTCCCAGGATTAGATAAAAAGCTAGAAATTAGGAATAGTAAAATAATTATTAATATAATATATATTAAATATTTTTTTTCAAAAAAAGCTCTCTCATTTTTAAAAACATCTTCATTTTTCTTTTTATTTTCTTCATATATTTTTTCATCTAATGTTTTTTTCTTAGCCATTCCCATATTGTATTCTAATTCTTTTTGCTTTAATATTTTTTTCTTTTCTTCATCAGATATTTTTTTATTTAAATTTATTGGTGATTTTCTTCTTTTTTCATTAAATTTATTATCTTCTGTTTTTTTATTCATTTAAATTCCTTTTTTATATATTATTTTTCAAAATCTATGAAATAATCTATAACATCATATAATATTTCTGCTTTAAAAACATCATTATCTTCACATGCAATCATTTTTTGTGAAGAATTATTTAAAACTGGTTTAAGTTCTATTAAAAATCTAGATATTGCTGCTGGATCTTTTATTTCTTCAAACTGAAATGCTATTTTATCTAAACTATTTTCTTTTACAACTTTATCTATCTTTTTTATTAATTCAATTCTATATGAAAAATCGTCTAAATAGTTTATTAAATCTTTTTTTATATATATTTTTGCGAACATATCCATTTTTTCATAGTCTTTTATTTTGTTTATATATTTATTATATGATGGAGATTTTAAATCAAAAAGCTCTTTTACAAATATTCCTTTTTTATTTTCTATAGATGCTTCAAACATATTTGATATAACTGCATTATCTTTGTTTTTACTTTTATTTATAAAATCTGGATTTTCACCAGGATTTGCATAATTTAATATATAATTATATTCTTTTTTTTCTTCACGCTTTTCTTCTTTTCTTGAAACAATTATATTTTGAACTTTTTTCTTTGAAACAAAGCCATAAATTCCATCTTTTGTTCTTAAATATATATATTTAGGAAACTCTTCTGCAACTACACATATTTCTTCTTTATTAAGTTTTCTAATTTTTTTAGAAAATATTCCAGTTTTTTTCCTTAAATATGTATCTTCTTTTAATTTTAATGTTTTAAGCTTTCCATTTTTTTTATCTAAAATTATATTAAAGTCTTCAGATATCATCATATTATATCCAAGTGGTTCTATTATTTCATTAATTTTAACATATCTATATACTCCATCTTTAAAACAAATATCTTTAACAGGTTTTTTTATTCCGTTTATACTTATTTCATTTTTATTTGGTATTATTTGAATTAAATTAGTCTCACTTGTTAAAACAATTTCATTTTCTTTTTCATTATATAAAAGAGTTTGATCTAAATTTTGTTTTATATCTTTAAGAGACATATATACATCAGCTGAGTTTCTTTCATTTTTATTTGTTAAAATTTCACCTTTTTTCTTAAGAATTATAGATGATACTGTTTTTATTTCTTTATGATCAATTATTAGTTTTGGCATAAAACTATTTATATTTGTACCTCTAAAAATAATTATTAAAATTATATTTAAAATTAAAAGTATAATTGGAATATATAATCTTAAAAAAGGACTTTTTGTTTTAAAATTAAATTCTTTTTTATTTTTATCTATTTGCTTTTTCTTAAATTCCGCTTCTTCAATTTTAATTTTCGTTATTTCTTTTTTCTCTTTATATTTTCCTGTACCATATTTTTTCTGTATTTCTTTTATTCTGTTTTTCTTCAAATATATCTCCTATTTTAATACATCTTTTACATAATTATATATACTTTTTGAATCCAAGTTAAAATATGAATATATTTCATCTTCTTTAGCAGATTTTCCAAATCTATCTATAGATATATTATATATTTTTTTAGGATTATTTTTGCAAAGCACTTCACAAACTGCTCCAAAAAGCCCTCCATAACTTGTATGATTTTCTACTACTAATATATTAGCACATTCTTCTGCTGTTTTTAATATATTTTCTTCATCAATAGGTTTTATAGAATACATATCTATAACTCTTGTATTTATACCCTCTTTTTCTAAAAAACTTTTAGCAATTAACGCTTCCTGAGTTATATCTCCACATGTAATTATTCCAAAATCTCTTCCATTTCCATGAGTATATGAAGATCCTAAAACAAAAGCTTTTTTATCTTTTTCTTCATAAATTTGTCTTGTTTTTTTTCTTGAAAGTCTAATATATGCCGCTTTTTCATCTTTAGAAAGAAGATTTAATATTGCTTTTGTAGAAATATCATCTGATGGAACAAAAACCCTCATATTTGGCATTGCTCTCATAAGAGATATGTCTTCAAGCATTTGATGTGTAGGTCCATCTTCACCTGGAGATATTCCAGCATGTGTTGAACAAATTTTAACATTAACATCATTATATGAAATAGATTGTTTTATCTCTCCATATGTAATTCCTGGTAAAAATGCAGCAAATGATGAACAAAAAACTAAATTTCCCATGCTTGCAAGTCCAGCTGCTGTAGATACCATTCCTTTTTCAGCAATCCCTACATTTATAAATCTTTCTTCATATTTTTCTTTAAAAAGATTTGTTTTTGTAGAAGATGATAAATCTGCATCTAAAACAAAAACATCTTCTCTTTTACCTATTTCTTGTAAAAATTCTCCATATGATTCTCTTGTAGCTTTAAGCATTTTTTATACCTCCAAGTTCTCTTACTCCATCTTCATATTCATCCATATTTGGTGCTTTCCCGTGCCATTTATTTGTATTTTCCATAAAACTAATTCCTTTACCTTTTACAGTATCAAAAATTATGGCTATTGGTTTTTTACTATTTTTTAATTTTTCTGCTTCCAAAAAAGCTTTTCTTATTGTTAAGTAATTATGCCCATCTGCTTCTAAAACATTAAATCCAAAGCTTTTAAACTTTTTAGAAATAGATAAAAGCGGAAGAATTTCATCTGTTGTTCCATCTAATTGAATATTATTTTTATCTATAATAACTATTAAATTATCTAATTTAAGCTTTGATGCAAGTGCCATAGCTTCATAATTTTGCCCCTCATCAAGTTCTCCATCACCTAATATACAATAAACTTTTCTATCTTTATTATTTTTGTATTTAAAATGTTTAGCTATACCTACTGAAAAAGAAAGCCCCTGGCCTAAAGCACCACCAGAATAATCTATAAAATTACTTGCATGTCTTGATATATGTCCTTCAAGTTTTCCTTCAATTCTTCTAAATGAATAATGTTCTTTTTTATCTATTGCTCCTAGATACATAAAAACTGAATATAATGCTGGGGAGCTATGTCCTTTTGATATAACTAATTTATCTATTTCTTGTCTTTCTTTTACTAAATCATTTACATCTTTTTTATTAAATAGCTCTTTATATTCTTCAATTTTTTCTTTAATATTTGAATCTTCAAAAATTATATATGTTAAAATGTCTATTATTGAAAAACTACCACCTATATGTCCTGAACTTGCATTATATACCATTTCTAAAATATCTATTCTAAATTCTTTTGTTAATTTTTCAAATTCTTCTATTTTCATTTTACATTTCCTCTTCTTATTTGAGTTTTATTATCTTGTTTATATTTATCTGCTAAATATTCTTCTATATTAAATGCTTTAATATATTCTGGCGTATTGTACTCTATTCCTTTTGTATCTATATCTACACTTTTTATTACTGGTGGGTTTTCAAATCCATTAAGTGCGAGTAGCTGATTTGCAAATGCTTTTTTCATTTCTTCTTTTTTCTTTTCATTCTTTTCTTCTTTTATTTTCTTTTCCATTTTATCTAAATATTGAAGTTTTAATTTCTCTATATTATCTACTACATCTTGTCCTTTTATTATTTTCCCAAATGCAGCATAATTTCCATTAAGTCTTTCTCCACCTCTTAATACAATTAATATATTTCCACATCCTGCATTATATGATTGTTCTTTTAGATTTTTTAAAACTTTAGTATAATCTGGTCTTGCAATAGATAGTGTATATCTTTCATGTGGCAAATCATTTTGTTTAAAATTATTATTTGTAAACTCACCTTTTATACTATATTTAATATCTTCTTCAGATCCTTTTTTTATATCATTTCTAATATTTGAAAGTGTTGGATCTTCCTGAAGCCCATTTGTTTTTCTTCCAAGATGCATTGTTACCATATCTTTTCCATAAATTATTTTGCCATTATAATATCCACTTGATGCAAGTGCTAATATATTTTTAACTGTATTTGGAGCTTTTTTTGGATAAAGTTCTGCTGTAAAACTTCCCATATTTGTATTAAATGTTATTTCTGGATTTTTAACTTTTATATTTTTTCCAAGTTTTATATTTGATTTTTTAAATAAATATATTCCTCCAAATATGATTATTATAGCTAGTGTAAGTATTAATAATATTTTTAATGTTTTTCCTGATTTATTATTTTCCATATTTTTCCTTTTTATTTAATTAATTTTTTTCTACTTTCCATTATATCCTAATAAATTTATTCATTGTAGTTGAATAAATATATATTTCATCTATTTTTTTATTATATGCTTTTTCTAGTATTTTAGAATATATTTTTAGCTGATTTGAATAATTTTCTATTAAATTTTTTTCTAAATTTTCTTTTTTAAAAGGATTATCTGTTTTATAGTCTATTAAAATAATTTTTCCATTTTCATCTATAAAATATAAATCTATTATACCTTGTATTAATATTTTTTCTTCATCAGAATTATTTTTATCTTTTTCTTTTTTTTGATCTTTTTCTTTTTTTGTTTCTTCTTCTATTAAATTTATAATTTCATTTTTATCTGCTATAAAATAGAAGTTTTCTTCTTTTTTTATTTCTTTTGCATTTAATATTCTTTTATACATATCTGACATTATAAAGTTTTCAAATATTTCACTTTTAATATTTTCTTTTTCAATTTCATTATATTTGTTTTTTAATAAAATTTCATTTGATATATATTTTTTCATTTCATCTTTTGTCCATTTTTTTCTAAAATCCATATTTTTAAATATATTATGTATTAAATCACCTCTTTCTTTGCCTGAAAGTTTTCCTTCTTGAAGTATTTTAGGTCTTTCGTAATTTATTTTATCTTTTACTTCATATGTTATTTTTGAAACAGACATTTTTTTAAGAAATTCAATACTTTCTTTGTTTTTCTCTTCTTCTTTTTCTTTTTTTGCAGCTTCTTCTATTTTATTTATATATTCTTTTATATTATTATCTATTTCAGTATTTTCTATATTTTTTATTCTTTCTTTTAATTTTTCTTCTCTTAATTCTTCATTAAATAAATTATCTGTATTAAGATCTTTTAGATTAACTACCTTTTTTATATATTTATTTTTTTTATTAAATTCATTTACAATACTTATTATATCTAAAAAAGTAGATCTTTTTTTAATAAGTTCTGATGAAATTTTAGAATCATTTATATATGAAGATATATCTTTTTCTAAGTCTTTAGTATATTTTTCATATTCTTTTATATTTCCAATTATATATATTTTTTCCCTTGCTCTTGTAAGAGCAACATAAAGTATTCTAAGCTCTTCAGATACAATATCGTTTTTCTTTTTATCTATAAATATTTCTTTTAAAAGAGTTGGATATTTCAAATTCAAATTTGTATTTATATAATTTAATGCAATTCCTAAATTCTCATCTAATAATATTTCAGATTTTAAATCTATTTCATTTATTTTTTTATTCATATTTGCTAAAAAAACAATTGGATATTCTAAACCTTTGCTTTTATGCATTGTAATTATTCTTACAACATCTTCATCTTCTCCTATTACTTTTGCCGCTTCGCTATTTTCTTCTTCTATTTTTATTTTCTCTATATAGTTTACAAATCTTTTAAGATTTGAATTTCCTTTTTCTTCATATTCTCTTGCTTTTTTTAAGAATAGCTGTAAATTTGCTTTTTTTAAATTTCCTTTTTCTTCAAAAATTATATAATTTAAATAACCCATATCATTTATTAATTTATTTAAAATTTTAGATATTCCTTCATATTTAACTTCTTTTTTTAAATCTTCTAATATATTAATAAATTTATTAACTCTTAATTTTAAGCTTTCATTATCTCCAATTTCTGCATAAATTTTCATTTTTTCATATATGCATAAATTTTCTTTTGTATCTATCTCATTTGCTTTTAAAACAATTTCTGTAATTTCACTAAGATTAAAATTCCAAAAAGCTGATCTTAAAACAGATAAAAGATCTATATCTAAAGTATGATTATCTATTATTTTAAGATAAGATATTACTTTATTTACATCTGGTGAGCTTAAATATCCGCTAGATTCATCTGTATAAGCAGGTATTCCTGAAGATGATAATATATTTTCTATTATTTCAACTTTATTTTTAGCTGTTCTTAAAAGTATTACAATATCTTTATATTGTATTTTTCTATATATATTTTTAGATTTATCGTAAATTATATATCCTTCATTTATTAATTTTTGTATTTCATTTTTTATATATATTGCTTCATATTCTATATTTTCAAGATCTTCTAATTCTTCTAATCCTTCTTCACTTATTATATCTCTATTATTTTCAATATATATTAGCTCTGGCGTATATGATAATTTTTTTTCTTCATAATTAAAACCTGGATTTAAATATTCTTCTTTATTATATGTTATTCCTCCTAATTTTTTAGTCATTATTTCTTCAAATATATTGTTTGTATATGATAATACATCATTTCTACTTCTAAAATTTTGGAATAATTTTATTGTTTTTCCTTTTATATTAATTCCATAATTCATATATTTATTTAAAAATAGATTTGGGTTTGCATTTCTAAACATATATATACTTTGCTTTATATCTCCTACCTGAAATACATTCTCAGAAGAAATGCTATTTAATATATATTCCTGCATTGTATTTATATCTTGGTATTCATCTATTTGAATTTCTTTAAATCTTTTAGTTATTTTTTTAGCTATATCTGTTTTTATATATTTATTTCCAATTATATTTTCTTTTTCATTTAATTCATTCTCATTTTCTGGTTTTTTTACTAATATTTTAAGTGCTAATATTTCAAGATCTGAGAAGTCTAATATTTTTTCTTTGTTTTTTTTCTCACTATATTTTTCATTATATTTTTCTGCAATATCTAAGATCTCGTCTATCATTTCTTTTATTTCTTTATTTTCTTCTAATATGTCTTCTTTTGTTCTAAAGAATATTTTTTCTATTAAATATTTTTTTATATATTCTCTTACACTATCTCTAATATCTTTTGCTTTTGCTATGTTTTCATTTTTAGATTTATCTGTTTTCCATTTTTTAAAAACACATTCTATTTCTTCATTTAGTATTTTATATATATTATCCCAATCATTTTCTTTTTCTATTTTTTCTAAAAACTTTATATCTTCATAAATATTTAAAATATTCTCATTAAGATTTTCTAATGCTTTTTCTTCTGTGTTTTCTTTTTCTCCAATTAAAATATTGTTTGCTTTTTTTAATGCCAGTTTTTTTTCATTAATATTTTCTTTTGTTTTTTCTAAAAAATCTTTAAATGTTTTGCTTTCAAAAAAAGCTTCTTCATTTAAATTATTTTGTATGTCTTTAATAAAGTCTTTATAAAATGGGATTGTATTTAAGAAATTTTGAACAATTAAAATATTTTCTTTAGCAAATTTATCATCTCTGTATCCTGCATATTTAGATATATATTTAATAAATCTTTCATCTTCTTTTTCATATTTTTCTTCAAATATTTCATCTAAAGCTTCTCTTTTTAAAATTTCAAGCTCTTCTACACTTCCAACTTTAACATTTGGGGATACTCCAATTTTATAAAAGAATTCTTTTATTATGCTAAAACAAAAAGAATGAATTGTAGAGATTTTTGCATTTGAAATATATATAAGTTGTTTTTTAAGATGATTATTTCCTTTTTCTTCTTCTATCTTTTTATATATTGCATCTAATATTTTTTCTTTCATTTCTGATGCTGCAGCTATTGTAAAAGTTACAACAAGCATCTCATCTATATTTATTTTATTTTGTATAATATTTCTAATTACTCTTTCTACAAGAACAGCTGTTTTTCCAGAACCTGCAGCTGCTGCAACTAATATATTTCCTTTTTCATTTATTGCTTTTTCTTGATCATCTGTAAATTTTATTCCCATTTTTGCTCCTTATTTTAAATATATCATATATTTAAAGATAAAAAAATTGAAAAATAAAAAAAGATAAAAGTATTTCATTTCATCTTTTCAAATTTAATTATTTCATATGAAGGATTATTAAATATCCTTGGTATTTTTGTATTATCTTTTGCAAGTCCTGCACTTACAATTATTTTATAGTGTTCTTTATCATAAATTCCATCAATAAGTTTTGGAAAAAAACCTTGTCCTGGAGCATAAAAACCTCTTTTTGCATTTTTATATAATCTCCATTGTCCTCCATGAGCATGTCCTGAAAATACATAATCCATTTTTAAGGTTTTATATTCTTCATCTTTTTCAGGTCTATGTGATATAAGCAGGTTTAAGTCTTCTTCGTCTACTTCTTCTTTTAGTTTTTTTATATTTTCTAATTCTTTTTCATATATTTCTTCACCTATTGAGCTATCATCATATCCAAATATATTTATATCATTTTCTGCAATTTTTATTTTTTTAAAATCACCTTCTAATACTATTATTCCTAGTTTTTTTAATTTTTCTTTTATTTTAAATTCTTCTTCTACATATGCTTCATGATTTCCTGTTACATAATATGTTTTAGCTAATTTAGGAAATTCTTTTATATTATCTATTCCTTCTTCAACAGATACTCTTGAATCTATTATATCTCCTGCTAAAAAAATTAAATCTGGATTTTCTTTTTTTAATATTTTAGTTATTTCGTTTTTTGTATATTTACTTGAATGTATGTCTGTTAAAAGAGCTATTTTAAAATTAGATTTTACTTTTTTATCTTTTATTTTAATTTCTTTTTTTGTAATAATATTATTAAAGCCTCCATATAAATATACATATATTAAAAATATTAATAATATTAAATATATAAATGTTATTATAGATAATATATCTTCCATTTTTCCTCCACAAAATATCTTTTATTATATATTTTTTTATTCTTTTTAGTCAATAATACTAATGTTTTTTTACTTTTTTTCAATTTTTATATTTCTTTCTTTTTTTCTTTTATTTTCCTTATTTTTTTCTTTTCTTTCTTTTTTCCATTTTTTTTCTTTTTTCTTGTATTTTTTATTGAAAGAGTTTACATAAAGTAGTATAATAATATTTGTAAGTTTATTTTATTTAGCTAAAACTTTAGCTAATGAGGAGGTAAAAATGTTATTTGGAAGAAAAAAGACGCATGATGTGTATGTAAATTTGTACGAAAAGAAAAACGATAAAATTTATTGCCTTGGTGAAGAACTTAAAGACAATCTTTATGAAAATGATAAATTAGTTCATTCTTTTATTGACGAGCTTTCAGAAAAAGAAATAAATTTTATTTTTCTTTTTGTTAATAACCCGCCTGTAAATTCTGAAGATGTAAACTTTAAAAAGTTTATTTCTCACTCTACAGCAATATTGTCTCTTATCTATAATTATGCATATAGATATAATTTTGAGCTTAGAATTAGATTTGAAGGTTTAAATAAAGCTTTAAGCTTTTCTACAAACAAAAATTCATATGATTCTAAAAAGTTTGATAATTTCATTCAAACAAATCTTTTTACAAATCATCTTAACTCAACACCTTTTGATGATGTATATATTTATAGATATGAGGCAAATCTTTTGTTTGAAGAAGAATCAGATATTTTTAAAGCTGCTGAAGAGTTTGCAAAAAGACACAAAAATAAATGCATATTAATGCATTTTAATATTCTGGATAATGTTAATAAATTTCCATTTATTGAACAAAAAAAATTACAATCTAAAATTAATTTTTTAGTTTCAGCTTTTGTAATTTTTTGTTATTTAAACGGAATTTATTTTGGAACTTATCATATTAATGATAATGGTTTTTATGAAGAACTTATAAATGCTTCATATACCGAAAAATAAAAAAAAGAGGGTAACCTCTTTTTTTATTTGGTAGCAGCAGTGGGACTTGAACCCACACTTCCTAGGAAACTTGATTTTGAGTCAAGCGCGTCTGCCAATTCCGCCATGCTGCCATATTAAGCATATGCTTAATATTTTATTTTTCTTCTTTTCCTAAATATATATTTTTATCTTCAATTGAAACTGCTTTTTTATGTTCAATTTTTTCCCATTTTTTATTTGGTTTTATTAAACTTTTTAAATTAATTAAAATCCATGAACCCATGAAAATTGGGAACATTAATATAGATTTAAGCATTGGTTTTACAGGTCTTTTTTGCATTTTTACTACAATATATGCTGTAAATATTGGAAGTATAAATGTTGGGAATATATATCTTAAATAATTAATTATAAGTTCATATGCACTCATTTCTCCCATTACATAAAGCATTGTATTAAGAACAAGTAAAAGTAATGTTCCTAAAAGTATTGGTATTCCTAAAATATATAATACTGCATCAAAATTCATCAGCTTTTTATTTTTTATTGTAGCTTTTACTAAATCTCCAGAATATGATGACATTGTTTGAAGATGACCTACTGTCCATCTTTCTCTTTGTGTCCAGCTTTGTTTAAATTCTGTTGGTTGCTCATCATAAACTATTGCATCTTTTGCCCATCCAAGTTTTTGTCCTTTTATAATGTTTTGTATAGAAAACTCAATATCTTCTGTTAGTGTATGTGTTTTCCACCCTTGATCTTTTATAAGGCTTGTTCTTACCATAAAAGCTGTACCATTTACAAGTGGAGATAATCCAATATTGTATCTTGCTAAATGGTAAAATCTATTCATAAGCCAATAAAATATTGCATATCCCCCAGATATCCATGAATCTGTTGGATTTTTTATATCTCTATATCCTTGTACTAAATTTTCACCTTGTCTTAATTTTTCATTCATTACATTAAAAAAGTTTTTATCTACAATATTATCTGAATCAAAAACAACAAAAGCATCATAGCTTTCTAATTCATCTTTTTTTAATGTTAAAAACCAATCAAGTGCAAATCCTTTTGTTTTTTTATTAGGATCATTTCTTTCATAAACTATAGCTCCTGCTTTTCTAGCAACATCTGCAGTTTTATCTGTACAATTATCTGCAATAACAAAAAGATCTACCAAATCTTTTGGATAGTCTACTTTTTTAAGACTATCTACTAAATGTGCTATTACATTTTCCTCATTATGTGCTGGCATTACTACCATAAATCTATGCATTTTATCTGTTAATCTTGGTTTTTCTTTTAATTTTATAAGTCCAGCAAGTGATATAACTACTTGATACATCCAGTAAAAAGTTATAGCTATTATTAATATATTTTGTATAAAACCTATTATTTTAACTAAATCCGTCATTTTTATTCCTTTTTTTATATATTTAAAATTATATCATATATATTAATTTTTTAACAAGCTTTTTAAAAAGGTGAAACATATTGCTCCACCTTTTTTCCTTTTTTCTCTTTTTTCTCTTTTTATATTTTTTTATTTTATCTCAATATTTACTGGATCATCTTTTACATTCATTTTATTTAAATTTACACTAGCTTTTTTAATTTTCTCATTATTAATTCCTACATATCTATATGTAAATAATAATATTAGTGATGAAAGAGCTATCATTGTTGGAACAATAGCATCTTCTATACCTGCATCTGCATTTTTCTTATCTGCTATTGTGTCATCTTCTTTTGGTTTTTCTTTTTCTATTGGTTTTGGTTCAACAGGTTGTGGTTTTTTAGGTTCTACTGGTTGTACATTTTTTGCTGGTTCTGGTATTTTTTCATCACTTTTACCTTTAAAATCTTTATTTGCAATATTTGCCACACCCACTTTTACTGTTGATGAAATTTCAACAGCATCTGCAGATGTTGAACCATTACTTCCTTTTATATTTTTAAGTGATAATACAATATTCTTTCCTGTTGATCCTTCTGCAGGTTTACATTGTACTTGGAATATTTCAGTATTTGATTGTATAAATGATTTGCTAGATATTGTTATTTTTCCAGTTTTGTCATCAAAACTTCTAATCTCTGCATCTTTTGCAAGTATATTTATATTTTCTTTTATTATTGGTTGCATTACATCTTTATTGTAATTAAATTCAAAGCTTAATGTTGTAAGCCCTTGTCCTAAATCTATTTCTTTTGCTGTTACTTTAAATATAACTGTTCCATCTTCTTTAACAGTGTCTAAAGTAGATACCATTGAAAGTGCAAATGAACCATTTGCTGCCCCTCCAAATGATGGTGCACTACTTGCATATGTATTTAAACTAAAAGCTAAAATAGTTATTATTGCTAGCATTGTTGATATGATTTTTTTCTTCATTGATTTCTCCTATTATTTTATTTAATTTTATTTTAGCACTTGTTATATATTTTTCAAATATTTTTTTTGCTTTTTTACAATTTATATACAAATATTTATATATATTAAAATTTACTTAAAAATATTTGAAGCATTAAGTATTTTAAGGTATTTTAAATATATACAAATACTTGGAGAAAAAATGTTAGAAGAAAAAGATATAAAAAAATTAAAACAATATGGAATATATAATATAAAGATGCTTGATACACTTACAATAAATAGTATATCTGCTAAATTATCTAAAGCACTAGAAAAAACTTTAGACACATATTTATTAGATAAAGAAAATCTTTTTATTAAAATTTCAAGAATAAATATGTATTATGCAGATTTTGATGAAATACATATTTCAGCAAAATATATTCCAGAATATAAAGCGATATTCTTAAAACAAGATATAAATATTGAAACTTTAGACAGCTCAATTCTTCATGAATGTATTCATTTTCTTCAATCACATTTTGATGAAAAAGATAATCTTTTATCTATGGGACTTCTTAAGAAAAATAAATTTAAAAAAGACCAAAATGTTGCTCTTAATGAAGCAGCAACTCAGCTTGTAGCAAGTAATGTTATGAGTGAAAAACCATCATCTGTTACATATTTTGACATGTATTTTTCAAGTCCTTCTCAAGATTACTACCCAATTGAAACAGCTTTATTAAAACAAATGATGTTTTTTACAGGATCATATCCTCTTTTTTACAGCACAATACTAGGAAACAATATTTTTGAAGAAACATTTAAAACAATAACATCTGAAGAAGTTTTTAATTTTATTTCTAAAAACCTAGATAATCTAATGTTTTTCCAAGATGAAATAGCAAAATTATATATAAAAAAATCTAAACAAAACATGCCTTCTTTTTTAAAAAATTACATAAAAAAAAGAATAGACATAGTAAAAATAAATATACAAAACACTGTACTTAATATACAAGACTCGATATACCAAAACTGTTTTAACAATTTACTAAACAAAGTAAAAACTCTCTCAGATTGTGAAGATATAAAAGCTGAACTTAGTAGTTTTTCTAATCTTTTAATCCAAAGAGAAGACGAGTATTCTTATTCAAACTATTTAAACTTTGCATTATTTGTACTTGCCGAAAAAGAAAAGCAATTAAATTTATATAATGTTGTCCTTGATGATAACTTAATTATAAAGCAGGATACATATCTTCCTGTTTCTAATAAGCCTTTACTTTTTGTTAAAAATATGTTTAATAAGTTTAAGTTATTTCTTGAGGTTTCGTTTAAGAAAAGACTTTTTAGTAAGGATGGTTAGAGCCCCCAAATGCCACATTTAGCATTTGGGGCTTTTTAAATGAAATAAAAAAAGGAAATAAACAAGATAAATTATAAAGATAAAGATAAAA
>ERZ1673752.1614-NODE-1614-length-30486-cov-6.934409_pt1 | contig 30486 bp, 18 predicted proteins | sample MGYA00580195_ERZ1673752 | MGnify/ENA primary metagenome ERZ1673752 (study PRJEB41218, sample SAMN15661744) | gut metagenome | host: Homo sapiens | place: Canada: London | collected 2015-08-20/2019-03-30 | study: EMG produced TPA metagenomics assembly of...
CAGCACTCATCCGACTGCCGACGATGATGGTCGTACACTCAGAGGGTAGATTAGAGTTTTTCTTGTTCATAGTAGTTGTGTCTTGATGTATTACTCTAGGGACAAAGGTAGCTATTTTACTTCACCTGAGATAGTCCCCGCCATACCCACTCTCAGTGAGTTTTTTTTCTGTGGGGAGGCTCTCATATCAGAAAAAAGCATTACCTTTGCACCACGACAGAGCGAACGGCACTTTCCTACCAGTAGGAATACAGACCACTAGCTCTGAAGTAAAGCTCCTCAGAGCCAACCAAGAGACACGCCTCAGTGGCTAGATCTCGGGTCCTATAGCTCAGTTGGTTAGAGCACCTGACTCATAATCAGGGAGTCCTTGGTTCAAGCCCAAGTGGGACCACCATAGCGGAATAGGCTGATATATAGCGGATTAGAAAGAATAACTAACTCGCTATATGTCGTCGTATGAAAAAGTCAAGCCTACCATTTGCAACGAATTTGCAACAAACGCCCCTAAATGAGGCATCGAAAGGACACAAGAGGACAGAATCGTTGCAAATGTTGCAACGCAAACTACAGACCGCTGGAGAAAACTCACTCGCAATACCTAGCATTATGCAAGTATCAGTAGTTATGGATAAGCGCAGAGCCAAGCAAGACGGAACTTATCCCATTAAGTTACGCTACCGATACCGTGGCTCCGCACTATACTACACGCTACCCATATCTATACGGGAGGAGTACTTTGTCGATGGTGTTGTCGTGACGACACGCAATAGGCGTATGCTCAACAACCTCATCGAGGGCTATCGTCAGAGAGCGCAGGCACTACTGGATATGCTCACAGATAGTGGAGATATGCAGACCTTCGCCAAGCCTAGCGACCTCAAGAGCTATGTGGACAGTGTATTGTCAGGAGATATAGACCCGACAGCAGAGCTAGAGCAAAACGAAGCCCCCACCCTTGTAGGCGTTATGGAGAAGTTTATCGAAGAGCGCAAGCCCATATCAGGGTTTAAGTATGTTGAGAGCATACGCACGGCACAGACGAAAGTCGAGGACTTCGATCATGACATATTGCTCAGCGAAGTAACCGTCCGCTGGCTCAGAGCCTTTGAGAGTTATTGTCTCTCCGAAGGTATGTCACTCAATGGTCTTGCCGTCTATCTCAGAAACATTCGCACAGTCATCAACTACGCCATCGATATGGAGCTGATGTCTATCGACCAGTACCCCTTCAGGCGATTCAAGATACGCACCCAGCCCACACAGCACAGGGCTTTGACAGCGGAAGAGCTAAAAGCGGTACTAACCTACCAACCGACAGGAGAGAGAGATGCTAGAGCGAAGGATATATTCATCCTCTCGCTATGCCTCTGCGGTATGAACGTCAGAGACCTAATCCTCATGAAGAAGTCCGACATACGTGGCGGGCGCATTGAGACCCTACGGCAAAAGACAGACGTACCCATATCGCTCGCCATACCGCCCGAAGCGCTGGAAATCATAGAGCGACACAAAGGTAGTGGCGAGTACCTGCTCAACCTCATGGAAGTCTATGCGCAAATAGAGTCCGTACCAGGACATCTCAACAAAGGGCTACGCTGTATACTGCCACACCTGACCACCTACTACGCCAGACACACGTGGGCAACAATCGCCGCCGAGCTAGACGTACCCGACCCCGTTATCGATATGGCGCAAGGACGTACACCCACAGGCGTGACGGCTATCTACGTCAAGCGCAACCCATACAAAGCTGACGAAGCCAACCGCAAGGTCTTGGATTATGTCTTTGGAGAGATAGATAAATAGCCCTGCTTGCTATTCAAAAAGAAAGCATTACATTTGCATATACAAAGACTAAGTTATGAAGTATAGCGAGCTACACCGCAAGCTCAGGAAAGCGGGGTGCTACCCTACGGGGCTATCAATGGCTAAGCACCCACAGTGGTATAGCCCACACACGGGGCGAATGTTTTACACCAGTCACCACGACAAAGAAGAAGTGGCGGTCGGGACGCTAAAGAAAATCCTGCGAGAGGCGGGACTCTAGTACAAACCAAAATCAATAAGACGATGAAAGAGATTGTAGCACACATCGAGAGCAATATGCAAGGGCTTTACTCCATTTACGTAGAGGAGGATTTAGCTTATAGCGTCATCGGTGACGGCAAGACCATCGACGAGGCTAAGGCTGACTTCTTAGCCGTCTATGAAGCCTCTAGAGCAGACCACAAGGAGCGTACGGGAGAAGACGTAGCTTACACATTTCGCTTTGTGATGGACGTCACCGCCTTCTTACAGAGCTATAAGGGATACTTGACACTATCAGGGCTATCGCAACTCACAGGCATCAACAAAGCGCAGCTCTCGCAATACGTCTGTGGCAAGAGACACCCTTCTGAGCGAACAGAAGAGCGCATCAAAGAAGCCGTCGAAAGCTTTGCCGAAGAGCTCAGCCGAGTCTTTGCGTGATATAAAAGACCTCACGGAAATGCCTCCAGCTAGATACCTCCTAACCATTTTCGTAACCTCACGAAAATGCTCCAGCTAGACACCACCCAGCCGTCTTATATCCTCTAGCCTATTCAGCCACCCCTTCAGAAAACGCTTATTCGTGTACCGCAGTAGCTCACGCTCCGTAGCCTTGCGACCCAAACGAGCCTCATAGCGACGCACACTACTATTAGTTATATCGTGTAGGTACTGCACACGAGCTGCATACAGACGCTCGAAGAATGCGCTACCACGACTATTCAGCGCACCAAGCGTCACATCACCCACCACACCATCGCACCGCACACCGAGCAACCGCTGAGGGATCGTTATGCCATACGCGCCACTACCCCACACCCAGTCCACTAAGATGTTAGCCACACACTGATACTCTATGCGATCAGCCTGCCAGCGATCCCAGTACATGCTCTTGAGTATGTCCAGCCACTCAGCGTCCGTCAGTCGCCGTAGCCTATCCACCGTCGGGCGTGGATAGCCCTTACGCTTGCAGTACTGCGTATAGGTCGACAGCGTCACACCCTTATTAGTCGCACCGCCACGATCTGTCGGGTCATTCACAAAGCCCCCCTCCCACTTCTTTATATACGGTGCTAATATCTCAACCTTTGCCATTCTAATATCTTGCTGTTGGCTGTTGGCTAAAAGCTAACAGCCAATTAAACCCACGGGTAAGGTGACGAGCTGGAGGTGACGAGCCACGTGGTGGCGTCTTTACGCACAAAGCGGTAGGTCGTCTTGCTCTCTAGCCACTGATTGGAGGATAGGCCATTGCCGGCTGCCGATAGCCCGAAGAAGCTGTGGTTGTTGGCATAGAGGTAAGCTTTACGACGGGTCTGTATGTAGATGCTCCTACCGATCTCGGCCGATAGCCCGCTGAATGATATGTACTGATCGCTAGCATCGCTCGTCAGTATCCAGTCGCCGTACCGAGGGTAGAGGGTAGAGCCTCGCTGACGTAGGTCAGTATTGGTGATGGGTGTGTTCCGTGTCTCTGCCTCGAGCTTGGCGAGACGTGCTGAGAGGCTGTCTACTTGTCTCTTGAGCGCATCGTGTGTGGAGCGTAGCGTGAGGGGTATCTGCGCTATCTCGTATGTAGGCTTGGGCTCGGTATCAGGGGTGTACACTCGTGGCGGTTGATATCCGTAGACGGGACAGCTAGCATGCCTCTTGACCTCTATGACGCCACTATCAGACATGCCTAGCACCTGCAGGGTGCATAGCTGTTTCTGCGTATTATTGATGAGGTCGATGGAGTAGCGATTGTTACCGTCGATCTTGTCGTTGGCGGTGTCGAGGCCTCGCTGTAATGATGCGGCTTGTTGCAGACTAGTGTACGAATCGCTAATGGCTCTGGATAGACCTCGTCTCAGATCTTCCGTGACTGGCTCCTGAGAGGTGATGCGGGCTATATACTCAAGCATAGACTTTAGTGGTTAGTGGTTAGCTATTGGCTTTTGGCCATTGGCTGTTAGCCATTGGCACTAGAAGCACTAGCCAACAGCCATCAGCCAACAGCCATCACACACTCCCCCTCGGGGGCTTGATATGTGGAGCCACCTTACGATAGTAGTTGAGCTGAGCCATCAGGGTCTCTTGATTACGCAGCACCTCGTCCAGCTTAGCGTCCTTCTCCTTAAGCTTCAGAGTCGTATCCATGAGAGCACTCTTCAGCGACGCTATCTCCTCCTGCAGGCTCATGACCTTGTTATTCAGATCACCATTGCGATCTGCCTGCATGTTGATCGTCTCATTTAGCTCTCGGATAGCGTCACTCGTATCCTTCACATGCTCTATGTGACGCTTCTTACGGCCCGCCCAGTATGCCCACACGGTACTCACGGCGCCTATGATAGCCGTCACGAGAGCCAGTATTACTTCTTGCCACATCATATCTTAGAACTCTCTATACAACTCAATATCATAATACGCTGGCGCACCTGACTCCTTCACCAAGTCAGACTCAGATACATCACACTGCGCTCCTGTCACGATACGCTCCTGTGGCGCACTCGTACGGCCCTTATTAACCTTCCACTGCAGACCGCTTCCCTTAGAATGTGTCACATCTGTACCCGCAAGGTTGCGCACCACCGCCGTATGTCGTATCACAGCTCCTCCACTGCTATCATGTGCCGATGACACGATACGACCAGACACCAGAGACCCCGATTGAAACGTCTTGACCGAGTACAGCGACTGCACCTGCGCCGTAAGCTGAGACGATATATTATTCGTCATCTTGCTCTCTGACGCCTGCACAGCAGATGCGATAGCACTCTGTCTATTCGTCGCCTCCTGCTTCAGATCTGTGCGGATCGTTTTCATCTCTCCAGTCAGAGCCGTCTGCATATTCGTCAGCGCCTCTTTTCGGGCTATCTCCTCCTCAGAGACCTTAGACAGTGCCAGCGTACCATCATTGTCCGCCACCTTCTCCCAGTAGTACTGACTACTACTATTACGCACGAAGCGATACATCTTACCACGATCACCGCCCGTGCCAGTCACGATATACGTATCGCCTATATGTACGCTCGGATCTCCCCCCTTACCCCATGGCATCGTACGAGCCTTGATCGAGGACTCGGACTCACCAGCCAGCGGACTAGGCACACCCGCATCCGTCCACGTCGACTGCTCATTCTTGACCAGCGTCGTCAGCGTAGCTAGCTCTGAGGCCTTATCTCTCACCTGACTAGACAAACGGCTAAACTCTCCAGACTTAAAATCCTCAAAGTCCGAAGTCATCACACTATTCTGCTTCAGACTATTCAGAGATTTCTGTAGGCCATCCGCAAGCTTGTAGGTCTTCTCGGCATTACTCTGTAGCGTAGTCAGACTACCCTCAGCAGTCGTCATGCGTCCTGACAGCTGATCCGCCAGCGTCGCTGTATCACTGACCTTCTGATCCACCGCCGTAAGATGAGCATCTCGACCCTGACGGTACACACGACCAGCCTCCACTGCTGCCTTGATACGACTCCACTCATCAGACTCTAACCAGTTAGCCTCCGTATAGCTACCATCTTCCAGCTTGTGAGTCAGCGTCGCAAAGTCTTGACTGACAGAGGCCTTGTCCTTAGCCTGTATCAAACTACTAGTCAGCGTCAAGATCCCTGGCAAGCTCCCAACTACACCCACAGAGCCACTAGATAGACCCGAGACGCGCTTACTCCATTCCAAATACAATGACATATACCTATTCCTTTAGTTGATTAAATCTCTATTCCACCTCGCAGCTTAGCACTCACATACACCAGCAGCGCATCATACTTACGCATACCACACCTAAACTCAGTGCCATCATACAGTAGCGTCGGCATATACTCCGCATAGAGCTTACCACGCCACGACCTAGCCCACTCGCTATCCAGCTCCCCACTCCTATCCTTACCTCCTGGGCTGATACGCTCCCACCGCAGGGCAGGCTTATATTTTGACAATGCCAAGTAACGACGCTCCAAGCCATCACGCGACACAAGCTCAGCACTCAGACGAGACATACCACCATCTATCTCCTCCTCAACAACATCAAGACACAGCAGCGACGACCTAAGCACATCTCCCAGCGTGATATCATACGTCACTCCCTCAAGGCCTTTTACCTCCCTCGCGTCAAGCACATGACCTTTACTACGACCTGCATACCGCATCAAGCGACCAAACACGATCCTATCCAACGGCATCGACAGCTCCAACTCCTTAAGAGATCCTCCACCGCTTTCCAGCCGAGACAACGCATCACGCACCTCTCGCACATCACGCTCATGAGTGGACTGCAGACTCTCTACAATACCCTCCAAACCATCAAGACGAGGCAGCAACTCACGAGCCACATAGTCTCCCACTGGCTCCTTATCGTGCAGGTACAACTCCCCATCACGATACACCAAGCGAATATCCCCCTCCGCATCACTCAGCACCACACGACCACCTGACAACCCACTCTCCTTAAAGCTCCCTATACGTCTCAACTCTGACATCACGCTTCTTTCTTCTCTCCTACATCTCGCCTTGCCAAGCCCCAAGCAATACTAGCCAAGCGATCCGCCAAGGCGCTTCGCTCAAAGATCGTACTAACCAGACTAGCACACATCCACACCACAGCAGGTCGCAACCAATCAGCCATATCCACACGAAGATCTTTGCCTCGATGACTCCCCAAAGAATTCAACCCATCAGGCACCGCTCCACCAGCACCTACAACACCAGGCTCTCGCACAACTACCAAATAAGACAACTCGCCCGAACCCGCTCCCGACAAATTATACCGTCCACCTAACAACGGATAACGCTTGTCCAACTGAGACACATAACTAGGACGACAGTCCAGCGCACGCACACCTCGAGGACTATACACCTCAGCTACAATAGGCTCGTGACGACTGCCACCCACATACGGATTAAACTGCATCTGCCAAGCAACACCATCAGGCTCGCTCAGCTCACGAACCTCCTTACCCCAACCCGCCAGCTTAACAGCCACAAAGCGCAAGCAATCAGCAGGCAACTCCACCAAAACACTCCCCACACCTCCCTTATCGATATCCACACTACGCACGATAACTAGCGGACGACCATCACCACCCTCCATATCCCACAAACCATCACCCGCCTTATCCCCATCTACAACCTTAAAGTCCTTTGGTCCCATACGAGTAGGTTCACCGCCCGCACCCTGCACCAGCCGTATAGCATCTGGCAAAACACGCCAGATGTACTCGTCCAAATGAGTCCCGTCATAGAGCAGACGACTACCTTCCACGGTAGCCTCACTGCCCCAATCGTACTCATTCAGACGAGTCTCCACCTCTGAAACAACCGAACCTAACAGAAACACAAAACCAAAAAACAGAAAAACCAATAAATCTTCAAAACACGTGTAGCCCTTTATATGGGCTTGACGGCTCGTGCAACCGTTGTGTCTAGCGTAGCACCCACCCCGCGTGCTAGTGCTGGAAGCCCCGTATTCGCTTCCGTTGACTAGCCCAGTCTGGGGCGGTGCTATTTGTCATTAACTCTTAGCCTTTAGCTAGCCAATAGCCAACGGCCAACAGCTAATTCCAATCAGGAAACTCCAAACCATACTCCTCCACAAGGCGCAGCACCTCCTGACGATTATTCATACGCGCATACACCACACCGCACTCACGATTCAGATAGTCACGCACACCCTTCAGCGTACTAACACCCTTCACCACCTTGCCGCCCTCAGAGTCCTCTACTGGCTCAACACTCGGCTCCTCAGCAGAATCAACACTCGGCTCTTCAGCACATCGCTCAGTCACTCGCCAGAATAAACGACACCCATCGGACAGCATCTCATCAAGGAGCTCCACCTCACCACCATCAGTCGTACTATACCGACAGCCATCATCCGAAAACGTCACACGGCGCCATAACTCGCCATCCCTATAGAGTGGCAAGTTAAGGCGATTGTGCGCTTGATACACTACTCGTACCATCATATCACTTCATCGAAAACGGGATCACACGCATGTGCGCATTCGGATTCTGTAGATACAGAGCCGTACAGCGCGTCAGTACCTTAGCATCCACATCACGCTGACCACTAGAGCGTAAGTCTAGATTCTGACTCTCGGACACACCCGCAAAGTCCTTACGACGCAGGAAGTCCTCATCGACAACAAATGCACACTTACTCTTGCCAATCACGTCCAGCGACTCATCATAGATCACATCAAACGATCCAAAGTTCGTCGACATAGTCTGAAACGTCAGGTCAAACCTCGTAGACGGAGTCACATTAACCTCATTACCCAGCTGTAAGAGAGACAGGTCACTCATAAACTCGCTACCGCAAAACATCGTCTTACGCTTCGATCCATTAGACCCAACAAACGCCTCCTTAAACAGATTCACAAAGTCCTCTGCCGTAATCTTATCACTCGTAGCACTACCCACGATCACATCCTTACCAGCCTGTGGCCAGATACCTCCAGTCGTGTAGACCTCCTTCTTATTTTCATCATAGATAAGACGCTTACTACCCACGTAAAAGCTCACGCTCATACCTCGCATCATATCAAACAGAGCATCCTCCTCCATATCGCTCATGGTGAAGTTAACCTCCTTATTAGCGATCTTCATTGCCGTGGACTCCTCAACCTGAGCCTTAAACTTCTGAGTGTTCTGCTCCTTAGGACGAGGATACACAGCATACGGAGACGTCTGTATATCAGTCTCATTATGCGCTCTACCTGCGCGGATCACCTTACTATCCGCAGGCACCGCAGGAAACTTCACACTCCCACCAGTATCCACCGTACCATTCACAGCCGTAATCTTCACCTTACCCCCATTAGCCTCGATAACGTACGCCATAAGAGGAGCATGAGGAGTCTCCTTACCCAGCTCATCATAGCCCTTCACACCAGGGAAGATCAGCGTCTCATACTTAGAGAAGATCTTATTATCTCGACACTCCAGCTCTGCCACCTCAGTCCCAGCAGAGATTGCCGTCTTGACCGAAGTCTCTATAGGTAGCGTATCCTGCTCATAATACTTAAACGCCTGAGTCTTAGTCGTACTAGACTGAGCACGTAGCGCAATCGCCGTCAGTGGGTTACTCTGTGGACGTATCTTAACCAGCACACGATCCACATCATTAACCACCAGGTCAGGAGACACAGCACGAGCCTGCTGTACAGTCTCTATATCTCCCACACCTATAGCTGCTGCATCAGTCACACCAGCTACCGTATTAGTGCCATGCTTAGCATCTACATCTGCATAATCCTTTGCCATAACTTATCCTATCTCTTTTGTTATTATACCTTACTACTTCATATCATACATACTCGGCCTGCGTAGTGGACGCACATCTTCCACATCATCCACGGCAGACTCCATATTACCACCCGTAGGATGAGGCAGACCATCACCCTCCGTACGCTTACGCTCCAGCTCAATACGCTCATTGCGACCATCTACAAGACCACGAGTCTCAGCCGTAGCCACATCCTGCGTGTACTGCATACCCTTCCACAACAGCTCCAGCGTCTCCTTACGCACCAAACCAGTTATACCCTCATCAGCTATACGCACGAAGAGATCCACCAGATCTCCCATCTCATCATCGCCCAGCTTATGTTCCTCAGCAAAGCTACTGATCACCTCGCCACTCTCCTCCAGATTACGCTCACGACGCTCACTATCATCTCGCTCCTGACGCTCACGCTCGGCTGTCTCCTCGATACGCTTCTTATTCGCCTCAGCAACACGCTTAGCGACTTCAGGATCTCGCATATCCTCCTGCATCAAGTCATAGTAGTTCTTCGCAAAAGCCACACTAGGCTCCTCGCCGTTAGCCATATCATACATCACATCCACAAAGCGCGGATCGCGGCTAAACATCTCCTTGAGCTTCTCATCACTCTCTGCTAGACGATCATACTTACCACGCAGCTCATCATCATAATCCAGATAAGCACCATAGCGTGCATCCTCATCATCATAATCCACGTCAGGGTAGTACGACCGTATGCGATCCATATACTCCTCACGCTTACTACGGGGAGACGCACCACCCATAGAGGCACCCTCCACATCTGTCCCACCTGCTACGCCCTTTACACCAGTAGGTGCGTCAATCATAGTCGCAGCCTGCTCATCATAATCTCTTTCTGTAGCCATACGCTTCTACATTCATTCTACTTTACAAAATCAAAGATACATCACACACTTACATATACACGCCACAATATCCCAAATCATTAGATAGCCAAAAGCTAACAGCCAAAAGCCAACAGCCAATTTGGCGATATCCAATTCCCATATTACCTTTGTCTCCATAAAAGGATCTCCCTCATCTGAGATGCCTGCTAGAGGCGCAGTACCCACACCCATCCCCACCTGCGCTTCTGCCTCTGAACCAGAGGTCGCAGGCTCCCCACTCAGACGACGGGGAGATCTTTTTTTTACTAGAACAGTGCCAGCTTCAGCTTTTGTCCTGTGGCTTGCACTATAATAGAGGGGAAAGGGGCTATATACAGCGAAAGCGGTCGATATAGTCCCGTTTTTTTTATCCCCCCTCCCCACGAGTAGCCACACTCTAACCTCTAATATCTAATCTCTACTCTCCCCCCTTCCCACCAAAATAAGTCTCAATCACAAAGCGACGAGCCGAGCTATTCAGCTCACGATCATCCTCATGCTTAGTCTCTGGCACCGAGTACTTGTACATCGTCAGATAAGCATCAACCTGATCTCTAGGAGTCATCTTAGCAAACGCTGTATTGAAGTCCTCAAAGTGATCCTCAAGCCAAGCCGACATCTTAGCACGTAGATTCACGGACACATTGTTACCGCTACCCATACGACGGCCTGGACGTGCCACAGGCACACCCTCCACAACCTCCATAAGCGAGTTAAATCCTCGCTCTGAGACCTCCGTCACAAGACACTTCTCACCCTTAGCACTCTTCCCTCTAGGCTTCTTACTACGCACCTTACCCTGACCACCCACAACCACCTCCTTTGACTTACCTCTACTCTCGCTCATACTAATATCTAATCTCTAACAACTAGCCTTTAGCCATTGGATAGCCAACAGCCAATATCTAAATCGACGCCATACGTCCCTCACTACGCACATACACAGCTCCCGCACTATCCACAGTCGTCGGCATAGGCATCTCCTCGTAAGCAACATACAGAGCTATCATACGAGTCATAACACGATCATCGTGATTACCATTGCCACTCACATTACCATAAGACCCATCACTACGCTTCTCATAGATCAACGCCTCATTAATCATCTCCTCACATCTCTCTACATAGCCACCTCCATCGCGCACCTCACGTAGCAACGATATATAATTATCGATGATCATACGCTTCGTAGCCTTATTCGTGTGGAAACCATACTTAGGTGGCACACCCTCACGAACCTGCATCTTAGACGCTCGAGCATACAGATGTGGATAAACATCTGAGATCAAACTAAAGATAAACTCACTATGATCTCCGTCAGACAAAAAGCTCTCCAGACGACTATCATACGTATTACTCTCGAACACCAGTAGCGCATCCGAATACCACTTAGCTATCTGAGTAGCATTCCATGCCAATAAATCTATATCCGTATGTCCGTGCCACTCCGCTACAACCTCGGGTGCCTCTCCATAAAGCATCCAGTACCTATCCAATACACAGATACAAGACGGGTCGCTACTACTGCTACGCCCACCAGGGTCTACAACAACCACATACCTATCGCGCACCTCCACACTACGATCGGGCCACTGCCACACCTTCAGGTGTCCATCACTCCGCTCTTCAAACGTCAACCCCTCCAGTAGCTCACCTCGCTTATGTAGATCCAGCTTAACCTCAGACACACTCACACAACTAGAGTACAGCTCACCCACAGCGATAGCCTCCATACAACCACCACGCAGCTCCTCCAGACGCATACGATCGAAGATCATCTCGCCCGAATGCCTAAACGCCTCCACGTCCGTACTCGGGAACTCCTGCATCATCTGATCATCACTACCCAGCTCCTGACGCTTCAGACGATACCACTGGATAGCCTCCAGAGTAGCTCCTAGTGAAAACAAACTCCGCTCATAGCCACTCAAGCTACGCACAAAAGTCTCCTCATCACCCTCCACAGGACAACTATAGATGTCTATGCAAAACCACTCCACAAAGACTGGAACATTACGCCCCTCACCACGCTTAGCCTTCAGCCACTCCGTGTGAAAGTAATTACCCACACCCTTAGCCGTACTCTCATACACAATCATCGAGAGAGGCACATTAGGGATAATAGACGTTACCGACGCTATCAGCTCCTCAGGCGTATTATTGGCCGTCGTAGGATAGATACCAACCTCCGAAAAGTGCGCCAAGTGAACCGACTGAGATCGAATACTATCAGGACGGATAGCACTACCCACCGTTATACTACACCCCCTCCCATCTATATTACGAGCCGTCTGCATACCATTCTTCGGAGACAACGTCAGTGCCACACGACCTTCCTCCACCGGCATCGACTCCACAGCATGATTATACATAGACATAATATTGCGTGCTGCATCTTGTGTATGAGCACAGATAGAAGACGAAAAGCCCTTAACCAAAACAGTCTGAATCCACAAGAAGTACATCTGCACCAACGTACTACCTCCCCACTGGCGAGCCTTAAGCAAGATCACTCGGATAGGCACACGAGCCAGACGCATTTCCTCAAACACACCCAGCAGGCGCCTCTGACCACGATTCAACACAAACCGTATAGGCAAACCACTCAGCTTATCCATAATCTTCAGATTCGTATAAGCATAGTACTCAAAATCATACTGACAGCGACATCGAGCGAACTCCAGCAAGAACGCAAAGTATATATCCTGCGTGAACTTTCCTCCTCCTGACTCTACCAACCCGCGCACACTACCACTCCTCGCCAAGTCCCGTACCACATCCTCCTTATCCCACATCTCACACGGCAACCATAACACACCATCAGGATAGTCTGACAACCGTAGCTCACGCCTCGGCGTACTCACACAACCCTCCCCCGTTAGAGGATTGTGGCGTGACGCATGCTCCTCCTTACGACGAGCATTCTCTGCGATCACACTACCTATATCCTCAAACGTCCAATCCATCAAAAGCCCATATTACGGACAGGATAGCGATAGCTACGCAGATACAACGTATCCACCAAGCCCCTGATGAAGTCCAGCTTATCCCCCAACGCTGCCTCTGAGTACCCCCTAAAGCCTTCCCTGATACCCATCAGCTCCATCCACCCTCCGATACAGACCGACACAATGTAATCCACAACACGCTGCTTGAACCCTCGCTCCCAAACCTCCGTGATAGGATACTCGGGCACACGACTCAGCACTACAGTCACCTCCTCTCGATCCGCATGAGACTCACCATAACACCCGAATGCACGCAAACGCTCAGACAACCCGACCAACGCCTCTTCGATCAGACCGCCTACACTATAACTACGACCATTTCCATACAGCACCTCCTGACCATCCTCACCATACACACCACGATCATCAGCGCTCACCACACGCAGCACATCGTCCCACGACACACCAAACGTAGTCGCATCCTCATCCTCTGTCAACGCCACCTTACGAAACCCTGCTCCATCACTCGCCAACCGAACAGCTACCTGTGACAGATAGTTATACACCCGATGCTTGATCTCCGTATAAGAGATACTGATCTCTATACCCCCACACACCAATCGCTTATCTACTCCTTCCATCATCTCAATCGATTATCAAACGCCTCTTCATATCGTATCACAACATCCCCAACCTCAAACCCACTAGGCACCAATCCCTCAAAGGCCAACGCATAGTAACGCCAACCCCTACTCCTAGACATCCCCAGCACCACATCTCTATATCCCTCATTCAGCCAACCTCCCAAACCCCTACGCACGCCTCGCAGACCAACCCACTGCACGCCATCTTGACTACCCAACAAATGAGCCGTCACATAGCTCTCCTCACCTTCTCGCCGTCTAGCTAAAGGCATACACAGCGATAGCTTAACACCCTCCACACGACTATAACCGCCTCCCAAGACCAAAGGCTCCGTAACAGCTCGCACCATCGTCAGAAGCCCAGCACCTAGATCCAACGGGCGCCACAATAAGCTGACACCCTCTTCCCCCTGAGACACCCACACACACCTCCGAGACAACGCCATTATATCATCACACCCCACGCAAGGCAACCGACTCCACACCCCACCGCGCAACCAATAAATATATGCCTCCCCTACAAGCAACACGACAACAGCATCTCGTTCATAATCATACACCACCCTACGAACCTCGCCCATTCGAGACGAAATGCTACGCAAGTCCACACCCCAAGACACAGGGTTGCTAGACGGCAATCCCCCCACAGCTCGCGGCAAGTTACTCACAGCACTCTGACTATCCAGCACCGCACTAAGCTCCTTACTACCCCCATCACTCATCACACGCACACCCCTACTCGTACACAGCACCATACCAATAGGCGTACTCACCACACCAACGCCTCCCACGACCACATCCCCCGACACGCGCTCCATACGACCATACACCACATTGGCTTCTCCCACGCTCATTGCATACACCCCATCTGTCGTAAACACATATAGTGGATACCGACCATAACGATAGTCGGGCGCCACATCATGCTGCATCGTACTGACACTCACCACATCGCCTTGAAACGAATAAACGCCCCTCGTCGTAAACGCATCTCCATTATCAGCCTCACTCACTCGCAGCACCCCCTTACGATCTAACCAACTACCACACCCCTTCAGCTGCTTAGCCAGCTCACCCAAATCAACCTTACCGCCACCCACGTCTAACCCGCTGTAGGGACGCTCGGCCTGAGCTGGTGTTACCGAGTCCTGTAGGGACGCACGATCTGTGCGTCCGTCCCCGTCAAGACCAGACGTGTAGCCCTCCGTAGGGGCGGACCTATGTGTCCGCCCGTCCTCAAAGCCAGACTGCGCCACCTCTGATCGCTCCGATACCTCTGATAGCTCCGACACCTCCGATCCCTTCGTCGCACCCTCACTACCATCACCCATTTCATACGACCCTCTACCAGTACGACCACCACTACTATCACCACTACTACCACTTCCACCCTCCCGCTTACCACCATAACCACTCGTATCTCGACTATCCAAATAGCTAAACGGCAACAAGCTATGACGCTTATACAGCAACCGCTGCACATCACTCCCCTTCAAGCTATCCTCTCTAATCTCCCCTACTGGCGGATTACTAACCACCACACAACCCTCAACCAACGGATTCAGCGTCCACACAAACAAACCCTTACCATCAAACAGCCCCTTCCTACTAGAGCCCAAACAGACACGCCCCGATACGCCCATATCCACAACCACATACGTACCGCCACCACCCACAGCACTACGATCCCGACCAAGCCAATGAAGACCCAGCAAGCTACGGATACTAGAGTACTCACGCACACCCACCAAGTGACTACGCCCATTGATCGTAACACCATCCCCCTGTATCACATCAACACTCTGCACACGTCCAAAGTCAAACGGCTCCTCCTGAGCCCAGCGATCCATCGACCCCCAAAGCGCAGCAACCGCTCCACCTCCCTCGCCTTCCCGCTTAGACAGGGTTGTCACCTCACCACCAAACCCCACATCACGACCAAAACGCTTCACCAAGCGAAACCCATCACAAGACTCCACTATGCTCTCCCCCACTCGACCCCCTCGCACATCACAAGAACCCATCACATTAGGATAAGCCATAGCAGGAGGTCGATCCAAAACCTTCGTCTCTCCATCACGACCCGCCACTGGGTCTCTATAAGGATCATAGCGATAAGCATACAAATCCACACTAGACACCAAGTCCCACTCTGATCCACCAAAATCCCTGTCACTACTCCATCCCAGCAAACTCGCCGACACCTCAAATGCATACATACCCACCTCTGCCTTTATCGTCCCACCATCCAGCGTCGCCTTATTACTGCTAATCCCGCTCACACGAACCGTAAAGTCTCCATCTCCATTATCAGGATAAATCTCCACCAAATCACTCACCCCCACATAGCTCCCATCAAACAGACGAACAGCTGCAAACATCAGATAGCGATCCGTCACAAACCCACTCTCCTCATTGATAGCTCGCTTCACCTTAGGCATTATACTACTCAACCCATCAGGACGACAAGCCACATCCCAGCACTCAGGACACAACCCCCGCACATCAGCGACCGAACTGCTCGTATCAAGCTTGCTAGCCACCACAACCTCATCCTGATGAGACTCCTTAGAATCTCCACCTCGACCGAACGTCAGCGGAGAAGCCTTCACACGACGCCACAAAATACCAGCACGCAAGCCCGACAAGCGCACTAGACTATACCCTACACCCTCACGCCACAGATAAGAATCATTACGCAGAGCATCCCCTAGACGATACTGCACCGTCAGCAGATTGCCCACACTACGCATCGTCACTCCCTCACCAGTCACATAGCACAGAGGCGTCTTCTCAAGATCAAATGTAGCCGTATCGTTATTCTTCCACTCCCCTCCACTAGGCACCACACTCCACCACAACTCATGACCCTTACGCACTACAACATGCTCCTCACCACTAGACACCACATGCACGCCAACCACATCATCCACACCATCACCACGAGCCAGCGCCACACTGCGACTCACAACACGCAGATGACCCGTCTCACCTGGATACATATTAACCAAGTCCACTAGATCCCCTTGACCCTCGCCTCCCCACACACCCTCCGTGCGGTTGATTCCGCCAAACCTTATTCGCTTATCCATAACTCCTACTCTTTACTTAGCCTTTAGCTGGTGTGACCGAGTACTGTAGGGACGCTCGATCTGAGCGTCCGTTGTTGTACAGCCTCACTGCGCCTCCGATCCATTCTGATCAGCTCCGATACCTCCGATTACCTCCGATCCTTGCGCCACCTCAGATCCTTGCGCTTGCGCCATATTCCGCTCTATCGATGCCAACAGCTTATCGGCATAGCCCAGCGTACTATTCTCTATCAGCGTGCGCACATCAATAGCTCCCGCACTAAACAGCTGCATCAAGAAGTCCTGCTGCATAGCACGATACACAAGCGTACCACTACTCTCCGTCAGCGACAGCGTAAAGTCCACATCGCGTATCAAAGCAGGATCATACAGATTATAGTCCCCATCACCTCCCACCACACCGATATACCGAGGCTCATCATAGTACTGCATCACCAACTTCATATTCTTCAAATCACGAGACTCACGCAAACCTCTAAAGCTCTCCATCAGATCCGACAGCATAGCACTACTATTCTGAGACTGCGCTGCATACATAGCAAACGATTGATACCGATCATCACTACGCTGACCTTGCAAAGCTCCACTCACACCCGACACATCATCAAACATGCGGAGCTGTACACTCAGCATATCATACACACCCGTATTGCTCGCATTAGATATCAACTGACTAGGCCCAGGCGCGCCAGCCTTAGCCCGATACATAATGATACCATTATGACGCTTCCACTCACTAGCTATATCATCGATACTCATACTGCTAGGTAGCGCATCCTCAGGCAAGAGTAGCACTCCCTTAGCACTAGCCTTCTGTGTAAAGTCCTGCATCATAACCAAGCGATTGATATGACGCTGCACATCGATACTATCACTCACAAACGAACGAGCCACACCATTATAAAACGGATAAACCTTCAGACTATACGGATGCCCTCGATGCTTGTACGGAGTCTCACCCTCTGCCAATACATCCCCATACGGACTCATATAGCGATAATACCAATAACGATCTATAATCCACTCAGCCTTGATCAACCGCACATCAGACACCCCCATAGCCTCTGCCTGAGCCTTGCGGCGTGCATTCTCCGCCAAAATTCCCCCCCAGTCACTAAGCTCCGCCAGATAGTAGCGCCCTCGCAAAGTATCGTGACAACGGATACGCTCCTTTGACTCCTTAGTCCAAACCTCTATCACACGACACAAACCACTATCCAACGGCCTATAGAAACTCAAATCCTCAACCTCCTCACCAAGCCACTGCTCCACACCACTACGCACCTCTTCATCTAGACGCATACGATACACCTCCTTGATACGCCTAGCCTTACTCGGGTCGCCCTTACTAAATGCACTCAGCACATCACCCATACTCATATCATGCACCTCTCCAATCAACGTGATACCCTTACCACGTGGATCTTCCGTGTACCCCTCCACAAACAAGCGATTATAGTTAACCAAGTCAACCCACACATTAGACATATCAGCCTCATAGTCCCACGCATAGTACGACCGAAAGCACGCACACCCACTCACCACAAACATCTCCAGCGCGCGCCTATCCAGCTCCCACAAGTTATTCGTCTGATACACATACTTCATCGTCTCTGTCATCACATCACTCAGATGCTCATCATTTTTCCTACGTGCCAAGCACACGGGCTCAGTACGCTGAGACGAGAACTGCCCCAAGATAGCACGAACCATAGGGGCTATACGATTATTCTTCAACGGCACATTACCCTCACGCTCGATAATCTCACTCTCCTTCACAAAATTCCCAAACTCATCCAGCACACGATCACTCCACTGATCACCTCGAGCATAACGAGCACACCTATTAGCATTATCCCGAAACGTACGCATACTACTCCACGCACGCTCAGCACGTCGTAGCGTCGACCAGTCCACATCATACGCACTACGACCCGACTTATTCAAACCCGTACTATCAAATACCTTCATATTATTCGCCTTATAGTATCACAACTCACATAGTAACTAGGTGCCTCACACGACACCACACGACACACAGCATCCTCTACACCCATACCCAACGCCACCAAAGGCATAACCTCCATAACCAAATAAACAGCCCGATCATGCGCCACCGCACTCTTAAAGCTATCCAAATACCCCACACCACCCCGCAGATACCCACGCACGATCTCCACGCCCCTATCCACAGAAAGATATAGACACGGAGCCACCTCCAGCATCACCTCTCCAAGCAACGCCTCACGACTCATACGACTAGCCACATCGCTCCCCAAGCGACGCACCACCCGATCGAAACTCCTACGCAAATCCCCCCTGCGGCGATTCATATCTCTCACTTCACAAAGATAACCATATATTAGCCCCTAGAGATTAGAGCCGTGACCGAGTCCTGTAGGGACGCTCGATCTGAGCGTCCGTTGTTGTACAGCCCCACGTCTAGCCCTCCGTAGGGGCGGACCTATGTGTCCGCCCGTCCTCGTCCACACCCCACTGCGCCCTCCGATACCTCCGAATCCCTCTAATCTCTAACTTCTAACCTCTAACTTCTAACCTCTAACCTCTAATTCCTAACCTCCATCATATACCCCCTTATCTCACTATACATCTCAGCCTCCACCTGCTGTAGCTCACCACGCCAAGCCCTATCCTCCTCATCTGTCAGCATACCGCGATGACTCTTATACTCCTTATACAGCTTATCAAAATCCTTAAACCACCCCTCCAGCATCTCATAGTCCACACCCTTGCCATACTCCACAATAGCCCGACTACGAGCATCATACTCACGCATACTCCTAGCACCCTCTAGAGACTCACGCATACCGCGCTGCACCTTACTACGAGACTCAACATCTCTGCGCAACTCCCAGAATCGCTCCTCGATACCACGACCTCGCAAGCTATCATCATAACGATAGAACCTATTCGTCACAGGACTAGCACTCACAGCACCACGCACACCATCCGCTGCCACCGCCCGATCAACCTGATCCAGCATCTGTACTATACCTCCGAAATACTGACTACACAGATAGCTATACACAAGTGGATCACTCAGCGGTGACAACACACCATGACGCCACTCCGACACATACTTATCCTGACCGATACCATTGATCCACTTGCTCACCGATACCTGCCACTCGGGCGTATGCTTAGGCAAACGCTTATACAACGGCAACGACTTATCCACATAACGGCTCTCCCAGCGCAACGCCCCACCATAGAAATTCTGATTAGCCAGCAAATCCGTAATAGGCTGAATCTGTGCAGGCACAAAACCACGACCACCACGATACAGACTACTACCCACCGACTCGCCACGACGCTGACCCTCCACCATACCAGCTAGAGGACTAGCTCCATTCGTCGGATTGTACGCAACTATCTCGCCCATACTATCCATACTACCCAGCACAGCCTCCACAGCATCCTTCTTACCACTCACTAGACCATACAGCTCCTGACCAATACCATAGAACGCACGCATCTCTATCGCTAGTGGCACCTTAATATAGCTATCCTTATCCACCACAAAGCACATATTACTCTTACGCACCGCAGGATTGATAGCTCGATACACATCGCCATGATCATCATCACCATCCTGTAGCGCTGCTACAGCATAACCCAGCACCATAAGACTCGCCACAACAGCACTACTGCCCCACGGATTCTCCACGGCCACCCCATAAGCCAAGTTCATACCCTGCACACCCGCATTGAAAAACATCTGACAAGCACCTATCAACCGATACAAACCACTACGACCCGCGCCCTTACGATTGAAGTTCACACTCACCTCCTTAGCATCACTGATAGACTCCGTAACGCTACGACCCATCTCACGACTCGTCACATACGTCGCAAAGCGTCCCCAGCTCTCGATCATCTCATTCGGACGAGCAAAGATATTCAACACATCCTCACCCACACGCACAGCCCGACCCTTACCGCCTGCGTCCAAAAGACTATTCACACGCCGACGTGCCTTATGCTCACTCAGCAAGCGCGCATAACCCGTCTGTCCACCATACCGCTTAAACTCATCCCAGTAAGCATCCACCTCTCTAGACACGCCAACACCCGTATGACCCTTACCCCATATACGACCCAAGACGAGAGGAGTCACACGCAAGTAGTTACGCATATAAGCTCGCGTGTACACACCTCCTCGCTTCAAGAAGTTAACCGCCAGACTCATCTGCGCATCTCGCAACAGATTCACAACCATAAAGCTCGGATTACGACTTGTCACATTCTGAGCCATACCACGTAGCAACCCCTTAGCAAACCGCTCCACATCAGTATCCTCGCCCACATTGATGCGATTCACAGCCTGAGCCAGATCAGGACGACCATTCACAAACACCAAATGCTCACGACCACCTATCATTACCTTCACAACATGCTCTCCTAGAGAGCGTGCATCTGTCAGATAAGCAACACGAGCACCTCGCTCACGGATCAGCGTCACAGTCCCATCTGCTAAACCCTCACGCATACGATCCTCAAACGCCTCTATATCCTCCGACGCAAAGCTACTAGGATACAACGGAGTCAACAGCCCATCCTCACCCACACTATAGTACTGACGACCCAAACTCGTGTAGTCACTCGGATAGTTACTCACCAACCCATAAAAAGCCTGCTTCTCCACATTGTGATACCCTCCAATCACTGCACTACGTATCTTACGATACATAGCCAAGAGAGGTCTATCAGGACGCGACACACGACCCTTAGCACGCTGGATAGGCTGCACAAAGCCACCCACATGATCATGCATATACTCATAGTCACCACGAGACTCCTCCGCAAAGCCCTGCATAGGCACATACCACTCATACATACCACTCACAGCCTCATAAGCCTCCTGAGACATCATACCACAATCACGCCACACAACTAGGATCGCATCATTCACAGCTCGCACAGCCTTCCACAGCTCCTCCACAGACAACCCACGACTACGCATAGCCTCCTCAAACTGCTCCACCAAATCCGCAACACCCTCCACACCATCGAGCAACTCATGACCCGCAAAGTGTTCTGGTATATCCTCTCCCAGCTGAGTCTCATAAGCATACTCCAGCTTAGCCTCCTTAGCCTTATACTTAGCCTCAGCCTTACGTCGCTCACTTGAATCCAGCCACCCCTCATCATCCGCATGCTTAGCATCTAGCTTAGCCAACCTTTGCTCCACACCTCGCTGACGCATATAAGCATTACGCTCGGGGGCATGCTTAGCAAAGAGATAATCATCTAGCTGCTCTCCCGTCAAGCCTAGCCGACGTGACACCTCTCTAAGCTTCTGAGCCAGCTCACGATACACACCGCCCTCCAGCTCCTCAATCTTACTCGTAGCTCGACTACTCGTCTGATTATACCGCATCCACACACTACGTGACCCCTCCACAGGACGACCTGAGAGCGCACCCACACGCTCCTCATACACACGGATAGGATTAGTAGCATCAACCCACTCTGTCTTAACACGCTCACGACGCTGCACCAGCGAGTTGTCCATCACTCCACTCAACCCCCACATCGTACCACCAGCATCTAGAGACACCGACTGACCATAACGCTCTCGGAGACGCTCCATACGACCCACAAATGCTCGCTCCGTAGGAGACAGCTTACGACCCATCAGCTCAGCATCAGCCTCACGACGACGTCGATAACGACGCTTCCGCACGCCTCGCTCCACTACATCACTAGCCGTCTCCTCTTGCTCTTGCCCATTAGCCTTTGGCTCTTGGCTGATGCCTGCACCATTCGACTTCTCCGATACTTTCTCCTCCGATTCTTTGGGATTCTCAAATTCTTTTACTACCTTTGTCGTGTGCTTGAACAGGTGTCTAACCTCAGCGGAATTGTACCGCTGTTTAGACAACCATTCAAGCACTCTTTTTTTGTCTACATATTCCAGTAGACCCTCCTCTATCCAGCGTGCAAAGTGAGTGCTAGAACTTCTATAATGTACACTGCGTATGTCATTTATATCTAAGCGACCCTTACGCCTATTCGCTTCTATAGCGACTACATAGTTCTTGCCATTATGCTCTAACTCTAGCATAACAACAAAACTACCTAGCCTAGTAGCACTTCTAAAAACAGCCATTGGATTCTGAACTAAACGTGGCAAGTTCTTTACTTCTTCCAAATCAAACGGGTGATTAGACTGCTCACTCTTACTCCTCAGCCTACGAGCAGACAACTCTATAGGCAAGTTAGGCACTCCTGCACCCCTAAGCACAGCACTAGGCAGACCCAACCGATACACATGCCCCTCAGACTGCCTACCACCTATTTGCTCCGACAGCTCCGCATTAAACCGCCCATTCACAGCCTCTAGCTCGGACTCTTCGCCAGCCTCTACTCGCCTATACCGTACTCGCTTGTTCAGCTCCTCATCTGTAAACTTCGTATAGAAGTCCCCACTATTCTCCTGCTTGCGTTCCTCTACAAAGCCACCCACAACTTCATCAAACGACCTATTAGCCTGACGCGATTGCTCCTGCTCAGCATACGACACAACCAAATCATCGTGGTACTGCTCCAATCCCTCTAGACGCTTATCCACATCTGCTATATCTCTAGTCAGATCAGATATACGACCCTCAGCACGCTCCACAGCACCCACCTTACGCTCCAATCGTGCCTTAGCTCGCTCTGCCTTCTCTCGCTCCTTCTTGATCAGATTCTTCTGACTAGACACCTCCCAAGAGCTATACCGACCCGCATTAGCCACAAGACCCGACTCCATTGAGTCAGCCCTAGACTGACTCTCATTATAAGTCGTCAACGCATCTGACAAGACAGACTGCTCTGCAACAAGAGTCTCTCGCTCATGTTGTAGCTCCTTACGCTTCTCGGCTGTCGCAAAGCTTGCCCTAGACTTAGGATCACGAATCAAGTCCATCTTAAGCTCCTCAGCATCTATATCGCCCACATCAACTATATCAGCATCGGCGCGCATAGCCTCCTCATACAGACGCTGCTTAGTCTGCAACTTCTGTAGCATAAAGACATCCGCACTATCCTCTGTAAGCATATAGTTCACACGAAGATGATGCCACTGATTACCCTGACGCCAACAGCGTCCCTCCACCTGGATCAACTGTGTAAAGTTCCACGGAAGAGACAGAATATACAGATCCGTAGCATTACGCTGAAGGTTCACTCCCTCCTTAATAGCAGGTGAGCCTAGCACAACCTTAATCTGACCATCATTAAAGCCCTTCTGAATACGTCCACGCTCAGAGATACTCGTCTTACCACTCAGGATAACAACCTCATCCTCCTTATAACCCACCTCGCGTATCAAGTACTCACGAAGCAAATCGAAATACTCAATACCCAGCTCGGAGTAGATCAATTGACCCGAACTATCATTTCCTCGCTTACTCTCAGCAACCAGACGCATCGTCGCTAAGAGCTTAGGACTACCCTCGACAAACTCCTTGTAATTCCTAGCTGTGAAACCACTCGCACCAGACGCATAAGGCGAGAAAGCTATCAAACGAGCATGACCTATACCCGCTAGCTTCTGCTTGTCATCTGTCAGCAGAGCACTCAGGGCTGTCATAGCATCACGAGTCATATCATTCTGCGGTACCTTATACTCCTTGACGTGACGCTCGGGACGTACCAAGTTCGGATTATCCTCTACACCCTTGACATCGACAAACTCCCGAAGCAGATTATTAAAGACCGCATTATTCTTAAAGCGTCGCACAGCCATACGCTCCGTTACAGAACCATCGGCTCCAATCTCCAAGTCTGGCTCTGCCTCCATAAACGTCTCAAAGAACTGCTCCACACGATAGAACCCTAGCTCCTTCAGACGATCATTAGCCACTAGAGACAACACCGAGTAATACTCCAAAGGCTTATTCGTAAACGGCGTAGCACTCAGCAACACAACATTACGACCACCATTCTGAGACTGTATCCACTGAGCCGCTAGCCACGTCTTGATACCCAAATCACTCGTACGCTGACTCTGACCCCTAAAGTCTGACGCAACATTCTTATCCAAACGAACCTTACCAACGATATGATTCGCATTATGAACCTCGTCAAAAACCATATAGTCAAAGCCCAGATCTTCAAAGCTATACTCCTGCCTAGCTCCGCGCATCATACGACCCACGAGACGATCCACCTGAGCCCTCTTCTTTTCCCTATCACGAGCACTCGACTGATGTGTCTTCAAGTCGTCCTGGATATAGGTGAACTCACCTGCCATACGATCATAAGTCTCATCCTTAAAGCCCATACGCTTAAGACCCTCGTACGTAACCAATGTTATCTCACCCTCACCAACAGAAAAGTCCGTCAAGTCATAGCTAGCACCTAGATTCCCCAACACATTAATCTTAGCCTCAGGCAAAGCCTCATAAATAGTCTCAACCCACTGCTCCAAGATACTATCATTAGGACACACAATGAGCGGACGCTTAGCATGTCCTCGCGTCATAGCCTCATGAGCCGACAACACACCACTCAGCGTCTTACCAAATCCCACCTCATGCGCCAAAACACCAACACCCCGCATCGACATACGACCCACACCTGCCAGCTGGACACTCGTCAACTGTAATGGCTTACCATGGAAGTTCTTATTGATCTGACTAAACATAGGCACACCAGTATAGTCAGGAGTGTAAGTGCCATTGTAGGCATGATTGAACTCACGCTCCACCACCTGCTGCTCAAGATCAGTCAGCTCATGCTCCAAGAACTCACGGAACAGACGATCACCAACCTCCTTACGACGACGACGCTCAGCCGCATTCTCCGCCTTATCATTGCCCCTGACAGGCCTATTCTCGATATACGATCGAACCTCCCACTTACTCGAACGACCAAACGCATCATACGGCAACTCCTCTACATATTCCAAAAAGCGTTCCTTGAGAGACTTCTCACCCACAGTTGCATTGCCACTCATAATAGGTAGCATCAGAGACTTGACAAACTCAACATTCGGTGTCAAGTAAATATGTCCCAAATCCTTGTATGATGGTAGCACAGCATCAAGTAAAGCCTTCTGACCCAAATACTGGTTCTCCTCAATCTGACCCGATGCATACAAGTGCTCCAAATTTTCAAGCCTAGCATAGATATTCCCTGAGCAATAGTAAAACCGATGCATCCACCGACCATCTCCCACATAGCACGCCACAGACGGGTGCGCCTCGGGATGAGATAAGTAACCTCCCAAGTCACAATCCGCAAACGCAGACATCTCCTCCTCCGTAAAGCTCTTGATAAACTGATCACTAGCATTGACCACCTCATCACCCTTCGACAGATCATACTTAATCTGACCACGCTTTATCTTCGGCAACCCACTCCCCTCACGTGTAGCCCTCTGTAGGGACGCACGGTCCGTGCGTCCGTCCCCGTCAAGACGAGACGTGTTGTCACTAGCACTACTAGTACCACTAGAGGCACTAGTACCACTAGAGTCACTAGAGCTACTAGACACACCAGCTCCCGATTCTTCAGCACCATCCGATTCTGGCGTCACATCTCCACGCTCCTCACTTTTCGCAATATCATTGAGACCCGTCAAGTAATCAACAAAGTCATACTCAGCCTTCGTAACTTGATGACCCACCTTGCGATCCCCATCATTCCACTCCCAAACCCTATAAACGCCTGAGGTTCCTCGAGGAGAGAAACTCATCTCTCCTGGCACCACATTATCGTGAAGAACACCTTTCACATCACCACCACGCCAGCGCCTCACCCAATAGTCCACAAGGGGTTCGTCATCTAGACGACCCTCACGAGCAAGAAAACTATCCAGCTCTTCAACAGCTCTATGAACCTCCTCATCGCTCTTACCCTGACTATGCAGATAGTCCAAGAAACCTAGATAGTGACCATTCTTCTCCTTAAACCACTCACTACCATACGACCTGTCCACATCTGATTCATTAGACACAGACTGTTCGCTATCACTTGTCGCAACCTCACCACCCGACTGCGCATCCGATTGCTCAGACACCTTCGAAGACTTAGACGTTACTGCGCCCTCTGATTGCTCCGATTTCTGCGCTTCCGCCTCCTGCAGCACCTCAGATTTATCACTCCACGCTACATACTCCTCCTCACGACCATAGCGATTCTTGCGAGTACCCAACTCACCTAGCACATGATCAGGATGAGACTCAAAGTAATTATGAGATCCCTCACCCTTGTACTTAGAATCCTTACGCAAGACAACAACATCTGTACCCACATCAGTCCCCGCAAAGACCCCATTAGGCAACCTATACGCCACCTCAATACGCCAACCACGCTCTACCTTATGACGATTCAACCAACCACTAGGTAGAACCATCGCCAAGACACCACCCTCGCGCAACAAGTCCAACGAACGCTTGACAAAATAATCCTCATACCTAGCTATCTTAGGCTCCTCACCCAATCCTCTGTACTTACCTCGATGATCTCCATACGGAGGATTACCAAGCACCAGATCATACTCTCCCATAGACTCAGGCTTACGTTTACCGCCTCGCTCGTCCATAAAGAGAGACTCAAAAGGTGCTATACGGACATTAGCCTCAGGGTGCAGCACCTTAGCTATACGTGCCGAGATCTCATTAACCTCATAAGCCCGAATCAACGCTGAGCGATTAGCCAGCTTAGGGATGCCATCTAAGAAATTACCAACACCTACACTAGGCTCTAAAATCAACGCAGGACGTTTGGCGTCACCTATCTCAGGCAAACCATCTAAAACACGCTTCACAAAAGAGACCACACCCCTAGGCGTGTAGTACTCATCCAGCACCCCACGACCACTCTTAGCGACACCGCCACTCCTATAGCCAGACACAGCACGCCTCAGCTCATCTGTTACATCTCCTGTCAGGACAACCAGCCCATCGACAACATCAGTAACAGACGAGACTAGCTCTGCTATCTCAGCATTGCTATAACGCTTATTATCCTCTACAGATCTAGAGCCACGACCATCACTAGTCGCACTAGAACCATCACCCGCCCCTGAATCCTCTTGACCAGCAGACCGACCTACGACTCCATGCCCAGATCTAGATTCATGTTCTGAGCCGCCGACAGCATCGTTCCCCCGCTCAGCTTCGCTATCTGATCTAGACGAGCCACGATGTCCCTCCGTGTGTAACCCTTCGTCAGAAGACGCTGCAGGTTCGGGTACTCCGACAGGCGTATCCCCTCCTTGTTCAGCTTCGCTACTGCCCAAAAGTCCTCCAGTACCCACTCCATCAGAGGCTCCCGAGGCTCCTTCGCTAGAACCTTCAGTATCCCCACCGTTAGATAAGGTAGACACTCCCGAGGCAACATCGTCTCCTCCTGACTGCTCTGGTAGCGAACCTTCATTATCAGCTCCGCCTTCTCTGGCGTCATCGCCATCTTCTCTTCTTCCATCATCTTGATTTTGATCTATTACTGGTTTTGATTCCGAGGATTTACCATCCGAGGTCTCACTCCCCGATGCATCCGCTTCGCTAAGATACGCATTTCCCCCTTGATCATTCGCCCCCTTAGAAACTACACCGCCTACGCTAGAGCTAGCACTGCCCTCACCGTCTCGCTCCTCCAACTGCCTATGTATTTCACCATACTCAGGGAAGACTTTTTTGTACGCTTCCTCCTTATCCAAAGCTGGCGTATCCACAAACAAATCATTGGCCCCACGAGCATAACGATAATAGTCCATCAGACTATTACGCACTAGAGCTGCATCACCTCGCAAGAGCAACTTCATCAACTCTACAGCTCCTGCATTAAACAGCTTATACGGGACAACCTCCCCCTTAGACTGATCAAACAGACTAGGCGTACCAAGCAGAAACCTTAGACGAGCCACCGCCTCATCACGCAAGCGACCACTAAAAGGCTTACCATCATACAGCTGATACATACCCAGCACAGCCTGCTGTACATCACCCACCAAACGCTTCTCACTAGGCAACATACGATCCTGAACCAGCACTAGCACTAGAGACTTGCGCAGATCACTCGGTAGACGACGCAACGCATCTCGGACAGCTACAGTAGCCCCCTCCTCTAGGACACCATACACAATATCCTCAAAAGAACGAACCACACTACTACGCACCCCTCCATCCTCTCGCAACGAGTTGCTGTACTCATCAGTATTAATAACACCCTCCTCATACAGATACTCTAGAGCAGCCTTAGCACCAGACTCAATAGACTCCGAGATATCCGACTCCACATCATCTACACTGCCCAGCAATAGAGACATAAACCGCTTATACTGCGCCTCATTCATACGCTTAGACACATCGCTCGTCACACGACGCCCAGTAGCACTCTCAGTATCAGACTGAGTCAACTGACCCAAACGTATAGCCTCCTCATCACCCACAGGAAGCATATTAACAAGCACAGGATCTTCTATCGCATCAAACGCAGACTCATCAATACCAAACTCAGCCAAGTGAGCCCTCAGATAAGCCTCATACTTCTCCTTCTCAGCACCCGCCAAAAGCTTAAGAGCTATCGAACGATTATTCCCCTGGATCACCTCACCACGCTCATTAACATTAGGCGCACCCACATAAGCCGTAACAGCTCCTGTTATCTCCTCAGGGCGGATAGACCGTGCTATCGCATAAGCACTCGCCACCGAACTAGCCTTCTGGCGATCCTCCTTAGGCTGTGCCTCTGGGATAAAGTGCATCGGATTAGTACGGTCATACCTATCTGTACTAGACACCACATGCGACGGCTGCAACTGACTCCGAGAAATAACAGCATAGCGACCCTTACAAGTCACCGTACTACTAAAACGAACTTCCGTAGCAGCACCCTCAGCACGCTCCACCTCCTCAGGCTTCTGACGATAAATGCGCTTCAGCGTTGCATCTCCTCGCAAAATCTTATACCCCAAAGCACGTTGCACAGCGGGCGAGTTTACAGTCTCATCAGCATTCGGATTCACGCCCTCCAAAGAAACACCCTCAGACTCACTCACCCCTGGCGCATCAGAACCTCCCTCCTCACTACTGCGATACCCCACAGACCCCACAAAACCTATCACATCATTCAGACGTTGCAGCTCAGCATCGATCTCTGCCAGCTCACCCTTCTGAGCCTTCAGACGATCCATATACTCCGCAGCACTAAGCCCCTTAGACGACAACTTACGAGCCGCCTTACGACGACTAGCCTTCAGATTATCAATAACTCCAGACACCACCTTGCGAGCCATATCCCTATCCCCATCACACATCTCCAGCAAACGCTCCGCAACCTCCACGGCATCACCCGCCAGCATATCTTCCTCCTCGGCTCTTTGACTCACTGCGCCCTCCGATCGCTCAGATTGTTGCGCTTGCACCTCAGACTCTTTCGCCTTCGATCCTCGCGCTTTTTTATTCCCGACGCTTTTACTACCTTTGCCTTTAGAAGGAGATGTTGTGGAAGAGTACTCGTTAGTATTCCTGTCCTCAGTCATAGTACTAGACGAGCCGGGCTTGGCAGGTAGGCCGTCTCTCGATACGGGTACAGATCCACCCTCTCCTGTTGGCGAGTTAGACGTACCGCTGGAAAGGGCTCCAGCCTCCTCAG
>ERZ1673752.1618-NODE-1618-length-30412-cov-11.425800_pt1 | contig 30412 bp, 26 predicted proteins | sample MGYA00580195_ERZ1673752 | MGnify/ENA primary metagenome ERZ1673752 (study PRJEB41218, sample SAMN15661744) | gut metagenome | host: Homo sapiens | place: Canada: London | collected 2015-08-20/2019-03-30 | study: EMG produced TPA metagenomics assembly of...
GAATTTTTGGTCCTCATGGACTATTTTTTAAATAAAAACAAGGAAAACACCCTAAAAAGAGTGAAACTCATGTATTTTCCTCTGGATCTAGATGAAATTTCACTGGAAAAGGCACTGATGACCTATAATTTTAAGAATTTATCTGACATAGACTTTTCAAAAGTAAAAAACCTTGAAGTAAATACAGATTCTCCAGAGAATTTTTTTGCTGGCGTGGACATTTTGCAAAAAGAAAAAATAGATGACCTTGGGACTTTAGATTATTACATGGACTTTTTTGAAAATTATTTAGAGTCTGCCCGAGAAAAAATAAGAGAAGAAGTAGAAAAAAATCCAGAGACTTTGGCACTTCGTGACCTGAGATTTCTTGACAAAATGGAAGAAAATTTTTCCAAGATGAAAAATCTCTCCTCACTTTATAAGGAGATTTCCCTTTTTGAATTTGTCTTAATCACGAAAAAGTACCTTGAAAAGTCAAAGCTTGACCAAGTTCAAAACCTAGAGGCAATAGAAATTGCAAATTATTCTTCAAACTATTATAGGGACTTTAAAAATTTAATTTTAATTGGATTTGACAAAAATTTTGAGAGAAAAAATAAGAACAACTTCCTTTACAATAGGGAAACAGAAAAGGACATGGAGAGAATTGGACTTATAAGGGAGGATTTCCAGAGGGATTACATATATCTAATCTATGATTTGCTTTCATCAGAGGAAATTTTTATTTTAATTGAGGAAAAGGACAAGGGACTTTCAAAACTTTTAAACAGCTTGATTTATGACTTGGACTTAAAAATTCAAGATCAGGAGAAAATTTATGCCACATCAAAACTTGACCTGGACTATGAAAGTCAAGAACTAGACTACAAGGTTTCTGCCGCTGAACTCAGTGGCATCAACAAAAAAATTAAGGAGAGAAATTATTCTGTCACAGATTTTGACATTTTAAAAGACTGCCCAAGGAGATTTCTCTTTGAGAGAGTTTACAAAATTGAAAGATTGGAAAAGGAATATGAGGAAAAATATTATTTAAGTGAAGGGGACAAGTTCCACCACATTTTGGAGAAATATTTTAAGAGGGAAAGAGATTTAAATGTTGAAGTTCTCAAAGAATTGATTCTAGAGGAAGAAAATTTGGGGGACTTTCACGATTTGTCCTTCCTAGAAAAAATTTCCATCATAAATTCCTTTAACATCTTAAAGAATTACCTTGAGAAGGACTTGGAAGAGCAAAAAAAATATGGCTTTGTGCCAAAATACTTTGAAGAGGGTTTTGTAACAGATGTCAGTGGACTAAGGGTAAAGGGCAGAATTGACAGGATTGACGCCTTGGGAGAACAGGAGATTTTAATTGACTACAAGAGGTCCAAGGGCAGAACGAGAAAGGAAATAGAGGATTTAAAATCTTTTCAAATGCCACTTTATGCTATAGCGAGAAAAAATCTGGGTAAGAAAATAGCAAGTGCCACTTATGGTTCTGTTAAGAGGGCAGAGATTTCCACTGTCATAAAAAATTCTGACCTCTTGCCAAGAGACGACAAGAAGAGAAATTATTTTACAGAGGATGACTTGTCCCTTCTTTTAGAAAATGTGGAAAAGGAAATTATAAGAATGACTAATAGCATCACAGCAGGGGACTACACTTCCACTAGCACTTGCGACAATTGCGACTATAGAGAAATTTGCGAGAACAAGGAGATTTAAATGGATAAAAGAGAACTTAGAAAAAAATATACAAAAGTTAGAGCAAATATTGAAAATAGAGATGAAAAGAACGAAAAAATCAGAGAAAATCTTAAAAATTTAGAGATTTATAAAGAGGCAAAGTCTGTTTTTGTCTTCATCTCTTACAAAAGTGAAGTGGATACCAAAAAAATCATTGAGGACATAATTAAGGATGGCAAAAAACTTTTGGTGCCACTGGTAAAGGGCAAGGACATGATTGCCGTTGAAGTAAGGGGAATAGAAGACTTAGAGCCAAATAAAATGGGCATTCTTGAACCAAAGTCTGGCGAAGAAGTCCTTGATGTGGACCTAACTATTACGCCAGGTCTTGCCTTTGACAGCGAGGGTTACAGACTTGGCTACGGCGGAGGCTACTACGACAAATTTTTTGCCAAAGTTGACACTATAAGAATGGGCATTGGCTATTCTGATCAAATTGTGGAAGAAGTCCCTCATGAAGATTACGACAAAAAGTTATCTTATCTTTTGACAGATAAGGGTTTAATCGAGTTTGGTGCTAAATGAAAAGACACTACCCAAAGATAGAAGCTAAGACCTGGAGATGGATTCTCGCCCTTGTCCTAGCCATTGGATCCTTTTATGGAGTTAGCTTTTTATTTTACGCACTTAAGGTAAAAAATGAAATTATCTACGCCCTTGCCATAAGTATTTTATGTCTACTTTCACTTTTGGTAGTGGACAAAAAATTCATCAAAAAAATATTTTTGCCCATAAAGATGAAGGACATACTTTATATAATTATTGGGCTTGGATTCTCCATAGTGGCAGTTATTATTTCAGCTATTGCAGTGGAAAGACTGGGCATAAAGGGTGCAACTAACCCCATATTTGATGTGCTAACGCCAGATAATTTTAAGAGCTTTTTTGTCTCAACCACAATTCAATTTATTGCAGAAGAAATTATTTTTATTATTCCCTTTTTGTTTGTAATAAATAAAATGAAGACGGAAAATAATATTTTAAAGACAATTTTTGCCCTTCTTCTTTCCTCTGTAATCTTTGGGGCAATGCACCTTTCCACCTATGACTTTAACCTGCTGCAAGCAGTCCTAATCATTTCAATAATAAGGACGGGCCTATCCCTGTCCTATGTCCTTTCGAAAAATTTAAGCGTCACTTATATCATTCACATAATTTACGATTGGAGCTTGATTATAATTTATCTTGCAGCAGGACAAATGATACAATAAATAAAACCACGAGTTTTGATTTACAAAGCCCGTGGTTTTTGTCTGTTAATTAAAAATTAAATCCCTTAAAGATTAAACTGAAAGTTCTCTAAAGCCATTGCCCAAAATTTCTGAAGTGTCAGATACAGCTACAAAGGCATCGGGGTCGATCTCCTTTATAATTTGTCTAATCTTAACAAGTTGCTTGGAAGAGCATACAACATATAAGATGTAGACATCCTTCTTTTTGTAAGAAGTGACTCCCTTGATGTAAGTTGCGCCTCTGTGAACTTCCTTGTAAATTTCTCTTGCAATCTCTTCGTTTTTTTCGGAAATGGCGAGGACTTGCTTTTGCTTGCCAACGCCAAGTTGAATTTTATCTACAACATTGTAGTTTATAAACATCAAGATTAAAGTGAAGAGGACCTTGTCTATGGAAAAGAAATAGCCAAGGGAACTAACGATTATAAAGTTGATGCCCATGAGGACACTGCCTATACTTATGTTAAATTTCTTTTTAAGAATTGCCGCCACTATGTCAAGACCTCCCGTTGATGTTCCATTACGAAAGGCGATGCCCATGCCAAGACCATTTAAAAGGCCGCCAAAGATGCAGGCAAGGATGGGTTCCTTTGTGAGATAAAAACCTGGCAAGATTTTTTGATAAAAGGATGAAAAGACAGATAGGAGCAAAATCGATAGAGTAGAGAAAAATGTAAAATCCCTATCTAAAAAGAAAAAGCTCAAAACAGATGTAGGTATATTAAGTATAAATATTAAGAGGGGAAGACTTATGCCTGTGACATTTGATGTCAAAATACTTAGACCAGTCAAGCCACCTGATATCAATAAATTTGGTTTTATTATGTAAACAATGGAAAAGGAAACTATTAAAGTGCAGACAATTACTGACAGAAGTTTTCTTTGAAAGGTCTTTGAAAAAATCCAGTTTTTTAAACTCATTGTATTTGAGTTCATAAAATCACCTCATAAGCTATGATACACTAAATGCAGAAGAATTATAAGTGAAAATTAAAATAAAAATCCTAAAAAAAGTTTTATTGTGAGGTAAGTTTATTTTAAAAAATTCACCTGAATTTAATGAAAATGATTACCTAAAAAAGTGCTAAAATAATTGATAGAAATGGAAATAAGAAGTAGCTTGTGGTGATAGAGTCAAAGGAAAAAAATTTTTACCATTGTTTACGATTTGAATTATTATTTGCCAAAAAAAATTAAAAATTAAAGCTATAAGTACAAATATAAACAATTCGTTAAAGTTAATTCCACAACTTGAACTTAATATTTCTATTTGATATAATTATGACTGTAAGAAATGGTTATCATGAATATACATAAAGGAGAGTGTTTAAAAATGACAGATACTTTAAATCCGTTAGTAGCAGCTCAACAAAAAGTTAAGGCTGCATGTGACAAGCTAGGTTGCGACCCAGCAGTTTACGAAATCCTAAAAGAACCTGAAAGAGTAATTGAAATTTCTATTCCAGTAAAAATGGATGACGGTTCAGTTAAAACTTTCAAAGGTTGGAGATCAGCTCACTCAACAGCAGTTGGTCCAGCAAAAGGTGGAGTTAGATTCCATCCAAATGTAAATATGGATGAAGTTAAGGCTCTTTCTCTTTGGATGACTTTCAAAGGTGGAGCACTTGGCCTTCCATACGGTGGAGGAAAAGGTGGAATTTGTGTAGACCCATCTGAACTATCTGATAGAGAATTAGAACAACTTGCAAGAGGTTGGGTAAGAGGACTTTATAAATATCTTGGTGAAAGAATTGATATTCCAGCACCAGATGTTAATACTAACGGACAAATTATGTCTTGGTTTATTGATGAATACATCAAAGTAAACGGAGACAGACAAGATATTGGAACTTTCACAGGTAAGCCAGTTGGACTTGGTGGATCTGAAGGAAGAAACGAAGCAACAGGATTTGGTGTTGCTGTAGTAACTAGAGAAGCTGCTAAGCGTGAAGGAATTGACTTCTCAAAAGCTAAAATTGCAGTTCAAGGCTTCGGTAATGTTGGATCTTTCACAGTTAAAAACATTGAAAGACAAGGCGGAAAAGTTTACGCTCTAGCTGAATGGGACAAAAAAGAAGGAAACTACGCTCTATACAATGAAAATGGACTAGACTTCAAAAAACTTATTGCTTATAAGAACGAACACCACACACTAATTGGTTACCCAGATGCAAAACAAATTTCTGCAGATGATTTCTGGACAGGCGAATGGGATATCTTAATTCCAGCAGCTCTAGAAAATGTAATCACTGGTGATGTTGCTAAAAAACTTAATGTTAAATTAGTTTGTGAAGCAGCTAATGGACCTACTACTCCAGAAGGAGACAAGGTTCTTGTTGAAAGAGGAATTCCTCTAACTCCAGACATTTTAACTAACTCTGGTGGAGTTCTTGTTTCTTATTACGAATGGGTTCAAAACCAATACGGAATGTACTGGACTGAAGCTGAAGTTGAAGAAAAACAAGAAGCTGACATGATGAAAGCTATCGAAGGCGTATTCGCAGTTTGTGATGAATATGATGTAGTTCCTAGAGAAGGAGTTTACATGTACGCAATCAAATCAATTGATAAAGCTATGAAACTAAGAGGATGGTATTAATCCTGAGGCTTAAATGACAAGCTTAATAAAATGACTAAAAACCGCAGCATATGTTGCGGTTTTTTAGGCTCTATGTCAAATATTGGGGAGACTCGTTAACTCGAGTCTCTCTTTTCATTTAAAAATCAATACTTAAGAGCCATTATTAGGGTTTATTATATTTTAACTGTGAGTATATGATCAGTATATAAACAAGAAAATTTGAAACAAATTAAAAATATTAATAATAAAAAAGATAAAAGACATTAATAATATAAAAACGATGAAAACGATACTTTATTAATTATTTCTAAAAAGCAACAATTCATTTAAAAAATGCGATGAAGTAGATAGCAATGGTTACAAAATGTGAAAAATTTGCCAAATATTTGCAATTAAACTTACGGTATGGTAACTTATTATATACAAATAAAGGTTAAAGAGGTGGTGATAATGTTTTCTAAGGTGGATAATATTGATTTAAAGATATTAAGTATCTTGAAATCAAATGGTAAAACTCCTCATCAGGATATAGCTGAATTTTTAAATTTTTCCAGGCCAGCAATTAACAAAAGAGTTTCTAAACTAGAAGAAGGGAAAGTTATTGAGGGATATGAGGCAATAATTGATTATTCGAAAATAGGGCTTCCACTTGACTCCTATGTTTTAGTTAATGTTTGTACTCTAGATTTTAATAAAACTATTGAAAACATTTTAAAGCTTAAAGAAAAAGGAATTTATATTGAATCAGTGTGTAGAATAACAGGAGATAAAGGAATATTTCTTAGAGTACATACAAGTTCTACAGAAAAATTTAAAGATTTTCATGACAGTATTTTAAAAATCAAAGGTGTTGTAGACACAAACACAATGTTAGTAATCCAAGAAGAAAAGAATGAATTCAAGGATAATTATATTTAGAAAAGGAGAGAGATTATGTATAAGTTAGAAATGGAAGTTTTCAGTGCAGCAATGGTATTAATGAGAGATATGTTCCAAATTAAAGAGGGAGAAACAATTGTAATAACAGCAGACACTTCTTCAAATGAACATATAGTTAGAGCAAGTGCATCAGCAGCTAAGGCTTGTGGAGCAAAACCTATGGTAGTTTGGTTAGCAACACCTGATGGCGTTGGAAAAGATACAGATGCAAAAGTACCTGTTGAAGCATTAACTGGGGCATTACTTAACACTGATTGTTGGGTTGAGTTTAACAAAGGTTGGCTTTTATATTCAACACCATTTGAAAAAGCAGTTGAAGGTAATGAAAAGCTTAGATATATGTGTTTAGTCGACCTTGACGAAGAATTATTTGTAAAGATAATTGGTGAAGTTGACAAAAACATGGAAGCATATATGAGAAAACTTACAGAAATGACTAAAAACGCTAAGAAAATGAGAGTAACTACTCCAGCAGGAACAGATATATCTTTTGAAAATGAACCTTCTAGAAAAATTTATTGTGACCTTGGAGAAGCTGATAAACCAGGATTAACTTTTATGCCAGGACAAATTTGTTGGTTCCCTAAATTTGAAACTATTAATGGAACTATAGTTTTTGATGGATCATTGACTCCTCCTTGTGGATTACTAGAAGAACCAGTTAAGATTACTATCGAAAATGGTGTAGCAACAAAGATTGAAGGTGGCAGACAAGCAACTCAATTCTCAGAATGGTTAAAGAGTTTTGATGATCCTAACATGTATAGACCAGTTCATATTTCTTACGGGGTAAACCCAAAAGCGCAATTATCAGGAAATATTTGTGAAGATGAAAGAATTTGGGGATGTACTCAATGGGGATTTGGTTATCTAAGCCCAGTTGATTGTCCACCAGATGGAATTCCAGCAAAAACTCACTTAGATGGTATTTGTTTAAATTCAAGTGTATGGATGGATGGAGAACAAATTTGGGACAAAGGAAGAGTTGTAAACGAAGAATTAAAAGAATACAGCAAAAAATTGGGAAAATAATTTAAAAAGAATTCAATAGAGCAAGCATAAATCGCTTGCTCTAACTACATAAAATATAAATAGGAGGTTTTTATGAAAGACTTAGGGTCTAGAATAGTGGAATTTATGGATAGAAGTGAAGACTTCCCAACACAACCTATTCCAAGAGAAAGACGTAAACCTTGGTACTCTATAGCAATGGTTTGGACTGGTATCTATATCAGTATTGCAGCAATACTAGACGGGCTAGCTGTTATTTCAGGGCTAACATTCAAAAAAAGTATAGTTGTTTTAATAATTGCATTCTTTACTTTTTTAGCATTAACTGCTTTACAAGGTAGTATTGGTACCGAAACAGGATTAAGTACCTATATGATTGCAAAACAAAGTTTTGGAAGAAGAGGTTCTCATGTTGTATCATTAATTTCATTAATTGTAAATGTTGGATGGTTTGCTATCAATGTTAGAGCATTGGCAGAAAGTGTTCATGCTATATGGTTTGGTAATATACCAGCGATGTGTATCATATTTGGATTTCTGATGATAATTACAGCAACTATAGGATACAAAGGAATAGAAGCATTGAGTATGCCAACAGTAATTTATACTTTTGGATTTATGCTATATAACGCTATAAGAGTAATAATGCAAGATGGGACAGATTTCATAGAACTTATGGAGAGAGCTCCTATTGGAGAACCAGTTCACATGTCAGTTATAATTTCTGTTTTAGTTGGAGCAATGGCAGCAGGTGCTGTTAATGCACCAGATGTTATGAGATTTTCAAAGAAAAAGTCTGATAACTTTAAAGGTTTATATTTAATAGGTTTGCCATTAGCTATTTGCCAACCAATATGTGCAATTATTTTAGCTCTTCACGTTCAATCAGGAGAATTTGCAACTGTCATGGTTCAAATTGGTGGCGTAGCAGGTCTTATAATGGTTATTTTAGGAGCTTGGACTAGTAATGATAACGCATTATATAGTGCCTCATTAGCATTTACGGAAATGTTTCCTAAACTTAGAAGATGGGCAGTGGCTATAACACTTGGAGTGATAGCATCAGTAGTCGCAGCTTTCATAAACATTGGGCTTTATGCAGATATTATGTTAGCTTTTGGTTGTTTTATAGTTCCAGTTCTTGGAATTATGATCTCAGACTTCTTTATATTACCTAAGATAGGAATAAGTTCTGGAATATCTTTACAAAAAAATGAACTAATGAACCCTATAGCTATAATAGTTTGGTTCTTTGGTGGAATATATGCTTTTGTATTAGATTTTCAAATTTTACCAACTCTAATACCAATAGCTTCTGTTGTTAAGAACATGCTAATTTGCTCACTTGTATATGCATTATTAATGAAAATTAGACACGGTAAAGACAGCAAAGCGAGAGTGGAAGCATGAGCAGAATAGTTGAATTATTTAAAGATATATCAAAGATTCCCAGAGAATCAGGAAATGAAAAAGAAATTTGTGACTATATATTGGATTTTGCAAAAAGAAATAATTTAGAAGCAAGTAGTGATAAATTATACAATGTCTTAGTTAAAAAAGATGGTAACAATTGCACTAAAAACCCTGTTATAATTCAGTGTCACACAGATATGGTATGTGTAAAAGAAGATGGTTCAGATCACGATTTTACAAAAGACCCAATAGACTTAATTATAGATGGAGATAAAATAAGTGCCAATAAAACATCTCTTGGAGCAGACAACGGAATTGGTGTAGCATTCTGTTTATATTTGTTGGAAAAAAATGATATAAAACATCCACCACTTGAAGTATTATTTACTACCAATGAAGAAACTGGTCTTGACGGTGCTTCTTATTTTGATACATCTAAAATAAAAGGTAAAACTCTAATAAATGTAGATGGAGAAGAAGCAGGTCATATATTGTTAAGCTGCGCTGGTGGAACTAATGTCTTTTTAAGAAAAAAGTTATCATATGAAGCACAGGATACTATGGGTTATGAAGTGACTATTAAAAACCTATTAGGGGGTCATTCAGGGTTAGATATTGGCAAAAATAGACTTAGTGCAATACATGCTATGTCAAGACTTTTGATTAAATTAAGAGAATTAAAAGGATTTAGATTATCCGATTTTGAAGGTGGAGAAGCTAATAACGTCATTCCTCAACACGGAAAAATATCATTCACAGTAAAAGATGATCAGCCGATAAAAAAAATTATTAAGAGTGTAGAAAATGAACTAAAGAGTGAACATCCAGAAGAAAAAGATATAATTAAATTTAATTTAGAAAAAACTAAAATAAATAAGGTTTTTTCTAAAGAGCTAGAAAAATCAATTATTGATTTATTCACAATTCTCCCTTATGGAGTTCAAAAGATGAGTCAAAGCATTGATGGAATGGTTCAAACTAGTTTAACAAATGCCGTATTAAAGACTAAAGATGATGAAATTGAGTTAGAAATATTATTCAGGTCTTCAATGCAAAGCGAAATGGATTATTTTATAAATAAAATTAAAAACATGACCAATCTTGTTAATTTCAAATTTGAAATAAAATCTTCTTATCCAGCATGGGAACTTGATACAGATTCAAAAATCAAAGATATAACATCCCAATGTTATGAGGAATTATTTGGGAAAAAACCAATTTTAGAGTCAATACACGCGGGTCTTGAATGTGCAGTATTTAAGGAAAAAATGCCTAATATAGATATGGTTAGCATAGGAGCTAACATCATCGGGGCACATACTACCCATGAAGAAGTCAGTATTAAATCAATTGATGACTTAAGAATATTAGTTGAAAAAATTTTGACAAAACTGGAATAAAAGTTTATTAATAAGCGAGGAGATTTTAGTGGTAACTAATTTAAGAAAAATAGACAATAACTACAAAGACGGCTTGTTTATAATTAGTTTCATACTCCTTTTTGGATTTATTGGATATAAAATGGGGTTTGTGAATATGATTCAAACAATCCTTAATACTTCCTATGACCTATTAATTAATGTATGCTTTTATATAATGGCTATTTCTGTAATTACTGGAGGATTAGGTGAATTATTATTCGAGTTTAATGTAATTGAATGGGTTAGTAAAAAACTCTCAAGATTAATGAAACCTATTTATAATCTGCCAGGTGCAGCAGCTTGGTCAATATTAATGTGTTATCTGTCAGACAACCCAGCAGTATTAACATTGGCTAAAAATGAAGGTTATAAAAATTATTTTAAAAGAAATGAGTTTCCTGCAATCACAAACTTAGGAACATCTTTTGGAATGGGGCTAATAGTGACAACCACAGTTATGGGTATGAATATTAATCATTCTGTACTCGCAGCCATAGTAGGAAATATAGGGGCAATCTTAGGTAGTGTTGTAAGTGTAAGAATAATGCTTAAACTTACTAAAGACTTTGAAGAAGATGAAAAAAGTTTAAAATTAGAAGAAGAATATACAAACACCAAAAACAATCCAGTAAATAAGACTTTATTTGAAAGGGTTATAAACTCATTATTAGACGGTGGTATGAAGGGTGTTGATCTCGGAGTTCAAATAATACCAGGGGTTCTTATTATTTGTAGTTTTGTATTGTTAATTACAAATGGAATAGGACCAAATAATGTATATGATGGTTCTATAAATCAAGGTGTACCTATTCTTCCTTTTATAGGAGATAAACTTGATTTTATTATAAAACCAATATTCGGATTTAAATCATCTCAATCAATTTCGGTAGTTATAACATCTCTTGGAAGTGCGGGAGCAGCTGTTGCGTTAATACCATCATTAATTGAAAAGAGTTTAGTAACGGCAAAAGATCTAGCTGTATTTACGTCAATAGTAATGTGTTGGAGTGGATATTTATCAACACACATTGCAATGATGTCATCAATAAATGCGCGAGAATTAACTAACAAAGCTTTAATTAGTCATACAATTGGAGGTATATTTGCAGGTTTTTCATCAAATATGATTTTTAATATCCTAATGATGGCAAAAATTATTTAAATTATAATTACCTACTTAAAAAAGATTCCCAAAACTTATTATGGGGATCTTTTTGTGATTTACGTTAATTGAATTAGCAAACTATTTAACAAAAAATAAAATACAGAATTACTGAAAAAAGGATTTAGGATAAGTTGCTAAAAATATCTTTTAGGATTAACTCTCCAAATTGTTTGTAGAATTCAGTATATTTGTCTTTTCTATAAAACAACATACGTCTGTAGTGAAATAGTTCATTGTCTTCAGTAAAGAAGATACAGTTGTCCATTTTAGGGCCTTTTTTTATATAATATTTTGGTATAAAGGTAATGCCTTGACCATTTTTAACTAGTTCAAGAATATTATTTATATTTCTAAAGTGCATAAATGATTTTGGATGCAGTTTATAGTTTTTAATAATTTTTGTTATGCAGGTATGAAGAGCTTGAGTATTTTGTCCAGAAATTATTTTTTTGTTTTTTATTTCGTTAGCATCAAATTTTAGAGGATTATCTAATTTGCAAGTTAACATAGCATCATCATATTTATTACCTAGAATAGATTTTGGAGCTACTACTAAAATTAAATCATCTCGTAATTCCAATTTCTCAGTATATTTCATATCCATATAATCTGAAATAACATCAATACTAACAAAACAATCAATTTTATTGTTTTCGTAAAGTTCTTTTAATACATAACCCTCACATTCTATAAAATTCAAATCAATGTTCAGGAGGAGTTTCTATACACAAATTATTTCACAGTCTCTTTCTTACCATAGGTGTTGCATTTGATTTGACAATTCGTCTACATAAAAATATCTGTTAGAGATTTACTCCCCAACAGATATTATAGAGCCTTTTTTATATCATTAAATTTTTTCTCTTGGAATATAGGATGTGTGAAGCAGGTCGTGGGCTCTTTCGCCATAAGGCCTTCCTAGATAATTTTTGTAAATTTCTTTTATCATTGGATTTTCGTGAGACTTTCTAATTTTTTTATTTTTGTCAATTTCGTAAAGTGCCCTTTGTCTCTTTAAAAGAACTTCTTCGTGACCGTGGTGGTAAGGTTGACCGCCGCCACCAATGCAGCCGCCAGGGCAAGCCATAATTTCTATGGCATCGAAGTCGTACTTCTTGCTTTTTATGCCGTCTAATAATTTTCTGGCGTTGCCAAGTCCGTGAGCTATGCCAACTTTTAAGTTCAAGTCGCCAATTTTAACTTCAGCGCCTCTTATGCCCTTAAGACCTCTAAGTTCCTCAAATTCAATTTTTTCTAGCTCTTCTCCAGTCATCCATTCACTGGCAGTTCTTATGGCTGCTTCAATTACGCCGCCAGTTGTGCCAAAAATTGTTCCTGCGCCAGAAGATTCGCCCATTAATTTATCAAATTTGCCTTCTTCAAGTCCGTTAAAGTCTATGCCGTAAAGTTTTATCATTCTTCCAAGCTCTCTAGTTGAAAGTACATAGTCCACATCGCGAATATCCTTGGTTCCAAGTTCTGATCTTGCGGCTTCAGCCTTCTTTGCTGTGCAAGGCATTACTGAAACCATGACAATGTCCTTGGCTGGGATCCCTGTTTTATTTGAGTAATAAGTTTTTACCATGGAGCCCATCATAATTTGTGGGGACTTACAGCTTGAAGGGATGTCTAACATGTCAGGATAATTCATTTCTATAAATCTAACCCAGGCAGGGCAGCAGGAAGTCAAAATTGGAAGAGTTTTGTTGTTTTTAATTCTGTCTACAAGTTCGCTTGCCTCTTCCATAACTGTCAAGTCTGCTGAAAAGTCTGTGTCAAAGACTACATCAAAGCCGAGCTTTCTAAGAGCTGTGACAAGTTTTCCCGTTGTAACTTGGCCTGGCTCCATGTCAAAGAGCTCTCCAATGGCAACTCTAATTGATGGGGCGACTTGCACTACTACATGCTTCTTTGGATTTTTTATGGCATTAAAAACTTTTGCCGTTGCATCAATTTCTACTATTGCACCTGTTGGGCAAACTGCCACACATTGGCCACAGAAGGTACAGGAACTTTCTGCAAGGGGAATGTTAAAGGCAGGGGCAACTATGGCATCAAAGCCACGATTTAGTCCGCTAAGTGTTCCCACAGTTTGAACTTCGTTACACATTGTTTCGCATCTTCTGCACATGACACACTTATTTGGATTTCTGTAAATGGAGTTGGAAGATGCGTCCACCTTATGTTGCATTCTCTCGCCCTTGTAGGCAATTTCTCTTATGCCCATTTTTTCTGCCAAGGCTTGAAGTTCGCAGTTTAAATTTTTGGGACATACTAGACAGTCCTTAGGGTGGTTGGATAGGAGAAGCTCTAGGTTAATTTTTCTCGCTTCAACTGCCCTTGGCGTGTCAGTATTTACTACCATGCCTTCAGTTATTTCTTCAGAGCAAGCTGTGCAAAGTTTTGGTCTTCCCACAACTTCAACCATACAAATTCTACAGCTTGAAGGTTTATTTTCATAATTAAAGTTAGGAAGCTTCATATGACAAAGTGTAGGGATGTCGATGCCAATTTCTTTTGCAGCTTCTAAGATTGTCGTGCCTTCCTTAACTTTTAATTTTTTATCATTAATAACACAATTTATCATAATTCACCTCTATTTAGGTTCCACAACTGCACCTACAGGACATGTCTTAAAGCAAGTTCCGCAGGCTATGCACTTGTCCTCATTAATTTCGTGTTTTTCCTTTGGCTTTCCTGATATGCACTTGACAGGGCATTCCCTTGCACATCTGTGACAGCCAATGCACTTGTCCTTATTTATCTTGTAAGCTCTCTTGACTTCGTGTCTAGCATACTTTAAATATTCATCAGGGAAATATTTCATAGTAGATAGAATTGGGTTTGGTGCAGTTTGTCCAAGTCCACAGGCAGCTGAGTTTATAATGTTGTGACAGAGGTCTTCGATTTTTTGCAAATCTTCCTCTGAGCCCTTGTCATCTAAAAGTTTTGTCAGCATTTCAAGAAGCCTCTTGGTGCCAAGGCGACAAGGTGTGCACTTGCCACAGGATTCATCTTGGGTAAATTCAAGATAAAATTTTGCGATCTCAACCATGTCGTTGTCTTCGTCCATGACAATTAGTCCACCAGACCCCATCATGGCGCCAATTTCTTTTAAGTTTTCATAATCAATTGGAGTGTCAATATTTTCCTTGGTGATCATTCCGCCAGAAGGTCCACCAATTTGTACTGCCTTAAATTTTTTGCCGTCAGGAATGCCTCCGCCGATGTCGTAGACAATTTCACGAATAGTTATGCCCATAGGCACTTCAACAAGTCCAACATTGTTTACCTTGCCAGCTAGGGCAAAGACCTTTGTGCCCTTAGATTTTTCTGTTCCCATGGAAGTGAACCAGTCAGTTCCCTTTAAAATAATCTTTGGAATATTTGCATAGGTTTCAACATTATTTACAGTTGTAGGCTTACCCATATAGCCCTTTACGCTAGGGAAAGGAGGCTTTCTCGTAGGTTCGCCTCTCTTGCCTTCCACAGAGTGAATGAGGGCAGTTTCTTCGCCGCAGACAAAGGCACCTGCACCGTATCTAATTTCAATGTCAAAGTCAAAGCCAGAATTAAAAATATTTTTTCCCAAGAAGCCATAGTCTCTTGCCTGAGAAATTGCTGTCTTTAGTCTATGAATGGCAAGGGGATATTCAGCCCTGATGTAAACTACTCCGTGGTTTGCACCAGTTGCGTAGCCGCCAATTGTCATTGCCTCAACAACGGAGTTGGGATCGCCTTCCAAAATACTTCTATCCATAAAGGCACCAGGGTCGCCTTCGTCAGCGTTGCAGAAAATATATTTTTCATGACCTGGAGAATTATATGTATTTTGCCATTTAATGCCAGTAGGAAAACCTCCGCCGCCACGACCGCGAAGTCCAGATGCTTTTATAAGGTCTATGACTTCTTGCGGAGTCATTTCAGTTAAAACTTTAAAGAGAGCTTGGTAGCCGTCGTAGGATATGTAGTCCTCAATATTTTCGGGGTCAATTTTGCCGCAGTTTTTTAAGGCAACACGAGTTTGCTTGCCGTAAAAACTCATTTCTCTTTGATTGTAAATTGGCTCCTTATTTTTTGGGTTTTTGTAGAGAAGTCTCTTGACAGGTCTACCGTGAAGAATGTGTTCTGCCACAATTTCATTTACATCTTCAGGCCTTACATGAGTGTAAAAGACATTGTCAGGCTCAACCTTTACAATGGGACCTTCGCCGCAAAAGCCAAAGCAACCAGTTATCATGGCTTCCACATCTTTTATCTTGTAATGTTCAATTGCCTTATCAAAATTTTCTTTAATCAAATCACTTCTTGCAGAGACACAGCCAGTTCCCTTGCAAATAAGCACTTGTAATCTCAAATTATTCATGGGTCACCTCTTTTTCGTACTCAAGAGTTTGACTTTTCATAGAAGCAACATTTAAAATAAAATCTTTTATGGCTTCAGTGTCAAGGGAGTTGCTCTTAACATTGGCGCAGACATTAAATTTTATTTCAATGTTAAACTTTTCTTTTTGGTTTGGGTCGTCCTTGAATAAAAATTTGCAGTTTCGCATGCCCTTTTCGCGGACAAAGCTCTTTAAGTCGTCAAAAACTTTTTCTATCTCTGCATATTTTTCTCGTTCATTGCCAGTTATAAAAATTTCTATAACATCATCGTCAGGCATGTCGCCAATGTCTCTTAAAATAGTTTGGTGATGTCTCGATTCTTTTATAGAAATAAGTTTTTCCAAGGAATCTATTTTTGCCATAATTACCTCCTTTGAAATCTATAATTTAATTTTTTTCTGTAGCTAATTCATTTCTGTGTGCCTTTATAATTTCCTTGACATCACTAACTTCAACATGGCCATAAATTTTATCGTTGACGCGGACTACGGGACCAATGCCACAAGCTCCCACGCACCTAATAGAATTTACATTAAAAAGACCGTCTTCGCTAAGTCCATCGCCATCAACGCTAAGCTCATCCTTAAAGGCCTTCATAATTTCTTCTGAGCCCTTTACAAAGCAAGCAGTGCCAAGGCAGACATCAACTTTAAACTTGCCCATCTTCTTTTCATTGAAGAAGGAATAAAAAGTTACAATTCCATTTATTCTGCTTGCAGGAAGATCAGTAAGCCTTGCTATGTAAACTTGAAGTTCCTTTGGCAGGTAGCCAAAAATATCTTGAGCGTAGTGAAGAATACTTATAATATTGTTTTCCTTATTATCGAAAGTGTCTATGTAGTCCTTTAAACTCTTTAGAAGAGCATTGTCTAGACCCATAGTATTAAACTTCATAACTATCACCTCTCTTTCCATTGTAATACAATGAAAAGGTTTTATCAAAGAAAAGGGGTGTTTTTTAAAAATTTATTTAAAATATATTTAAAATTTATTTAAAAGAGCAAATAAAAAAAGGAGCCGAAGCTCCTTTAAAATTTATATTTTTAAATTTATTATTCAGTAGCAAAGTTGTCGAAGTAGCCTTGGATTAAAACTACTGGAGTTCCCTTGTCGCCAGAACCACTTGTAAGGTCGCAAAGACTTCCAAGTAGGTCAGTGATTCTTCTTGGAGTTGTGCCAAGAGTTTCATCAGTTCCCACTAAATCTTTATTTTTGTGAGAAATTTTTTCCTTCATTGCAGCAGTTGCGTGTTCTGTGTCCATATCCTTAAGGTCAGTGTCTGCAATGTATTTTATTTTAAGTTCGCTAGGTGTGCCAGCAAGTCCCTTAGTGTGGGCAGGTGAAACTACTGGGTCAGCAAGTTCCCAAATTTTTCCAACTGGGTCTTTGAAGGCACCGTCGCCGTAAATCATTACTTCGATTTCTTTATTGTACTTGTCAATTAATTTCTTTTGAACTGCATTTACAAATTCTTCGCCATCTCTTGGGAATAATTTTAATTTGCTTTCAGAGGCAAAGTTTGAGCCAAGAAGACCAAATTCTTTATTGTAACCACTGCCATTAATTGATTCAGTTAGGATATCGTCAAGACCAAGAACAACTTTTGCTCCCTCGTCCTTTAAAAGTCTTTTGATGGAAAATCTTGTGTGAGTTGAACCAACAAGAACCTCATCTGTATATTTTAAAATTGTCTTAGGGTCATTTGAGAAGTGGATGTCGCAGTTGCCGCCACAAATTTCCTTGTAAAGAGTGACATAGTCAATGCCTGTAAATTCGTGCTTAACAACTTCGCCAAAAATTCTTCTATAATCCTTTTCTTCTAAGACATCTGTGAAAGGGTTGATCTTAGTTTCGTAAAGAAGGTTTGGATCCATTAGTGAGTTTCCAACTTCATCAGAAGGGTAGGAGAATAGAAAATGGATTTTCTTTCCTGATTTTGCGATTCCTCTTAAGATAGTTGAAAATCTGTTACGGCTAAGAATAGGGAATACTATTCCAATTTCTCCGTCATATTTTTTATTAATATCACAAGCTATGTCATCAACAGAGACATAATTATTTTGAGCTCTAGCAACTAAGGATTCAGTTACTGCCACTACATCTCTATCTTTCATAGAAATATTTTCTGATTCAAGAGCCTTGCCTAGGGAATCAACGACAATATCTACTAGATTGTCTCCACTTTTTACAATCGGAGTACGAATTCCACGCACTACTGTTCCAATGTATCTTTGCATATTTCCTCCTACATTTAAAAACAAATAAATAAATTACTTTTTTACTTCAAAATTATACACGAAGTCCTATGAAATGTAAAATATTTTTAAAAATTTTTTAAAAAATATTTTTTCACCTTTTAAAAATATTCAGATTATTGGAAAAATTACAGAAAATTAATAAATCCACTGTACATTTGTAACCACTTTGTAATATAATTATTAAAGATTATAGAAAGGTGTAATTATGATTAAATTTGAAAATGTATTTAAGGAATATAACAACGGTGTAACTGCACTTTCAAATGTAAGTATAGAAATACCTCGTGGTGATTTTGTTTTTTTAGTTGGTCCATCAGGTGCTGGTAAATCTACTATGATAAAACTTCTTATTAGAGAAGAAAAAGTTAATCGTGGCAAAATTTACATGGGCGACACTGACATAACTAAACTATCTAAATACATGATACCCAAACTTAGGAGAAATATTTCTGTAGTATTCCAAGATTACAGATTGTTAGAAAAAAAGACTGTCTATGAAAATGTGGCCTTTGCCCTAGAAATTCTTGGAGAGTCAAAAAGAGAAATAAATGAAAAGGTTGATTACGCTCTTGATCTTGTAAATTTAAGCGACAAGAAGAAAGACTATCCATCTGAACTTTCTGGTGGAGAATCCCAAAGAGTTTCTATTGCCAGGGCAATAGTAAATAAGGCTCCATATCTTGTCTGTGATGAACCTACGGGTAACCTGGATGAATCCACTGCCTGGGATATTATGAGCGCCCTAAAAAATATTAACGACGATGGCAAGACTGTCATCATGGCTACTCACGCAGTCAACATCGTAGATAAATTTAACAAGAGAGTTGTAACTCTAGATCAGGGACAAATTGTTTCCGATATTAAAGAAGGAGGTTATTATGAAAGTAATAAGACAGTTCTTTAATGTTGTGAAAGAATCTTTTTCAGGTCTTTGGAGAAACAAGACTATGGCTCTCACTTCCATTATTTCCATTTCTGCAATGCTTACACTTTTTGGCGTTGTAATGCTTATGGTCTTAAATCTTAATGGAATTGTCTTCCAAACTGGTGAAAAGCTAGATAAGGTTGTCTTTTTCTTAAAGGACGATGCCAATCCCAGCGATGTAAATGCCTTTATTGATGAGCTTCACGACAACGACAAGGTTAAAAAAGTTTCCTATGTTTCAAGAGATGAGGCACTAAAGGAATTTAAGGAAGGCTTTGGAGAAAATTCTAAAATTCTAGAAAATATTCCTGGCGGCAATCCCCTACCTGCATCAGTAACTGTTGAGATGAAGGAACTTTCCTATGGAAAAGAAGTTGAAGATAAGTACAAGGACCTTCCCATAGTTGAAGACCACAATTATTATTACGACTTTGTCACTCAAATGATGAAGGTACAAAATGGAGTCAAAGTAGTTGGAGCAGGCATTGTTCTCATACTTGTCCTTGTGTCCATACTTATTATTCACAACACTATTAAGATTGCCATTTCCAACAGAAAAAAAGAAATTAACATAATGAAGTATGTAGGTGCCACTAACACTTACATTAGGGGACCCTTCCTCATTGATGGAATAATTTTTGGAGCTTTGGGAGCAGGCATAGCTGGCTTTGTAACTTTAAAGCTTTATGAAATTTTATTTGAAAGATTAAATCCGCAACTATACGACATGACTGGCGTCGATTTGGTGTCCGCCTTGTCTATTAGATTGGATTTGTATATAATATTTTTATGTATTGGTGTAGGAATAGGCTTCTTTGGAAGTTTGTTCTCAACTAAGAAATTTTTAGATGTGTAGGTGAAGGAGAAAAATGTATAGTAAGAAAAAATTTCTTGCTCTATGTCTTGCAACACTTATGGCTGTGCCAACAGGTGCCCTTGCTAAGAGCTCAAAGAGCCTGACAATTGAGAAAAACAAAAAAAAGCAAGAACAAATGCAAATTAAAAATAAAATTAATAAAGAGAAGAGCAATATTTCAAATACTGAAAATGAAAAAAAATCAGTGAGCACGGATATTGAAAATCTTGATGCAAAAATTCAAGTTACTTCTGCAAAGATTTCCACTCTTGAAAGTGAAATTGTAAGACTTAACAAGGACATAGCGGAAAATCAAGAAAAATTGGAAGAAGCTCAGGTAAATCTTTCAGAAAACACTGATGCACTTCGCATGAGACTTAGAGAAATGTACAAGAGAGGCAATGTAAATTACCTTGAAGTCATTTTAAATTCAAAAGACATTGAAGAACTACTTAGAAACAACGAAATTATTTCATCTATAGCAAGAGCTGATAGGGAATTAATTGAGTTTATACAAGAACAAATTGACACAATAAAGGAAACTGAAGAGACACTTCAAATAGATAAGGCTAAGGTATCTGCAAGTAAGGCTGCCGTTGAAAATGAAAGGCAATCCTATCAAGCAGCTGTTGATGCCAAAAATAATTACATGAAGGTTTTGGAGTCAAACTTAGACCTATACAAGGCTGAATTTGAAAAAGCCCAATCAAATTGGGATGCCTTAGATTCAGAAATAGCTAGGCTGCAAAAAGAAATTACTGCCCAAAAGAAGGCTGAAGAAGCTGCAGCAAGAAGAGCAACGAGAGTTCACAGCAACATCACTGTATCTTCTGGACCAAGAAATGGACAAAGCTATACTTGGCCACTACCTGGTCACTATTCTATTTCTTCTCCTTTTGGATATAGGGTCCATCCAATACTTGGATACTCAAAGTTTCACTCAGGAGTGGATATACCTGCCCCAAGTGGCACGCCAATAGTTGCTGCCAAGTCTGGTACAGTTATTATGTCACAGCTAATGAGTGGTTATGGAAATGTAGTAATGGTTGATCATGGCGACACAGTTACAGTGTATGCTCACTGTTCAGCCTTAAATGTAGGTGTAGGCGAATCTGTAAAAGCAGGCGATGTTATTGCCTTTGTTGGTTCAACTGGTCTTTCCACTGGAGCACATTTGCATTTTGAAGTGAGGGTTAATGGATCTCCTGTAAATCCATTGGGATATGTTTAATGAAAAATAATAAATTTTTAAAAATCATAGCAGTTGTACTTTTAGTAATTACAACTGCTTTTGTTACGAGAATGATAACTGTAAGACAAGTCCTATCTTCCAATGAAAATTTTGGCAAGGTAATTGTCTTAGAAAAATATTTGAGAGAAAATTATCTTTATAACAAAGATATTAAAGATGAAAATTTGGAAGCAGGTCTTTTAAAGGGTCTTGTTGCAGGCTTAGGCGACCCCTATTCACAGTATCTCACTGCTGAAGAGATGGCAAAGCTATCTGAAACAACTACGGGAAAATTTCAAGGTATTGGAGTTATAATTTCCCCTGACGAAGACGGAACTGTGACAGTAATTTCACCTATAAAGGGTTCACCAGCTGATAGGGCTGGAGTTGAATCGGGAGATAAAATTTTAAAGATTAATGGCAAGGACTTTAGCGCTGAAAAAATCAACGAGGCATCTAAGGAGATGCGTGGCGAAAAGGGAACTAGTGTTAAGATTTTGCTTCTCAAAAAGAAAAATTTAAAGACTGAAGAAGTTGAAATAAAAAGAGAAGAAATTAAAATCGATTCAATTTTAAAAAATAAAATTGGAGACCTTGGCTACATTGGCATAACTATGTTTGATGAAGAAACGGGCAAGGACTTTGTTAAGGCTTTAAATGAACTTACAAGTGAAGGCGTTAAGGGCATAATCCTTGACATGAGGGGAAATCCTGGAGGAGTAGTTGACGCTGCAGTTGAAATTGGCGATGCAATTCTTCCAAAGACAAGTTTTGTTACCCTAAAGGACAACAAGGGAGAAGTGGTTCAAGATTATAAATTAGACGACACTTACAATGGCATCAAAATGGTTGTGCTTGTAAATGAAGGCTCTGCCTCTGCATCAGAAATTTTGGCAGGAGCCATAAGAGACCTTGACAGGGCAAAAATTATTGGCAAAACAAGTTATGGCAAGGGCGTAGTGCAAAATGTAATGTCTTTACCTGGTGGTGACGGACTAAAACTAACCACTTCAGAATACTTTACTCCAAGTGGCAAGTCCATTAACAAAAAGGGCATAGTGCCAGATATAGAAGTTGACCTGCCAGATGATGTAGAGGGAATAGGCATTGATTACAAGGACACAGACACTCAACTTCAAAAGGCAATAGAAGTTATAAATGAAAAATAAAATTAGCAGCTCGCGGGCTGCTTTTTTTTAATGGAATTTTTTCTCGAACTTTAAAGAAGGTCAAACTTTACAAAAAAATTTTTTATTGATATTCTTGTTTTAAGATAGAAACTGGAGGGATTTTATGATAAAAAGTATTGCACACATTGGTCTTACTGTCACAGATCTTGATAGGTCCATAAAATTTTATAGAGATCTTCTAGGCCTTTCCTATAAGGGTTACATGGTAATGGAGGGTGAGTCCACAGACAAGTTATTTAATGGAGAAGATATAAGGGCAAAAGTTTGTTATTTAAGTCCAAAGGAAGGCGCTGGATGCCCCGATGTGGAGCTAATAGAGTTTGAAAGAGGAGAAGTTAAAAGGGATACTCCTTCACTTTTTAAGACTTCAATTTCAGAACTTTGCTTTGCAGTGGAAGATATTGAAGAATTTTATGCTTATTTACTTGAGAAGGATGTAAGAGTTATGTCAAAGCCACAAGTCTTTGACTCAAGTGACTATGGATTTGGAAAGAGCAAGGCAATTTATTTTTACGATCCCGATGGAAATATTTTAGAAGCAATAGAAAGCATAGACTAGTTAAAAAATGCAAAAAAAAATCTACTGACTAAAAATCAGTAGATTATATGGAGGCGACAACCGGATTTGAACCGGTGATAAGGGTGTTGCAGACCCGTGCCTTACCACTTGGCTATGTCGCCATAACAACATTAGTATAGCAGAGAAAGATAAAAATTTCAAGATGAATTTTACATTATATTTATTTATGTAAAATTTTTTTGAAATAAAAGTCTCAAAAGTCTTTGAATAATTTTGACTCTAGGCTATGATTAGGTTAAGAAATTTTTTACAGGTGATAAGATGAAATTATTGATATTAGTTGACAACAAGAATGCCATTGCCAAGGATGGAGAACAAATTTTGTTCGTAGATGATGACCTTCACATGTTTAGGGATTACACAACAAACAATATTATTGTCATGGGCAGGCATACCCTTGATGCCATAGGCAGACAGCTTCCCAACAGAATCTCTGTAGTCTTCACTAGGTCTAATAGAGAAGACCAGAAGGATTTGTTCTATATTGATTCAATAGAAAAGTTGGAAGAGATTATGAAAAAATATCCAGACAAGGAAGTTTTTGTAATTGGCGGCGCAGAAATTGTAAAGCTCTTGTGGGATAGGCTTGACGAGTTAATCGTGACGAGAGTTGACACAGTAGTGGAAGGTGCAGATACTTTTATTCCTGCCTTTGATGATTTTGAATTAATTGATAAAAGCGAAATAAAAGATCCAACTTATAAAGTTTACCACGAAAGATGGAAGAGGATAAAATGAAAATTTTAGTTGTTGAAGATGAAGAAAGGCTTCTGGAATCCATAAGAGAGGGTTTGGTCCACTCTGGTTATGTTGTTGACACAGCCCTTGACGGCGAAGAAGGGTCCTTTATGGCCTTTACCAATGATTATGACCTCATTATCTTAGACATCAATCTCCCCAAAAAGGACGGCTTTGAAATTTTAAGGGAAATAAGAGAGAGGGACAGAGAAGTAAATATTATTATGCTCACTGCTCTAGCAGATGTTGACGACAGGGTTCGCGGCTTTGACTTAGGTGCCAACGACTATGTCCTAAAGCCCTTCCACTTTGAGGAGTTAAAGGCGAGGATTAGGTCCCTTCTTAGGAGACAAACGACAATAAAAGATGCAGTAATAGAAACAAGTGGCATAAGCTTTGACACGACAAAGAGGACTTTTACCATTGATGGTGAAATTTTAAGGCTAACAGCCAAGGAAGCAGGCATCTTGGAATATTTATTTTTCAACCTAGGAAGATATGTCACAACAGAAGAACTCATGGAGCATGTATGGAATGATGAGGTGGACTTATTTTCCAATGTTGTGAGGGTTCACATGTCCGCTCTTAGGAAAAAATTAAAGGCAAGGCTTGGGAAAAATATTATAAGAAATGAAATTGGAAAGGGCTACATTATTGATGAAGAAAATTAAAAATGCCAAGAACACCCTGGTCTTCAAGCTGATTTTTTCCATAATTCTCATCTTTATAATAATGACGGCTACATCAAACTACATCATTGGCAAGTATCAAGAGAAGAGAATTTTAGATATTGGCGAGAAAATTGTTCAGGAAGAAAAAAACAAGGGCGACGATTATTTTATTGTCCTTGAAGATTCAAAGTTAAAATCAACGAAAGAGATAAAAAACTTTTCTCTCATGGTTATGACAGGGACAATTGCCCTTGGATCTCTCGTTTATTATGCCTTGGTTTCAAGACTTTTAAAACCCCTAAAGGACTTAAAGGAAAAAGTTCAAGAGATTGATGTGGATAAGATAAAGAGTGAAGAAAATATTTATATGCCGGGAGAATCCCAAGAGATTGAAGAACTTTCCCTTGCCTTTGAAAGATCGCTGGATAAAATTTATTCAAGTTATTCCAGGGAAAAGGCCCTTTCATCTGCCATTGCTCACGAGCTAAACACCCCAATTTCCATAATGAAGTCTTCACTTGAAATTTATCTAATGAAAAATAAAGTTTCTGATGGGGACTTAAAAGACCTTCTAGATAATTTTGACGAAAACATAGACAGAATTTCAAAAATCATTGAGTCCCTTTTATTTTTAAATCGCAGGGAAAATGCAGTTTTAAGAAATTTTAATCTAAGAGACTTAGTGGAAGAAGTTGCCTTTGACTTGGAGGACTTGGCAGAAGAAAAAAATGTGAAGATTATTTCCAAGCTTGAAGATAAAATAATTTATTCCAATGACATTTTGCTGGAGAGGGTCCTCTTTAACCTTGGCAAAAATGGAATACTTTATAACATTGATGGGGGCAGTCTTTCCTTTGACCTTAGAGAAGATGAAGAAAATTATTTTATAGATGTGATAGATACTGGCGTGGGCATCAGGGACGAAGATAAAGAAAAAGTTTTTGATTTGTTTTATAGGGTTGATGAGTCCAGAAACCGAAAGAGTGGCGGCTATGGCATTGGCTTAAACCTTGTGAAAAATATAATGGAAAAATTAAGGGGCGACATAAAAATTTTAGACAACAAAAATGAAAAGGGTGAAGTTATAGGAACAGTATTTGAAATAATTTTGCCCAAAATAAAAGAGACCCAATGAGGTCTCTATTTTAGTTTATTTCATTTATAAGTTTTTTTGAATTTATTGGAAAGATCCTATAAAAAGGATGAGATCTTATATTTTTTATTTTAATTGGACCAAAAATCCTTGAATCCACAGATCCGTCAGGACTTCTGTTGTCACCAAGCACAAATAATTCATCGGCTTGGACTTCAAATTCACTTGTAGGAGATAGAGTATAGGGTTTTTCCTTAAAATACTTTTCTTCTAAAAGTTTCCCGTCAATATAAATTGAGCCATCATAAATTTCAACTTTTTCTCCAGGGAGTCCTACGATTCTTTTGATTAACATTTTGTTTTCCGAAGCAGATTTAAAGACAACAATGTCGCCTCTTTTAAAATCTTTTTTGAACCTGTAGAGGGAAGATGACAAAATTATATCATTGGGTTTTACAGTTGGATACATTGAAGTTTGCTGAACTCTAACTATATTAAAGAGAAAAGTTCTCATAAAAAGTGCAAGTATAACTGCAATAACTATAACTTTTATGTAAGATAAATCTTTTTTCATTATAACCTCCTTTTTTATTATAGCATTAATCACAATTTGGTAAAATGGGATTTTTTCGTGTTATAATGTTTTTGGTGAAAATATGATTATTTTAAGAAATATTAAAGTTCCCTACGACAAGGACGAAAAATTTTTGCGAGGGAAAATTGAAAAGGAATTAAATAAAAAGGACTTTGACTACAAAATTTACAAGAAATCCCTAGATGCTAGGCGTGAAATTAATTATGTCTATCAAGTTTTAGTGGATTTAGAATTAAAGGACATAGATAAAAAAACTCTCAAGAGACTTAAAAATAATATCGACGACTTTCAGGAAGAAAAGCTTGAAGTTAATAATCTTAACAATATAAAAACTGCAGCCATAGTTGGGACTGGACCTGCAGGACTTTTTGCTGCCTACTTGCTTTCAAAGAAGGGCGTAAAGGTAACCCTAATTGAAAGGGGAAAGCCAGTTGATGAAAGAATAAAGGATATAGATGAACTTCACAATAGTGGAAAGCTTGACGAAAATTCCAATGTGCAATTTGGAGAAGGCGGGGCAGGAACTTTTTCTGACGGCAAACTTACATCTCGCTCCAAAGACAAGAGGGTTGCTCATGTCTTTGATATATTTGTGGAAAATGGAGCGCCAGAAGATATTCTCTACGAGCAAAAGCCCCACATTGGCACAGATATTTTGCGTGACGTCATAAAAAATATGAGGCGTGAAATTGAAAGCCAGGGCGCAAGATATAAATTTAGCGAAAAACTTATTGATTTTGACATAGAAGATGGAAAAATAAATAAAATAATAACAAACAAGGGAGAATATGTTGCTGATGCCTACATTTTAGCCCTTGGAAATTCTGCGAGAGATACTTTTTCTATGCTTGATAAGTACAATTTACTTGAGCAAAAACCCTTTGCTGTAGGCTTTAGAATTGAGCATCTTAGAAAAAATATTGAGATGGCACAGTATGGCATGGTCTCAGACAAACTTCCTGCGGCAACTTATCAGCTTAATGTCACAGACAAAGACCAGGCGCACTCTGTTTACACCTTTTGCATGTGTCCAGGCGGCTATGTGGTAAACTCTTCTTCAATAAAGGGAGAGCTCTGCGTAAATGGTATGTCCTATCACGATAGGTCTGGCGACAATTCAAATTCAGCCGTAGTTGCAAGTATTGATGAGAAAATTTTTGGAGAGGGAAACCTAGCTGGCATGAATTTTCAAAATGACATCGAAAAGAAAGCCTATGACATGGGAGGGGGCAAGGCACCTGTCCAAAGAGTGAAAGACTTTTTTGAAAATAGGGTGACAGAAGAACTTGGAGAAGTCAGACCAACTTTTAAGCCAGGTTATGTCTTTGCCGACTTAAATGAAATTTATCCAGAATCTATTAACCAGGCTATAAAAAACGCCCTAAGGGTAATGGATAAGAGGGTCCATGGATTTTCAAGTGACGACGCAATCCTAACGGGAGTGGAGACAAGGACATCTTCACCAGTTAGAATTGTGAGAGAAAATTATAGAAGCATAAAAGTGGAAAATTTATTTCCCATTGGAGAAGGCGCAGGTTATTCTGGAGGAATAATTTCTTCTGCCCTTGATGGACTTAAATGTGCCATAGAAATTTTAGAAGGAGACAAAAAATGTTAAATATAGTATTTTATGAGCCAGAAATTCCCTTTAACACAGGTGCAATTGCAAGGACTTGCGGCCTTACTCATACAAGGCTTCATCTTATAAAGCCCCTTGGATTTGAAGTTGACGATAAACATTTAAAGAGGGCAGGACTTGATTATTGGCACCTGGTAGACATAAATTATTACGATTCCTATGATGAACTTGTGGAAAAATATCCAGACAGCAATTTTTATCTTGCCTCCACCAAGGCAAAGAAGAGGTACACTGATGTGAAGTTTAAGGATGGCGACTTCATAGTCTTTGGACCAGAAACTCGAGGTCTGCCAGAAGATTTGATCTTCGGAAACTACGACATGGCTATAAGAATTCCCATGTTAAAAGATTATGGCAGGAGTTTAAATTTGTCAAACTCTGCAAATATAATTTTGTTTGAAGCTTTGAGACAGCTTGATTTTTTAGATTTGGAATAATTTTTTAGAGAAATATTTTAAATAAGGAAGGGTTAGCGTGAAGGAAATAAAAATCTCCGTAAGAAATTTAATAGAATTCGTCAAAAGGTCTGGCGACATCGACAGGAGATTTTTTTCCAACAAAAGGGCAATAGAGGGAATAAAGGCTCACCAAAAGGTCCAAAGGGAATACTCCAAAGATTTTTTGACAGAAGTTTTTTTGAGGACCACAGAAGAAATTGAAGACATAATTTTCACTGTGGAAGGTCGTGCCGATGGCATTGAAGTTTCAGAGGAAGTTACAGTTGACGAAATAAAATCAACTACAAGGGACCTAGAAGACCTTAAAAAGGAAGAAAATATTATGCACTGGGCACAGGCTAAGTGTTACGCCTATATTTATGCCAAGGACTATGAACTTGACAAGGTAAATGTCATGCTGACCTACTTCCAACTTGAAACAGAAGAAATTTTAAACATAAAAAAGACTTTTTCTTTTGGAGAACTTCGCGACTTTTTCATGGGAACTTTAATGGAATATTTGGAGTTTTCCAAGAGAATTGTTGACTGGAAGGACACAAGGGATGAGTCTATAAAAAAATTAAAATTTCCCTTTAAAAATTTTAGAAAGGGACAGAGAGAGCTTTCTGTTGCAGTTTATAACACCATTGATGAGGAAAATAAATTATTTGTAGAGGCTCCAACGGGAATTGGCAAATCCATTTCTACAATTTTCCCAACAATTAAAGCCATGGGAGAAGATAAGATTGACAAGGCCTTTTATCTAGTGGCAAGGTCTACGGGGAAAAATGCTGCCAAAGATGCTCTGGAAAGACTTTTAAATAAAAAATTAAAATTAAAGGTTGCAATTGTAACTGCCAAGGAAAAAATTTGCTTAAATGACAAAGTTTCTTGCAATCCCAAGGACTGCCCCTATGCCAAGGGACACTTTGACAGGGTCAACGACGCCATAATAGACATTTTTGACTCCTGCCACAATTTTTCCAGGGAAAATATTGAAAAATTTGCAAGACTTCACATGGTCTGCCCCTTTGAATATCAATTGGACTTATTGGACTTCTCTGACTTCATTGTCTGCGACTACAATTACATCTTTGACCCAACAGTTTACCTAAAAAGATTTTTTGAAAACTCCATGCTAAAGTTTACATTACTCATTGATGAGAGCCACAACCTCTTGGAGAGGGGAAGAGAAATGTACTCGGCAGAAGTTTTTATTGGCGACTTGGAAAAACTTTTTGACCTTCTTCCCAAGAAGAGAAAGGCTGCCAGAAGGCACCTCTCAAATGCCCTTGAAGAGTTTAAAAAACTCGGCAAAAAAACTTTTTATTCCTATGATGAATTTTTAGCCTTTAATGGAGAGGTGGAAAAGACAGTTTTTTCCATGAATGACTTCTTAACCAAGGACAAGGAAGCTCGGGGCTATGAAGATGCCCTTGACATATATTTTAAACTTTTTAAGTACATCAAAATTTTGGAATACTACAATAAAGATTTTGTATCAATAAAAGGCGAAGACTTTGTAAAAATAAAGTCCCTAGACATTGCGCCAATTTTTGAAAATATTTTGAGGGCACCAAGGTCTTCTGTATTTTTCTCAGCAACCTTAAGCCCCATAAAATATTACGGAAAACTTTTAGGGGCAGATGAAAAGACAAACTATTACAAGATAAAATCCCCCTTTGACCCGGAAAATTTGCTGGTTCTTAGAAATAATAAGATCTCCACACTTTATAGAGATAGGGAAGACTCAATTGATGAAATAATTGAAAATCTTAAAAATTTTTCTGACGATGATGGCAATTATATTTTCTTTTTTCCATCCTATGCCTTTATGGAAAGTGTCTACGAAATATACCTTGACATAGACCAGGAGGCAGTTAAGCAAGATAGGGAAATGACAGAAGCTGACCGACAGGAATTTTTAAACCAGTTTACCTTTTCTTCTAGCACAAGAGCCTTTGCAGTTATGGGTGGAGTTTTTTCTGAGGGCATAGACTTAATTGGCGAGAGGCTGAGAGGCGTCGCCATAACAACTGTGGGTCTACCTGGACTTTCATATGAGAGAAATATTTTAAAGAGTCACTTCCAGAAAAAGTACAGTAGAGGCTACGAGTACGCCTACATTTATCCAGGCATGATAAAGGTTGTGCAAGCGGCAGGACGCGTCATAAGGACTGAAGATGACAGGGGCAAAGTTTTATTAATGGACAAGAGATTTTCCCTTGAACCCTACAAATTTTTGCTGCCAAATCACTGGAAGATTTATGATTTTATGGACTCAGCTGAAATAAGTGAAATCTTAAAAAATTTTCATGACGAAAAA
>ERZ1673752.1619-NODE-1619-length-30388-cov-10.924999_pt1 | contig 30388 bp, 27 predicted proteins | sample MGYA00580195_ERZ1673752 | MGnify/ENA primary metagenome ERZ1673752 (study PRJEB41218, sample SAMN15661744) | gut metagenome | host: Homo sapiens | place: Canada: London | collected 2015-08-20/2019-03-30 | study: EMG produced TPA metagenomics assembly of...
AATTATCCCGGCTGAAATCCACGTGCAGCACGGGGTGCTGCGTCCAATCCTTCTCAAGCCCCTCCATGGCCAGCCCCGCGAAGAGCTCCCGCCGGCCCTGGAAGTACGCCTCCAGCGTGGAGACAAGCAAACTCTTCCCGAACCGCCGCGGGCGGCTCAGGAAGTAGTACCGCCCCTGCCTCACCAGCTGGTAAATCAGCGCCGTCTTATCCACGTAGACGGCGTTATCCTCCCGCAGATTCGTAAAGCTTGCCTCCCCGATCGGGTACGTTATCATTTGGTCCATGCCATTGCCCTCCTCGCGCCTTTTTGCAGGGTAAAGGTACAAAAAATATTTTAACGGTGGCGGGGCAGAAGGCACCGCATCTTTATAGGCCGATGGGCTGCCAGGGTCAGTCTTTCAGACTGGCTCGCCTTGCAGGCAAGGTTACCGGGGGGTTGCAAACCCCCGGCTATTGAAAGACCGTCCTACGGACGGGGCTTCATCGGTGCGCCGATTCTATGCATTTTGGTGGGCGTGTAGGTTTATGCGGGGTCTGAAGGGCCGCCAAGGTCAGTCCGACTGAGAAACCATCCGTTGACCGCAACTTGTTAGGAAGTTGTGAATATCTGAGGAATTCCTCCCCGAACAGCTACACCCTTTGCACCAAACCCAATTATTGCCGGCGATAATTGGGTTTGGTACGACCCATTTCCGTGCAGGGACAGAGCCGCGCATTACCTTTGCTGTAGAGAGGGAGCAACTTTAAAACAAAAGCTATGGCAGTATACGTACCGATACGCCCCCGGTGGAATCCCCGGGGCGTGGTCATTAACTACGTTTCATGCGAGCAGCTCTGCGTGCGCAGCTGGCCCAAAGAGTACCGCGATGCAAACACGGCTGCGCAGCGGCGGCAGCGAAGCAAAATGGCGCAGGTGTGCGGCGTGTTGCCCCACCTGAAGGTGCTACTCGCCGAGGGGTACTCCCCGCAGACGCGGCGCAACGGCCGAAAGGTGGGCAGCTACCACGCGGCGGTGGCTACAGCGCTAAGGGAGTGGTTTGAAGATAGCATGCATGGGCCGCAACTCGTCACCTCCAGGCTACGCCTGACTGACGGCGTAGCCGCGCTGCCAGAGGAACTCGCAATAGCACGCCTAAAGGATACACTACGTGTATCGTGGCGCAGCGCATTGCGCTGGCAAGGAGCTAAGCTGCTCATCGCAGTCCATGGACCGAGGGGCAAAGAGTGGGTGTGCAGAGTGGTCACGCTAGCGGCGGGCGCAACGAGCGCCATGGTGCGCCTCCCCGCAACGTGGCGTAAAGGGACCATTGAGGCGTGGGGTGCATTCGTGGGTAACGGCGGGCGGATACGTACGCAGACGCGCCGCGCCACGCTACTATCCACAAGGGGCGCCGCGGGCGCAACGGGGGGCAGAGGAAGGGCATGGGCGGGGAGCATAGCCGAGACACCCAGGGAGTGCCGCGAAATGGCTGAGGAGCAAGGGGTCCGAACGGCGGCAGTAGAACCGCAGCCGTATGGGGGCGGTGTGCCAATGGACGGAGGGTAGCTACTAACGGTCAGCGTTAACCCAATGCGATTTCAACGTAAGGATCGGGCGGCAGGGCTACGCAGGTCAGCCTTGCAGGCTATTGTATATGTACATTCAATGTGGGAGGTAACCTGCGAGTGCTTCGCGGATCGGTCCTATTGCGAGACCGTCCTACAGCTCGGGCTGTAGTTTGGCGAGATCTGCAGGGGTACAGCTCTTTACGAAATAATAAGGAAACTGTAGCATTACAGGCCGATTGGCAGCGCGGGAGAACCATTTGCTTACGATGTAGCCCTAACCTTGCTCCCACGCTTGGGAGGATTGTAGGATGCTCTTAAAGCCTTACGCTGCAAGGTGAAACGATGGTTGCGAACGCATGCCCTGAGGCAATCGCGGAGACCCCACGCCGCACCGTCCGCAGCCTTCCAATAGCGCTAATATGCATGCTAGGATGTAAATTCTGCGGTAACGAATAGGGAGCCGCTAATCTTTCTTGACAGTCCCTTGCCTTCTCTTGCGCAGCCCGTCAACGTCCACCCCGCGTGGATTACCCGATCGTTGCACGCCGCCCTCATTGAATAGCTCCATAGGGGGTGCCACGGGCCCAACATGCTGCACCCATTGCTCGGCGGCTAGAGCCATCACCTCCCGCTGCGGCAGCACCACCGTGGCGGTGGAAAACGACTCCGATACGTTCACCACCTTGCACCTGCGCTGCGCGAGGTGACGCTTCACAAACGCTGCATCTACATTGGGGAACCAGCTAAAGACCACCTCAACCTGTCCGCCTCCGCGATCCACCCATTCGGGGAGATTAGACCCCAGAAGCACATTGGACACCTTCCACAGCGGTTCGATGGGTACCACGGCTATTGCGCCCGCTTTGGCGAAATCATGGGGTTTCGCGCCCGCCGGCACCTGCGCATAGTAGGCATTGCCTCCGACGTAGCCCCCAAGCCTCGCACCTAACAATTCAAGCTCGCTGCGCATCTCCGTATCGGGGATCCTTGCGAATTGCATGAGCACGTTTAACACCCCATTCACCGCCGTTCCCCACGCCGCTGCGTACGCCTCCTGCCGCTGCGTATCGCCATTGAACACGTTGAGTTCCGGTTTCACCTCATGCTTTCCGAACCGCACCACCTGCTGCAGTTTAGCCGCCTCTTCCCGCTGGGCACTCTCCGTGGCCTTCAGCGCCTTACACCCCGCTGCCACCGCCACCATGGCCGCCGCTAGCACCACCCATTTCATTCTGCCCATAACCTAGCCCTTTCCATTTGTGAACCCTAGGAGCCATGCGAACAAAACACCTGCCAACACCGGCGCAGGTCGCGATCATCCCTTCGCTAAATGCTCAGCGCGCAGCAGGTCAGTCATCTCCTTTACCGGCGAGAAGGTGATGGAGGGCACCTCCACCAGCACCGTGTTCCACTCCGCCATCGCCCCATTCCATAGCCCCGGGAGCTCCAACGCCTTTATGGGCACACCGTTGACGCTCTTCTGCGCCACGAATCCCGTATTCTTATTTACGTACTTTGACAGCGTGAAGGGATTACCCTGGAAATCCCTCGTGCAGCACACGAGGTCTACCGGATTGAAGTAGTGCGATTTACTCACAATCTCCTGCACGCGGGGATCCTTCAGATCCATCTGCGAGGTTTCCACAATCTGTAGCGCCTCGCTGCCATCCCGCTCCCTCACCCAGTAGGGACCGCCCCCTGGTTCTCCCTCGTTTCGCACCATGCCGCAGACGCGGAGCGGACGATTCAACTGCTTTCGTAGGTAGCGTAGGCGGAGATCCAATGGCACCTCGCTGATACCCACCGGGAAACGGTAGCTCAGCTCGCGGCGGCAGAACTCCATTATCTCCTCGCATAGCGCCTCATCCACGGTCTGCGCGAAAAGGGCCTCTAAGTATCCCACAATGCGCTGCCGTAGCGAGAGCAACAAACCCGCCAACGCCTTTTTATAACGTATAGTGGGCTCTTTCAGCTTGTCGGGGAGCACGTTGTCGATGTTTTTAATGAAAATGACATCGGCCTCCACGTCCTGCAGGTTGTTCAAGAGTGCCCCGTGGCCCGCAGGCCGAAACAGCAACGCCCCATTGGGCTGTCGGTAAGGCGTATTGTCCATATTTGCCGCCACGGTATCCGTACTCGGTTGCTGCTCCGATAGGTGCAGCACGAAATGAGTGCTAAAAGCCTTTTCAAAATGCGCTGCCGCACGATCGAATGCGGTTTGGAACGCCGCGTGGTGGCGTCGATCCACCGTGAAGTATAGGTGCGCCTCGCCCGATGCATTGCGCGCGTAGCTCGCGGCCTCCGATAGATGCTCCTCAAAGGCCATGCGCACGCTGCCGTCCGCGTAGGTATGGAAAGGGATTAGCGCCTTGGGCATCGCCCCGTAGTTCAACCCCTTTTCATCAAGCAGCGCATGGAGGATCTGTGCGTAATCGCCTTGACGCTCCAGCGTCTCTAGATCAAGGCTCTGCGCCTGCAGCGTACGCCTCAACGCGGCGGCAAAGGGGTAAAGCGATAGCGAGTCCTCAAAGGGGTTGATCGGCTTGTTATCCTCATCACGCCGCGCCCCTTGGAGATACTCGTATTGCCGTTTAAACATACGTGTTGCCGCACCCGAGGCGGGCACAAATTTCGCCACGCGCCCCTTGAACTCTTCGTAGCGGGCCGCCGCTTGGTTTACCTCCTCCTCGGTTAGCTGCCGCACCCCTCCGCCCGCCACCACTGCCGAGGTGACCTGCGTGCGGGGATAGCCCTGCGCAATTTGCAATAGTTGGTTCTCCACCATCGTGGCCGTAACCCCACGCTCCGCGAATTGGGCAAGATCCCCTTGCGTAAACTCAAACTTCATAGCAGCATACTGTTAAAGACATTCCACCTCGTACCCCTAACTTCCCTACTCCTAGGGCAAAGGTAATATTTTTTATAGTAGTTCACAAGCGGGTTAATGCGACAATCTCAATAAATAGGTACATTTGCAGTGAATTAACTGGAAGGAAATGTCGCCTCGCAGCGTGCTCTTTGTGCTACTCTCCTACTTCGCCGTGCTGATCGCGGTGGGGTGGCTAAGCGCACGGCGTTCCGACTCCCGCGCCTACTTCGTGGGCAGACGGAAAGCCCCCTGGTGGGCCATTGCGTTCGGGATGATCGGGGTCTCCATCTCGGGTATCTCCTTCATTTCGGTGCCGGGTTGGCCGCTCACCACCAATTTCTACTACATGCAGATGGTGCTGGGCTACATCGTTGGATACTACGTCATTGCGTACGTTCTAATCCCTATATACTACAAATTAGACACCCCCAGCATCTATACCTACCTCAACGCGCGCTTCGGCATCGTGAGCTACCGCACGGGAGCTGTCCTATTCATCATTTCGCGCATGGTAGTGGCCGCCTTCCGGCTCTTCGTGGTGGCCAGCGTGCTGCATGCCCTCGTCTTCAAGCAGTGGGGCGTTCCCTTCGCCGCAACCGTGGCGGTAACGATTGCACTGATTTGGCTCTACACCCATCGCGCCGGTATGCAGACCATTATATGGACCGACACGGTGCAGACCATCGCCATGATAGCCTGCATCGCCTTCACCATCTACTTCGTAGCCAAGGGGCTAAACTTCTCTTTCTCCGGCGCGGTGCAGGCCGTTGCGCAGGATCCACGCAGTGCCATCTTTGAATTCAGCGATTGGCGTAGCCCTAACCACTTTGTGAAACAATTCCTCAGCGGCGCGCTGATACCCATTGTGATGACGGGGCTCGATCAGGACATGATGCAGAAGAATCTCGGCTGCAAGAGCGTGCGGGATGCGCAGAAGAACATGATTGCCTACGGCTATGCGTTCGTACCAATCAATCTCGCCCTGCTGAGCCTCGGCGTGCTGCTTACCCTCTTCTACGAACACATAGGGCTCGCCCTACCCGCTCGCGGCGATGAGCTCTACCCCCTAATCGCCACCAACGGAGCATTGCCCTCCGCGGTGGGCATACTCTTCGTGCTGGGCGTAACCGCGGCAGCCTACTCCTCGGCCGACTCGGCCCTGACCGCCCTCACCACCTCGTGTACGCTTGACCTCATCGGGGCAGATCCCGATGACACCATCCGCACCCCCCGCGTACGGACGGCGGTCCAGATTGGGGTTTCAGTAGCCCTAGGCGCGCTCGTCCTCCTCTTTAGCCACATCAAGGAGGGGTCAATCATCAATGCCCTCTTCGCCGCCGTGGGCTACACCTATGGGCCGCTCCTTGGCCTGTACGCCCTCGGCCTCTTTACAAAGGTAAAAAGCCGCGAGTGGGCTATACCCATCATCGCCCTCCTCGCGCCCATCGCATCGTGGGGCGTGAAAACATGGGCCGCCAGCGTGGGCCACAGCATGGGCTACGAGCTACTCCTATTCAATGGGGCTATCACCTTCGGCGTGCTATGGCTCACAAGAGTACGTAGTACGAAATAGAATTACACGAACAGTTAGTAATTAGCGAAATGGAAGAAGATAAACGAAAAGAAATTCTACGGCTCTTTGACGAGAACCTAAACATCATGGAGCTGCTACGAGAGAAATGCCCATGGGACGCGAAGCAAACCATCCCATCGTTGCGCCAGTACACCATTGAGGAGGTATTTGAACTCGCCGATGCCATCGTTGACGAGGCCTGGGACAACGTGCGGAAGGAGCTCGGCGACATCCTAATGCATGTCGTTTTCTACTCCCTCATCGCAGACGAAGAGGGAAAGTTCTCCTTCGCCGACGTGCTGCGAGGAGAAAACGAGAAGCTCGTCTACCGCCACCCGCACGTGTTTGACCCCAATTCACACCTTACGGCCCGGGAGGTGGAGGAGCAGTGGGAAGATTTGAAACTCAAGGAGAAGGGAGGCAACCGCCGCGTGCTTGAGGGCGTACCCCGTGCCTTACCCCCGATCACGAAGGCGCTGCGCATACAGGAGAAAGCCAGCGCGGCGGGATTTGACTGGGAGAAGCGGGACGAGGTGTGGAACAAGGTGGAGGAGGAGCTCGGGGAGGCCAAAGAGGCGGCACTCCATGAGAGCCATGCGGCGCAGGAGGGCGAAATCGGCGACCTTCTCTTTGCGGCTATCAACGCGGCGCGCCTCTACGGCATTGACCCCTCCATGGCATTGGAGAAAACAAACAAAAAGTTTATACGGAGGTTTCAGCACGTGGAGGACGGCGCCATGGCGCAGGGGAAAACGCTCCACGAAATGACGCTTCGTGAGATGGATGCACTTTGGGATGAAGCCAAGGAGGAGGAACGCAAGCAGGGGTAGCGGAAGTCTGTAATAAAGTTCGGCATAATATTTGCCGCATTCAGTTATAAAATGAAATTGTAAGGAAAGGAACAGTCATGGCAAAAGGAGAATTTTGGGCGGGATTGCTCATCGGCGCAGCCGCGGGTGCGGTAGGTTCAATACTTGCAACCTCTGAGAGGGGCAAAGCGATAGGCGAAGACCTCTTGGAGCGGGCGAAAGATGCTTCAGAGAAGCTCCGCAACGAAACGGAAGAAAAGGTAGATGGTGCTCGCGAAGGCCTCGCCGACCTGATTGACGACCTGCGCAAGCGGCTCGAAACGCTCGAGGATAAAGTTCGTACGGATGGGCAGGAAGGGTAGTTCCGCGCAGTAGCAGCCTGAAAAACGTAGCGGTATGTCTCTATTTCGCACCCTGCGACAAATGGTCGAAGACGATGCGCAGGAACTCTACGAGTCGCATAAAGAATGGGCGACACTTGTAATCGTAAAGTACCTCTCGCGCATCGCCTCAGCGGTACTCATCGGCGTGCTGTGGATGGTTATCGCGGCCGTGGTGGTTATCCTCCTGGGCATCTCCCTAGGATTCCTCCTAGGCAACTTGGTGGGGAGCAATGCGTTGGGGTTTCTGCTGTCGGCAGTGGCATGGTGCGCGGTGGGCGTGGTGCTACACCTCTTTCGACACAAGCTGGTTGAGAATCCGATAGTCGTGAAGCTGCGTAAAATATTTTTTGGGAAATGAGCGATCAGCCAAACGCTACGTTGAGCAACGCTGCTGCACACATTGGTCCAAAAGGAAAGGTGTATACCTTTCGCTCCATGAAGGAGCTTGATACCCTCATAGAGGAGTCGGAAATGCGGGTGCAGCATGCTCAGGAACGGGTGCAAAACGACTTTAGCAGGGTAAAACTATCGATTAGACAAGCACTTACGATAGGTAGAATTGCCCGCGGAATTGGCGTGGTACGGTTTGCAAAGGCTGCCTTCAACGCCATTTTCAAAAGGAGATGGTAAAAAGCCCTCCCCTTTTGCATAGTACACACCCTGCCCACAATAGATTATGCAACGCTTCGTTCGCCTCGTCTTTCTATCGCTACTAGCCATTGCGGCCCAGCCTGTTAGCGCGCAGAAGACCACTCTGAGGGTAACCCTCGCGTCGGGCATACCGGAGCAGCTCTTTTTGGAGCAACAGACAGCGGTTGGTTGGCAAGCCCTGGACTCAGCATGGCCTGCCAGCGATGGTCTGTACTACCTTGACATAAAGGGGTTTCACCCCGGATTATTCCAGCTTCGTCTTGGGAATCTTGGTGCGCTTCCCCTCCTTTTATCCCAGCACAGGAAATCGCTTACGGTTTCGTTACAAGGGCCCGAGTTCATCTCAAACTCCTGCGTTGAGGATGTTTGCAGCGCGACCGCCTACCTCCACGCACTGCGCCTACAAGAGCAGGCCAACTACTGGGGATTTCTCGCCGCTCAAGCCAAAAAAATAGATGGTGCTACGCCTACTAGCCTCTCCATAATGGATTCTCTCGCCACAGCAGCGCGGCTACGGCTCAATAGCTACGTTGACTCAACGGTTGCCAATACTCCCGACACGCTACTCCGCCATTTTCTGCATCTCAGCCAACAGCCCCTCTCAGCCGCTGCGCAGGCGTGGTGGCCAAGCAGCCTCTTGCAGGACTCCCTCATTGCCCACACCGACGCGCTGCGAAAGCATACGCAAGCCTACTTCTACGCCCAGCTAGACGATGCCTACTCCCGCCCGCGGGTCGATTCAGCCTTTGCCTTTGCGGTGCGTAGTCTTGCAAAGATGGCCATGCACCCCACCGTTGCGCAACGCCTACGCGCCTACACCATGCTCTTCTTCACGGAGTCGCACTACCCGGAGGCGGCGCGTATCGCTACACTTGAACCGTTTGGGCCACTACAGCCAACCCCGCTACTTGCTCCAGCCGCCTCAAAATGCCTTTCCCCAAAGGAAGCACTACAGACAAAAGTTAGGGCCCTCAATGGTAAGGCAATCCCCTTAGTCAATCAGAAAACCCAATACACGTTGGTTATCCTTTGGTCGGTATGGTGTCCGCACTGCCAAACCCTACTGCCACAGATTCACGAGTGGTGGAGCCGGCTACCCAAAGGGCAGCTCGATGTGCTGGCCATCTCTATTGACCGCCCCGAAAAGGCACTAATCACGCATATAAAGCTAAAGGGATGGGGATGGCGGAACGCCGTGGAAGAAGACAACGACTCCTCTACGCTGCTAGAGCGCATCGGTTTCGATGGCACGCCGCAGCTCGTGCTATTCGATTCGTGCGGTAACACCGTAACGCAGCCCCAAACGCTAACGCAGCTCCAGAACCAATTTTAACTGAGGCCGTTGAAGAACACAGGCTCCGCTAGGCATCCTCTTTCCCGGCATGGTTGGAAATCACCCCATCGCGCATGGTTACCACCACATCGGCACTCTTTGCCAGCGTGTCGTCATGCGTCACCACGATAAACGTCTTCCCCATCTCATCGCGCAGGCGGAAAAAGAGGGAATGCAGCTCGGCCCGATTACCCGAATCAAGATTTCCCGAGGGCTCATCGGCGAGGATTAACGGAGCATCATTCATAAGGGCTCTGCACACGGCTACGCGCTGCTGCTCCCCCCCCGAGAGCTCTGCAGGCTTGTGGGCAGCACGGCTCGTCAAACCCAAAAAATCCAGCAGCTCGTTGCCCCTACGCTTGGCCTTTTCGTAGGACATCCCCTGAATGAGCGCCGGTATGCATACGTTTTCCAACGCAGAGAATTCGGGTAGCAGGTGGTGGAATTGGAATACAAAACCGATTTCCCGATTTCTAAAGGCCGCTTGCTGCCGCGCACGCATATGCACCACCTCTTTCCCCAATACCCAAACCTCCCCAGCATCGGGGCGCAGGAGCGTCCCCATAATCTGCAGCAGCGTGGTTTTCCCCGCACCGCTGGGCCCCACTATCGCCACCACTGTTTGGGACGAGACAGATAGGTCAATTCCCTTCAACACCTCCAACGTTTGGTACCATTTCCGAAGTCCCTTGGTTTCAAGTATTGTTTCCATGCCTACTTCTACTCTTTGCACCCGCCCATCATAGCCTCCACGTCAGCGCCACGATACACATAGCTGGCCAATGACCGCAAGGCTGCGCTAAGCCTCTCGCCGTGCAGCCCCTCATGGTTTGACATGAGGTAAAGGGGGAGCCCCTGCCCTCCCTTTGCGTATGGGGGTTGCTGGTAGGTTGTGGAGACCACCTGTAGCCCCATGCGCTCGTAGAAGGCCTTGCGCCGCATCTTAATCTCGTCCTCCGGCGGTTCAACCTCAATGAGTATGGGCAGCCGTTCATGCTCCAGCACCATGCGCAGCGCATGCTCCCCAATTCTCTTTCCCCTCGCCTCTGGGAATACTGCAAAATGCTCCCCATAGAGGCACTCCTCAAAGCGCCAGGTATTCAGGAAACCCTGCACTTCGCCCCGCTGCTCCACGAACCAGAATTCTGTATGCGTATCGCGGAATACCTCACTAAAGGAGTCTCGATCGCGCCGCTCCTCCTGCGGAAACGCCATCTCATAGAGTGGGAACAGGGGGGCGAACTCCTCAAAACTCGTTACACGCCTGAGCGTAACCCCCTCCTCGCCCCGCAGCAAACTACTCTTGGTCTCCATGCGGCATCGGGCTCATCATTATGTTTTTCGCCTCGCTCACCTCCATGAACGTAGCCCCATTGCTCGGGCCGAAACTCCCGCCCACCACAACAATCAAGTCTTCTGGCGCGAACTTCTCCTCGCTAAGCAACCGCCGGAGCGAATCCGTTAGGAATTGGTCACGACTCGTACGCGGCTCCGTTGCCATGGCCTCTACGCCGTAGGAGAGCGACAGCTGGCGCGTCACGGCTGGGCTGTAGCACATGGCATAGATTGGCACCGCCCCACGAAAAGCCGATAAATAGCGAGCCGTACGCCCCGAGAGCGTGTCAATAACTATCGCCTTCACGGGCAAATTGACGCATGCCTCGACAGCAGCGCGCGAAAGCGTCTCCGTAATTTTGTTGCGCACACGCTTGAGCTGCAGCCCTACAAACGCCTCCAAATGGGGCTCAATCTCCGCCGCAATACGCGCCATGGTACGCACCGCCTCTACGGGGTACTTCCCATAGGCCGTTTCTCCGCTCAGCATCACCGCGTCGCTCCGCTGGTATATGGCGCTGGCCACATCGCTTATCTCAGCCCGCGTCGGCCGGGGGTTGGAAATCATCGAGTGTAGCATTTGGGTGGCAATAATCACCGGCTTCTTCGTCTCTATACACTTCTTCACAATCATCCGCTGCACCGCCGGCACCCGCTCCTCAGGGATTTCTATCCCCAAATCGCCACGTGCCACCATCACACCATGCACGTGCGCCAATATTTCATCAATGTTATCAACCCCCTGCTGGTTCTCAATCTTCGCAATAATTTTGGTGGTTGCTCCGTATTTGTCTAGCTCTTTCTGTACATCTATCACATCTTGGGCCGTCCGCACAAACGAATGCGCCACGAAGTCAACATCCTTTTCGGCGCAGAGCTTCAAGAAGCGTTTATCTTTTTCCGATAGAGTCGGTAGATCTATGGGGACATTCGGCACGTTAACGCTTTTGCGATTCTTTATCACGCCATCGCTCTGCGGAAAGCAGGTTAACGCCGTCTCGCTCTTCCCCGTCACGATTAGCTCTAGCTCCCCATCATCAATAAGCAACGAGGCCCCGAGCGGCACATTCTCTACGATTTTAGGGGATGACACGTAGAGCGTTCCATCGCAGCTCGCCCCTTCGGGGTCACCAACCACCTGTATCGGAGTTCCTACCTTCACCTCTACGGCACTTCCATGGCGTGACGTACGGATTTCGGGGCCTTTCGTGTCGACTAAGATCCCAATTCTATCCGATACCGAACGCACCATATCCACCAACGCCGCGGCTTGCTCCACATCTTGGTGCGCCGAGTTCAACCGCACCACATTCATTCCGGCGTGCTCCAACTGCTGTATAAATTCCGCAGTGGCCCTATCGTCCGATATTGTCGCTACTATTTTCGTCCGCTTTAACATACTCTTCCTTTTAGAAATGTCCAATCTGGTGCGCCAGCAACCTCAACGCAACGCATACCACCCTAATAGAAAACAGACAAGAAGAAAAAAGGTTAACCGAGACTTTGCGTAAGGGTATCCCAGCACACTGCTTTTGACCTTTAGACTCACCCTTTCCTTACGTCCTCACCCTTCGCCCGCAACGCCACGCTCTAATCCTTACTGCCAAAGCTCAAGCACTTTTTTGGGTGAGAACTATCGATTGAGACAATGCTGGGCGTACCGTGAAAGTCACGACACGCCCAGCACCATTGCGAATCAAACCCATCCCATCTAGGCTACTTCCCTTCCGCCGCACGGAGGAACCCCATAACGTCCTCCACCATGCCCGCAGAACCCACGATGAAGGGCGTGCGCTGATGGACGGTTTCTGGCTGTATGTCAAGTATTCTCTGCTTGCCATTTGTGGCCATGCCGCCCGCCTGCTCCGCGAGCAGCGCTATTGGGTTGCATTCGTAAAGTAGACGCAGCTTGCCGTTCGGAGCAGCCGCAGTGGCTGGGTATATGTAGATGCCACCTTTGAGTAAGTTCCTATGAAAGTCGGCAACCAGCGACCCAATGTAACGCCCTTTATAGGGGCGATGGGAGGGCTTGTCCTCCTCTTGGCAAAAACGTATATAGTCCTGGAAACCTCGGTCGATGTGCTGAATGTATCCCTCGTTGGTGCTATAGTATTGCCCCATCTGCGGCGTGCTAATCTTTGAATTGGAAAGGCAGAACTCACCAATGCCCGGGTCAAGCGTAAAGCCGTACACGCCATGCCCAGTTGTGTAAACAAGCATCGTGGAGCTCCCATAGATAACGTACCCCGCACCGCACTGCTTGCTCCCCGCCTGCAAGAAGTCTTCCTTTTGCGCCTTCTCACCGCGAGGGGTTACACGACGATAAATGCTAAAGATGGTTCCTATAGAGACGTTCACGTCTATATTCGACGAGCCGTCAAGGGGATCCATGCATACAATGTAGTTACCGTTACGTTCCAAATCAGCATCGAACTGCACCACCTCTTGATTCTCCTCAGATGCTACTCCACAGCACTCGCCACTCGTGCGCAGCATCTGAATGAACTGCTCATTAGCCAGCACATCGAGCTTTTTTTGGTCTTCCCCCTGCACGTTGATTGACCCAGCCTCCCCGAGGATGTCAACCAAGCCAGCCTTATTAACCTTCTGATTTACAATCTTTGCCGCCACGGCAATATGGTATAGCAAACGGGAAAACTCCCCCGATGCATAAGGGAAATCGGCCTGCCGATCTATGATAAACTGATTTAGCGTAACTACACGAGATGCTCCCATTGTGACCTTGTTTAAATTCCTTGCCCTCAAAGGTAACTATTTTTCTTGTCATGGGCGCAGAGAAATAAAATATTTAATTTGTTCGCCAGCAGCCCCGCCTTCCCAGCGTACTATTTTTGACCCTCAGCCTTCAATCCCTTCTTGCCCTTTTGCTGCAACTGCTTACCCTTTCCCCCTTGCAAGGCCTGCGTACTTTGCGGCTCTGCAGGAGGGTTGATTGCAAAAGCAAACCGGAATATCAGCACCACGAGGAGAATGATGCCACCAACCGTTAACATCCCTAGGAACATAGCATGCCGAAAGATGAGCCACAGCACAAGATTTGCCACGATCATGAAAACGAGTGCAACCATATACACCTTGCGCCGCTCCTTGGGGTCTTTCATTGCCTCTTTTTCTTTGAATTTTCGCAGCTCCTTCCCGTAGTCCCACGCGTAGAACGAATACCCGCACTCCACGCAGACCAACTTCGGCTTATTGCTACCAATTGCCCCCGCGAGCAATCCCTCGTTTCTTCCCAACAAGAGCCTTCCCGCGACGGCTTGCCCCACGTCAAATCCTCTTGAAGTCACCTGTAGATGTGGGCTTCCGCACCTAGGGCATCGATACTCACCATTTAGTGCCATTGCCTATTGAATTTTATGTGTACGTCTTACGACTCCTCTTTTTTAACGACTAAAGGGTGCTGCAACGCAGCGACAACCTCCGAAACAGCTCCATCCCTATATTAACCCCTCTTCCACCATCGACACATAGCCCCTCGCCGCGCTGCCCACCACGAGGTGGTCGAGCAAGCGAATGTTGAACATCTTGAGTGCGTCACGAAGCTCCAGCGTGACGTTCACATCAGCACGACTCGGCTTGGGGTCGCCCGATGGGTGGTTATGCGTCAGCGCCACGGCGTACGCCTTCTTCACTAGCGCAGCACGCGTAATGATTCTCGTGTCGATTGCCGAATTCGTACCCGTACCACGGGAGTGCATCACCATGTCGAGGAGCCGATTCTGATTATCCATGTAGAGAACCCACACCTCTTCCTGATCACACCCCACATACTTTTGGGCCACCGCATTATATATATCCTTGGGCTGTGAGATTTTATCTACACTCGCTGCCCGCACATCCACGCACCTCCGCCCCAGCTCTATGGCCGCAAGCACCGTTATCGCCTTGGTCTCCCCCATCCCCTTGTAGCGCTGCAGCGTTGTCACCGATTGATCAGCTAGCTGTAGTAGATCGTTATCACAGGCCTCAAGCACCTCAGAGGCTAAGTCTAGCACCGACTTGTTACGCATCCCCACGCGCAGGATTATCGCCAACAGCTCCTCCTGCCCAAGCGACTTTGCCCCAAGACGTTTCAACCGCTCACGGGGTCTATCCTCATCGCGCATATCCTCCATCATGATACGCTTTGCCCCCTTCATCGCTTCATCCGTGGAGCCTAGCGCCAACGCTGATTCATTGCCACGTTCGCCCGTTAATTCCATGGGGGAGGTATACTCCTCCTGCTCCTCTTGCGCTGATGTAATGGGCAACCTCGGCATGGCTCTTCGCTTTCCCCAATTTTTCTACTTAGGCTTGACCTTTCCCGTTTCCCTTAGTCAAGAAACGCCATTGGAAGATGAGTAGGTAAAAGACTGCACACGTTATTGATGAGTCGGCTAGATTGAACACTGGCTCAAAGAAGCGGAACGACTCTCCGCCCCATATGGGGAACCAAGAGGGGAAAGTTGTATCAATAATCGGGAAGTAGAGCATATCCACCACCTTTCCATGAAAGAGCGGTGCGTAGCCACCTCCCGCAGGAAGGAACTCCGCCACCGCAGGCAAAAGCATGGTGCCATCGGCAGATGGAACATACCCCTCACTGCTACTGAACAGTAGACCGTAGAACGTGCCATCAATGATGTTGCCCAACGCTCCAGCAAAAATGAACATCATGGCCACCACCACCCCTTTCGGAACATCACGCAGCCGCCCTAAATAGTACATCAAGTACCCTATACCCACCATCGCCGCTATACGGAACAGGCTCAGCAACAGCTTCCCTACCTCACTTGAAGGCGACATGCCAAACGCTATTCCATTGTTCTCCGTGAAGTGCAGAATGAACCAATTCCCGAACACCCGCACCTCTTCTCCCAGGTAGAAGCTTGTTTTCACCCAAAACTTCAGCGCCTGATCGGCAATTAGCACCAACAGTACAACTACCCAGGCCATTCGACGTAGCCTCCTACGCTCCTCCACTGCACGCAGCGGTGCTTTCGCCTTCACCTTCCTACCTCGCTCTTGCCCCATGCCCTGATCTCCTTGTCACCATCTTTTACCGCGCTACTGCCACCTGCACGTTCCCCAACCCGTTATCCAACTCCACCGCAACCGACGGCCACTCCGCAGGCAACGCTTCTACCCAGTCAATACTCACGCAGAGCGTCTGCTGCTGCACGTACTCCATATTGGCCTCCAACGCCGACTTCGCCTCCGCCCCCGCCACTATCGCCATCTTGATGCGGTCCGTGATATTGAAGTTTGAATCCTTCCGTAGGTTCTGCACCTTATTGACCAACTCCCGCGCCGCCCCTTCAGCAATCAGCGCATCGGTGAGAGTGATATCTAGTGCTACCGTCACACCGCTATCCGTGGTGACCAACCAGCCGGGAATGTCATCGCTTCGGATTTCCACCTCGCCGATAGATACCCACTGCGGTACGCCTTCAATGTTCAAATCAACATACCCACGCTGCTCGAACGCTGCTATCTCCTCCTGCGAAAGCTCCTCTAGGGCCTTTGCCACCAACTTCATACTCTTCCCGAAATGGGGGCCTAGCTGCTTAAAGTCGGCTTTCACCCTCTTCACTATCACCGTATTGTAACGGTCAATCTGCTCAATTTCCTTAACGTTTACCTCGCTCAGGATTATCGGTGTCACCGCCTTTAACCTCTCCCCGAAAGCCTCATCAAGCACCGGTATCATAATCCTGCTCAACGGCTGCCGCACCTTTATGGCCACCTTGCGCCGCAACGCTAGCACCATGGAGCACACCGTCTGCGCGAGGCGCATCCGCTGCTCTAGATCGGGGTCAATGCACGCCGCATCGGCCTGCGGGAAATCTGTGCAATGGACGCTTGTCGGTGTAGTCCCCATCTCAGCCCCTTCCCCTAGCCTATGCAAATCCCTATAGAGCCACTCCGCGTAGAATGGGGCAAGCGGGGCCATAAGCCTGGAAAGCGTCTCAAGGCACGTATAGAGCGTCTGGTAGGCTGCCAGCTTATCCTCATTGAGAACACCACCCCAAAAGCGTTTGCGATTGAGGCGAACATACCAATTGCTCAGCTGCTCTATGGTGAAATCCTGAATGGCACGCCCTGCCCTCGTGGGCTCATACTCCTCAAAGGCCTGCCGCACCTCTTTCACCAACGTACTTAGGGAAGAGAGTATCCACCGATCCAGCTCGGGGCGCTGCGCCACCGGCACCTCTTTCTCGTTGCCCGTGAAGCCATCCACGTTGGCGTAGAGCGCGAAGAAGGAGTAGGTGTTGTAGAGCGTTCCGAAGAAACGACGGGTAACCTCCTCAACCCCCGACATGTCGAACTTTAGGTTGTCCCACGGCTGCGAATTCGTCAGCATGTACCAACGAACAGCGTCAGCCCCCTGCGCCTTCATCGCGTCGAAGGGGTTCGTTGCATTGCCAAGACGCTTGCTCATCTTGTTGCCATTCTTGTCAAGCACCAGCCCATTAGAAATGATATTCTTAAAGGCCACAGAATCGAATAGCATCGTGGCAATTGCGTGTAGCGTGAAGAACCACCCGCGGGTTTGGTCTACCCCCTCAGCGATAAAGTCCGCTGGGAATCGTTTCTCAAATAGCTCCTTATTTTCAAAGGGATAATGCAGCTGCGCATAGGGCATCGCACCCGAATCAAACCACACATCCACCAAGTCAGGCTCCCGCCGCATCGGCTCTCCCTTTTTTGAGACTAGGACAATGGTATCAACAAAGGGACGGTGCAGGTCGATACGATTGTAGTTTTCATCGGAGAAATCGCCCGGCGTGAAGTTCGCCAACGGGTTGCTCCGCATAACGCCGGCATGCACCGCCTTGTCGCATTCCGACTTTAGCTCCTCAAGCGACCCTATACAACGGAGCTCCGAACGGTCCTCCGTGGCCCATATTGGCAGCGGCGTTCCCCAGAAGCGCGAGCGCGACAGGTTCCAATCCACCAAGTTCTCCAACCATTTCCCGAAACGCCCACTCCCCGTGCTCTCTGGCTTCCAGTTGATAGTTTCGTTCAGCGCCAAGAGCCGTTCCTTAAATGCAGTGGTCCTGATGAACCACGAGTCGAGCGGGTAGTATAGCACGGGCTTATCGGTACGCCAGCAATGCGGGTAGCTATGCGTATGCTTCTCAATTCTAAAGGCTTGCCCTCGCTGCTTTAGCATAACCGCGATGTCAACGTCTAGCTCCCCGCCCATGGGGTCGTTCGCTGCCGCATAGGCGGCCTTCACGAAGCGTCCCGCCCACTGCTTATACTCCTCCACGTTCACTGCGTCCCGCACAAACGCAGGGTCGAGATCCTCCAGCCGCACCAAGCGTCCCCGCCTGTCCACCATCGGGGCTTCAGCATCTTCCGGCGTAGGCGCAAGCAGACTACCAATGTTCTTTTGCTTCGCCACCCTTGCATCGTCAGCCCCAAACGTGGGCGCGATGTGGACTATCCCCGTGCCATCATCTACGGTTACAAAGTCGCCAACGATTATCTCAAACGCATGCCCCGATGGGCGCATCCACCCTATCAGCTGCTCGTAGCGTTTTCCTTCGAGCTCAGCACCCTGCACGCTACGCAGCACCCGCCACGGCATTGCGCCCTTGCCGGTCTCTGGCGCGCTCATAGTCGCCTCGCCTCCCTCCGGCTTGAAGTAGGCGCGAAAGCGGTTGTGTTCAAGCACCACCACGATTTCCTGCCCGGTGTAGGCGTTAAAGGTGTGAACGTAGTCGTACTGGTAGCGTTCCCCCACCGCAAGGGCCGTGTTGGAGGGCAACGTCCAAGGGGTTGTGGTCCACGCAAGGTAGTAAACGGGCAATCCATCGATGCTTTCGGGTTGCCCATCGGCATCGACCGCACGGAACTGCGCCACCACAGTCGTATCACGCACATCGCGGTAGCACCCTGGCTGGTTTAGCTCATGCGTACTTAGCCCCGTACCCGCCGCGGGGGAGTACGGCTGAATGGTCTTACCCTTGTAGAGGGTCCCCGCATCATACAGCTTTTTCAAGAGATACCACAACGTTTCGATGTATTGGTTGTGATACGTGACGTACGGGGCATCCAGGTCAATCCAATACCCCATCTGCTCGGTCAACTCACGCCACTTGTCGGTGTACTTCATCACCTCGCGACGGCAGGCCCTATTGTACTCCTCCACCGAGATCTTTTTCCCGATATCCTCCTTGGTTATTCCGAGCATCGTCTCTACGCCAAGCTCCACGGGGAGGCCGTGCGTATCCCATCCCGCCTTACGCTTCACCTGGAACCCCGCCTGCGTGCGGTAGCGGCAAATTGAATCCTTTATGGAACGCGACAGCACGTGGTGTATTCCTGGCAACCCGTTAGCCGAGGGAGGGCCCTCGTAGAAAACGAACGAAGGTGCACCATCACGCAGCTTGACCGACTTTTCAAATGTTCCATCCTGATGCCAAAACTCCAGCATCCGCCTTGCCACATTCACAAGGTCTAACCCCTTATATTCCCGAAAACGCTTCTCCATAAAATTTTTTCTACCCCTTGCTGCGCACCCCGCCAGCCGGTGCACATTCACTCCAATAGGAAACGTGCAAAGTTAGTAATTCTTACGTATTCAAGAAAGTTGAAATGCCGTAGCATATTCAACGCTTTCCGACAATGCAGAGTCCATTAAAGAATGAAAGAGCAACGGTTAAGCTGCCGCCGTTAAAGGCCACCTATTGTTATATCTTGAAGAACCGTAGCTGCTCCCCCAGCTCCTCGGTCTTCGCAGCCATCTGCTTAGTGACCCCCTCCAGCTCCGTACCGAGGCTCGCATTCTCCTGCGCAAGCGATGACCGCATCCCGCACCTGAGCCACACCTTGCGCCCCAGCACGTGCCGACTCTGTGATTTCCTCCGCAAGGGTAGTCACTTGACTCACCTGCTCTATCAGCGCCTGCATGCCCTCCTTCCCTTTCGCAGAGGTACTCAACGTTTGATTTGATGCAGCGACAACCTCATCAGCCACAATACGGCTCCGCTCCGCCAGCTTTCGCACCTCGGCCGCCACCACCGCAAAGCCCCGCCCATACTCACCCGCACGAGCCGCCTCAACCGCAGCGTTCAGTGCCAAGATATTCGTTTGCTGCGCTATGCCAGTAATCTCCGCTATGCTGGAGGAGATCTTGTTACTAGCCTCCACGCTCTCCATGGTCTGCTTTCGTACTGCCTTAGACTGCTTGCTCATCTGCGTGGCTAGCCCTGCCGTTTGCTCTGAATTCTCCACATTTTGCATCAATCCGCTATCCAACTCTTCCATAGAGGCTGCAATCTCTTCCGTCGATGCTGCCTGGTCATGCCCTCGGGCCGTTAACCTTTCCCCTAACGTAGAAAGCTTCGTTGCCATCTCATCCATATCGTGTATCTGCCGACTCAAAGAGGAGGTCACCGACACGAGGGACTCTCGCATTCGCACAGTCGCAGTAAGCAAATCACCCAAATCTCGCCCCTCCTTCAACGAAAGCCCTGTTAAATCGGGTTTTTCCAAATCCCCATTGGAGAGCTTCAAAATAATCTTCACCAAACGACCTAGCGGATTTGCAACCTTTTGCGCTGCAATGTAGAAAACAATAAGGCAGACCCCCACATTCAACGCAAGCGTGATTATATACGCCACCGTACTTTCTCGAAAGAAGGCATTACGAATCTGTAGCGCGAACATAATCCACACCAGGGTAAACACCCAATATAGACCTATTTGGTAGAGAACGCTCCGCCTAAAAAAGCGTCTTAATATCCAAAAAGCGGCGGCATAGGACACCGTCCCGCCTAGCAAAGCCAATAGTACCGTTTTCATGTGAATAATACGTAGTTTAAAGTCTCATTTCAAGCTTCTGCAAAGGTAAAACATACGAAGCATAATACAACTATTTATCCAAAAACTTGTATTTATTTGATGCCGATCTAACCATTCTTGGCTTTTGCTGCTGGCTCGTTTATAGATAAATTAATGCATGACCAACCACCGTCCTATAGTTTGTTAAGCACCAATTGGCATGGATTCAACCATTTTCAGCTGGCATCAATTTCGTTTAAGGAATGGGTTAATGGGCAGCTGAATGCACAGCAATCCGTCTGGGACTCTCCTTCCAAAGCCAATCAACCTCGCCTGAGAACAACGCAGCAAACGGAACAACGATTCGTCACGCCGGTCTTCTAAATTTCTCAACTACAGAAAGCATAAGTCACTCTCTACGAAGCCATCCACTCTCTAAGCCTCATGCGACAGCTCTTTGAATTGCACAGCCTGACTAGCCGCCTGCCCTGCCAACGATTCGGCCCTACTTTGGATTGCCCGGCTCGTCTCTACATTCTGCTGCACGTGCTCTACTAGAACCGTAACGGTTTCGCTAATCGTTGCAAAGAGCTCCTTTTCATGCGTAGACATCTCCGTTGACACCTTGGCGAGCTCAGAGCTCTTCTCCATGGATGGCAACAGCTTGGAAGCTAAATCGCTTGATGCTTGCGCAGCCTCAAGGCCGCACATAATCATCTGCTTCACCTCTGCTACCACTGTCGCGGTATGCTCCGAGAGCTTACGAACCTCGGCCGCTACCACTGCAAACCCACGCCCATGCTCCCCGGCCCGCGCAGCTTCTACAGCCGCATTCAGTGCTAAAATACTCGTTTGGGAAGCTATACTCTCCACCTGCGCGATACGTTCCCGCATACCCTCCATCGTCTCAGCGCTTACCCTTGAAGACTCCACAACGCTGCGCAACCCTTCTAAGGTCTCCACCACCATACGATCCGTCTCTCCAATATTCCTATATACCCCCTCATGGCTCTGCACAAGGTCGTCAACCGTACGCTCCACCAAGCTGCCTCGCTCCGACTGCTCCTCGCTGGACTGCAGTATTCTATTCGCATCATCGCGAAAGCTATCGCTCTCGACCGCTAGCTCACCCGCACGTACCCCTAGCTGCTTTATAATTCCGTAGAAACGTAAACGCAACGCCTCAACATCACGCTGCACAGCATTAATCTCTTTGCTTCCCTGCACTAACTGCACTGGGGCTGACAGGTCGCCCCCCTCGATGCGCATCAAAGCGCGCTGCAAATGCTCCAGCGGTCGGGCAAATCGACGAGCTATAAATAGAGAGACCAGGGTAAAGAGGATAACTCCTACCACTAGCCCCACCCCTACACGCAACATCAATCGCACCTGAGCATCGCGGAACTCCGAGAGCGGCATTTGCGTCATGATTACCCATACTATTCCGCTGCCGAGCATATCAAAGCTATCAAGATGGCGCATCATCTTCCCGTCAGGGGTGCTTGCTACGTACTCTACCTTCTCACCCTGCGCAGCCCGCTTGAGCTGCTCCTGCGCCAAGTCACCAAGCAATTCGGCATTGCCACCCATCTTCTCGCTATCCCGGTGCAATATTATCTCGCCATCGCTCGCAATAAGTGCCACCTCGCCCTCTATCTCAGCGTTAAGCTTCTCAATTTCAGCCGAAAGCTCCGCCACGCCCATATCAAAGACCATTACACCATAGTACCTCCCCTTGGCACGCACCGGGACCGCGATGGAAAACATCTTCACTGCGCCTCGCACGGGATGTTCCTGCGTATAGATGGCTGAAATGTAGAGGTTACTGCCCGCCTTAAGCTGCACGTAGTAGGGGCGCTCCCAAAACTCTGTGGTCTCGTAAAAATAGTGGTACGACTTCCCATTGCTGAGAGGATTGTCGAGTTGCTCTATCTCCCAGCTGTCGCCCCGATACCAGCCCGCATCGAAATGCGCCGTGGGCTGAAGGCCATCGCGACGGATGTAGTAAGAATCGAGCGTATCAATGGAGTTCTGCTCCATGGTAACGGATGCGGCGAAGAGATTGGGCATATTGACCATGCACTCGCGAAGGACTCCACAAATGGACTCGCGCGATGCAAGGCCGTTCTCTATACTCACAGACGCAGCACTCGCGGCCTGCAGTGCCAGTAGATGAGCCTTGGAGAGATTGGCATCCATCGCCTGCTTTCCCAACCGCGTCCAGGTGGTTAGCTCAGCCTCCGCATCTTGTTGTGATTTCCTTACCACAAAAGAGAGCTCAACACCGTATAGTGCCAAGAGCAAAAGCGAAAATGCAACAATGTATACTGCGCTCAACTCAAACCGTATAGAGCGCCCCTGATACCTACTAGAATTTGACTGCATAGTTAGCGTTTAGAGTTTCGTAAAGATGTCAAGAAACAACAGACTACACATATATACCCGCTTTGGGACGTTATTGTTACACTTTTGCAACAATAACGTCCCAAAGGGCGAAAATATAACCTGCAAAGATTCTAAGAATCGTGCCGCCCTATCGGCTACTGATCCCGCGAAAAATCGTTAAACTGCACCGCCTGTTCCGCCGCCTGCTCAGCAAGCGATTTTGCGCGATCCTGTATCGCCCGGCTCGCCTCCACATTGCGCTGCACGCTGCTCACCAACTCTGCTACGGTGTCGCTGATGGTTGTATACAGTTGGTTCTCATGCGTTGATGTCTCCGCAGAAGCCTTGGCCAACCCCGAACTCTTTTCCATAGAGGGTAGCAGATTGGACGCTAAACCGCTCGATGCCGTTGCAGCTTCAAGCCCGCTCTCTATCATTTGTCTAACCTCCGCCACTACGACCGTAGTATGCTCCGAAAGCTTACGGACCTCGGCTGCAACCACTGCGAAACCTCGCCCATGCTCCCCGGCACGCGCCGCCTCAACTGCCGCATTTAAAGCGAGAATACTCGTTTGCGATGCTATGCTATCCACCTGTGCGATCCTCTCGCGCATCTTCTCCATCTGCTCTGCACTCACCCTTGAAGACTCCACCACGCTACGCAGCCCCTCAAGAGTAGCCACCACCATGCGATCCGTCTCTACAATATTCTTATAGACCCCATCATGGCTATCCACAAGCTCTTTCACAGTGCGTTCAACTAGACTGCTACGCGCCGCCTGATCCTCGCTTGACTCCAATATCTTGCCTGCCTCACCCCGGAACTCTTCACTCCCATAGGCCAACACTCGGGCTCGCACCCCCAACTCTTGAATGATATTGTAAAAGCGTACCCTAAGCGACTCCAAATCGGCCTGCACCGCATTAATCTCCCTACTTCCCTTCGCTTGAACTGTAGGTTCTGATAAATCACCTCGCTCCATGCGCGCCAGCTCATGCTGCAAATGTTCTAGCGGCTTTGCGAACCTTCGTGCCAAGAGAAGCGACACCGCAATAAACATAAGGATTCCAACGAGCAACCCAATACCGACACGAAGCAACAAGCGATTCTGCATGCTATAAAAATCTGCCAAGGGCATTTGCGTCAATATAACCCACTCATTCTCTGTTCTCAAGAGGTTAAAGTTATCCAGCCTACGAACCATTTTCCCCTCATCGGTGTTGGCCACGTACCTTATTTGCTCCCCATCCATGGCACGCTGCAGCATCTCCGGTGTCAGATCTCCTAATACCTCAGCATACTTCCCCATCTTATCGCTAAGGCGGTGCATAACTATTTCCCCGTCATTCGCTATTAATACCACCTCTCCATGTATCTCCTCGTTCAGCCTGGCAATTTTCGCCGATAGCCCCGCAACGCTCATATCGAACATGACTATGCCGTAGAAGGTGTCACCTACCCTTATGGGTACCCCTAATGAAAACATCTTAACATCGCCACGTGCTGGATGCTTTTCAGTATAGATATTTGACACATAAAGAAAATGACCTTCCTTCAACTGCTGATAGTAGGGGACATCCCAGAACTGCGTACTCTCAAAAAAGTAACGGTAGCTTTTCCCATTGCTCAGCACATTATCAAGCGGCGCTATTCCCCCATCCTCCCCTCTATACCAGCCCCCATCGAAGTGCGTGGTGGGCTGCAGACCATCCCGACGGATGTAGTATGAGTCTAGCGTATCAATGGCGTTCTGCTCCATAGTAACCGTAGCTGCGAAAAGGTCGGGCATGAATACCATACTTTGGCGGAGCAAACCGCAGATGGACTCCCGGGAGGCATGCCCCTGCTCAATGCTCACCTCCGCGGCACCAGCAGTCTGAAGAGCCATGAGGTACGACATGGACAGCACCGAATTGAGCTCTTTGCGCCCAAGCTTAACCCACGATGCAAGCTCCTCCTCGGCGCTCCGCCGGGACTCCCGCGTCACGATCGAGAGTTCCATAGCGTAGAGGCCCAACAGAATCAACACGAACGTGAATATATAAACTGCATTCAGTTCAAAACGTATCGTATGCCCCTTCAATGCAGGGGACGTGGAGCGTTGCCCTCTCTCAATCTTTCTTTTCATACATTACACCTTATGCGCCAGGCATCAATCCAAGTAAAAACAGTACTCCATCAGAACGTTCTGTAAAGCCCTATCAGCGCAAAGATACATGTTTTCTACCATTTCGCTATTACAAAATATTCTATGACGAGGCATTGTTTCAGTACAGCCAGTCTTTGACTACGATAATAATCGTAACACTAATTCAACGTATAACAAAAGTAGACGCCTAGCAGGAAAACAGGCGTAACCTGTGAAAACCAATGCGCTGCGCTTAGCAATGCGACTTATGCCCCCCTACTTGGCTAAAATAGACATCGCCGAGAACTAAACGTGCGGCTGCGCTTTCGCACAGCCGCACGTCCCTAATACGTACACGCCTCTTAGCCCAAGAAACCCAACAAGATTCCTGCCGCCACTGCGCTACCGATCACCCCTGCCACATTTGGTCCCATGGCATGCATCAACAGGTGGTTACTCTTGTCGTACTCCAACCCTAACACCTGCGATATCCTCGCTGCATCCGGCACCGCCGACACCCCAGCATTCCCTATTAATGGGTTTATCCTATTCTCCGGTTTCAGGAACACATTCATTAGCTTCACGAAAAGCACACCGCTCGCTGTCGCTACTATAAACGACATCGCACCTATTGCAAGGATTAGCAAAGACTCAGTCGACAAAAAGCCCTTGTTCACCATCTCTCCAGTAACTGGATCCTCCATCATACGCACAGCCTGCGTAGAGGCACCCACCGTAACCCCCAGCAGGATTGTCACAATATCGATGAGCACAGTCCGAGCTGTAACAGCCAAACGCTCCGTCACTCCGCTCTCCTTGAGCAAATTCCCGAAGAAAAGCATACCAAGCAACGGCAAGCCCGATGGCACCAGCAGCAATGTCAGAACCACACCGATAATTGGGAAAAGGACCTTCTCAAGCTTCGTCACCCTCCGCGGGGCTTTCATCCTGATTAGTCGCTCCTTCTTCGTGGTCAGCGCACGCATAATGGGCGGCTGGAACACTGGGATAAGCGCCATATAGGAGTACGCAGAAATGGCAATCGGGCCTAGTAGATGCGGCGCAAGCTTCGTGGTTAGGAAGATAGCTGTAGGTCCATCCGCCCCACCAATGATTCCTATCGCCCCCGCCTCGGCAAAGCTAAATGCACCAGACAGAACCGCCACTATATACGCACAGAAAATGCCAAACTGCGCTGCCGCCCCCACAAGAATCAGCTTGGGGTTAGCGATTAGGTTAGTAAAATCTGTCATTGCCCCTACCCCGAGGAATATCAGCGGCGGGTAGAATCCTTGTCGAACGCCGTAGTAGAGGTAGTAAAGCACCGACCCCTGCTCGTAGATACCTATCTGATTGCCCGCCTGAAACGGAATATTACCCAAGAGGATACCAAAACCTATCGGCACTAGTAACAACGGCTCAAACTGCTTGGCTATGCCAAGGTAAAGAAAAAGACAACCCGCCGCTAGCATCACCGCATTCCCCCACGTCATCCCGTAGATGCCGGTCATCTCCCAAAACGACTGGACGTGCTCCACTATAAACGCCCAAAATCCACCATCCAGCAAAGTCAGCATTACACTACTCTCCTATCGTTAGCAGCACATCGCCCTCCATCACCGCATCGCCCGTATTCACAGACACCGCGGTCACCTTGCCCGCCTGCGGCGCATCGACATTGTTCTCCATCTTCATGGCCTCTAGCACGAGCAGCGTCTGCCCCTCCTGCACCGTATCGCCCTCCTTCACGAGCATTTTCAGCACCGTGCCGGGTAGCGGTGAATGCACCGCCCCCTGACCTCCAGCCGCGGGCCGCGGCGCACGCATCGCCGCGGGTTCTGCCGCAGCGGCCTTCGGGGGCTGTACCACCGGTTTCACCTTCGGCTGCACCTCACGCTCCAGCCCCACAGTGTACTGCGTCCCATTGACCTCTACCTGGGCCGTATCGCCCTCCACTTCAACTACGGTTACCTCGTATTCAACACCGTTGATTTTATACTTTTGCTTCTTCACGTTCGTATAAAAATTATCAGCTCTTACCTACCTACTCTTCCTCTGCAAGGAAATCTGATTGTTCGTCACTGCGAACCCCTTATCGTTCCACGGTGAGTACCGCCGTGAAATCTCTTTTATCGTCAGGCTTATCACATCGTCTTCCCGCATCGCCTGCATGTACTGATGTAACGCCAAGCCTATCACCGCAGCGACTTCCGCCTCGTTTCCAGGCTGAGCCACTCCTCCTGCCGCAGGCTTCTGCTTCACCTGCACCCTCCTCTCTTTCAACGACTTTGCCCTATCTACTGCCGGTCCTATCGCCTTGAACACAAAGAAGATGACCACCAAGGCGAATAGAACTATCACCATCGATATAAGCGTCACGCCCAAACCGTACGGATCATTCGCCTGAAAGTCTTGCATCTTGGCGTCGTGCGCCGCCTTCACAGCCGAATCCGCCACCTGCGCTGCCTGCGCCTGCACCGATTGCGCAACGCTCAATGACACCATTAACCACGTCATAACTCTCCCTCCATCGCTAAATCCACCTAGAGCGGAAGGTTAGAGTGCTTCTTGGGCGGCATCGAGTCTCGCTTATTGCGAAGCATCTGCAATGCCCTAATCACGCGGAAACGGGTGTTGCGCGGCACAATCACATCGTCCACGTAACCTAAGCGCGCCGCCACGTACGGATTCGCAAACACATCACGGTACTCTTGCTCCTTCTCCGCCATAAAGGCCTTGCTTTCCTCCGGCTTATCTTTTAGCTCCTTGAGCTTCTTCGCCTGTAGCACCTCTATGGCACCCTGCGGCCCCATCACTGCAATCTCCGCCGACGGCCACGCATAGTTCACATCGCCCTGCAGACCCTTGCTGCTCATAACGATATAAGCTCCCCCATACGCCTTGCGCAGGATTACCGTCACCTTCGGTACAGTCGCCTCGCCATAGGCAAAGAGGAGCTTCGCGCCGTGCACAATCACGCCACCATATTCTTGACCGCTCCCCGGCAAAAAGCCCGGCACGTCAACTAGCGTTACCAACGGAATATTGAACGCATCGCAGAAACGCACGAACCGTGCCCCCTTGCGCGACGAGTTGATGTCTAGCACCCCGGCCATTTGGCTCGGTTGGTTCGCCACTACGCCCACCGACATGCCACCGAACCGAGCAAAGCCCACCACGATGTTCTTCGCATAGCTGGCATGCACCTCAAAGAACTTCCCATCGTCCACTATCGCCTTGATTACCTCCATCACGTCGTACGGCTTGTTCGGCTCCTCGGGAATGATATCGTTAAGCGAATCCTCAAGACGATCTATGCTATCGGTGCATTTCTCTACCGGCGGCTCTTCCATGTTGTTCTGCGGGAGGTAGGAAATTAGCTCTCGCACCATGGCGAACGCATCCTCCTCCGTCTCCGACACGAACTGCGCTACGCCCGACTTTGAGGCATGCACGCTAGCGCCACCGAGGTTCTCTTCCGATATCGTCTCGCCGGTCACCGTCTTCACCACCTTCGGCCCTGTGAGGAACATATTGCTCGTGCCCTTATTCATCAGGATGAAATCCGTCAACGCTGGGGAGTAAACTGCACCGCCTGCGCATGGACCCATTATCATAGAAATCTGTGGCACTACGCCCGACGCCTTGATGTTGTTCTCAAATATCATCGAGTAGCCCATAAGGCTGTTCACCCCCTCTTGGATACGCGCACCGCCGCTATCGTTAATCCCAATGATTGGTGCGCCCATCTTCATGGCGAGCTGCTGCACCTTGGCGATTTTCTCGCCGCAGGTAAGCGACAGCGACCCACCGTAAATGGTGAAATCCTGAGAGAATACGTACACCACACGCCCATTGATCGTGCCGTGCCCTGTCACCACGCCATCACCCAAAATGCTCGGCTTGTCCGCCATGCCGAAATCGGTACAGCGATGCGTGACAAACATGTCATACTCCTCGAAGCTTCCCTCATCGAGGAGCATGTTGATGCGCTCACGCGCGGTGTATTTCCCCCGCGCATGCTGCTTTTCTATCTTATCCGCCCCCCCTGCCTGCCGCGCCGCTTCACGCTTGTCGAGCAGGTCCGAAATCATCTTTCCCTGATTGCTCATACCTTCCCTAGTTGCTTTTACCTTTTAGCCATCATTGACTACTTCGCCTCGCGCTTGCTTTTGTCCTCGCAGAGCTCCGTAAGCACGCCCATCGTTGATTTTGGATGCAAAAACGCTATATCTAGCCCCTCTGCGCCCTTGCGTGGCTGCTTGTCGATTAGACGCACCCCCTTAGACTCCGCCGTTGCCAACTGCTTTTCAACATCGTTGACGCAAAACGCTATGTGGTGAATGCCCTGACCTCTCTTCTCTAAGAACTTAGCTACCGGACTCTCAGGGTCGGTTGGCTCCAAGAGTTCTATCTTGGTCTGACCCACCTTGAAAAAGGCTGTCTTCACCTTTTGATCCTTCACCTCTTCCACTGCGTAGCATTTCAAGCCCAGCACGCCCTCGTAGTACGGCAACGCCTCCTCAATGCTCTCCACCGCGATGCCAAGGTGTTCAATATGCGATATATCCATAATCAATGCCCCTCGTTGATGTTAAACCGCGCAAATGTACGAAAATTAGTTGATTGTAGACAGCTTGACCACGCAACGCTTCAACTCTGCACGGTCAATCTGCAACCATTCACATTGCCACCCCACGATGTCCTCCCTGCGAGGGGTAAGGGCAAAGAAGTTGATTAGAGCAATCTCCACGCTATAAGTCAATTGCGCTTGGCGCAAAACGGCGTTCTTTAACTGTCTTGCACGTATAAAAAGCGGGGTGGATCTTCTGACCCACCCCGCTTCCGTTACAAAATCACTTCAGACTCCGCGCCAATCCCGCTAGTTCCTTACGACAAACGGTATCACGCGTCGCCCCTCTCCATCCTCTACCACTAGGCAATACACGCCCTCCGCAAGGCATGTAAGTGGGAGGCGAACGGTTGACTCGCCCGCCGCATTCTCATACCGCACGATGGCTACGCCCTGCAAGGAAACCACAGTCAGCTGCGTCACTTCGGCCGCATTATCCACGTAGAGCACAGTAGATGCTGGATTCGGACGCAAGGAAACTTGGCGCAAAGCCAACGACTCCACAGGTGTCGTTTCCTTCTCCAATCTCACCGTTACCGTCTGGCCACTCGTAGGCGTTACGTAGCCAGTGTACCTCTTGTAGCCAGCTTTCGTCACCACGTAGCTCAATGGCTTATTTACCGGCACCACATCAAATGCCGCCTTGCCGTCACCGTCCGTTTTTGCTGTTTGGCTTTCAAACGTCACCGTGGCATCCGGCACCACCTGATCTGCATCATCTTTCACCACGAAAGCAATTGACACCATGTCGGTCTTCTTCGTGTACCTCACCGTGATGGTCACATTGCCCTTCACCGCGTAGAGGCCATCGCCCTTATCGTCAGCCCCTTCCACCGTCGTCACCTCCGCCGTGTAGTCGGGTACCTCATTCGCCACCACCTTGATCACCTGCCCCGCCGTGAGCGTCTGGCTCGCCAGCGGCGTGCCGTCCGCATTGGTCACC
>ERZ1673752.1630-NODE-1630-length-30092-cov-10.882545_pt1 | contig 30092 bp, 27 predicted proteins | sample MGYA00580195_ERZ1673752 | MGnify/ENA primary metagenome ERZ1673752 (study PRJEB41218, sample SAMN15661744) | gut metagenome | host: Homo sapiens | place: Canada: London | collected 2015-08-20/2019-03-30 | study: EMG produced TPA metagenomics assembly of...
GATTCCGAGTATGACGACGACGAGGAATACGAAGATGAAGATGATTCCGAGTATGACGATGACGAGGAATACGAAGATGAAGATGATTCCGAATATGACGATGACGAGGAATACGAGGATGAAGACGATTCCGAGTATGACGATGAGGAAGAATACGAGGATGAAGACGAAGATGACTACCAGATCGATGATGAATTAGATGAAGATCATAAAGAGGATTTTGATTTTGAAAAAGAATCTGCTCTCGATATCGATGATCATGATTCTGACGAAGATGATGGTGATTTTGCAGACCTTGATTCCTTTGAAGATGAAGAAGAATTAGATAGCAGTGATGATTATCTTGATCTTGAATTTGACGAGAAACCGGCTCCTGAGCCAGAGAAAGAAACCTCAAAATCAGCGCAAACTCCTGATATTGACGAAGTTCTTGAAATCGAAGAACCGTCAGAAGATGAAATCACCGAACGCATGGGTAAATTCGATACCGGATTCGTTGTACAGGGTCGTTACGATCTGAGTGCAACAAGTGAGATTGGACTGAAGCTTGGACTTACTGAAGAGCAGAAACAGCTGTTCTCTTACTTTGTACCGATCCGTGGTGTCAGTGAACAGCTTGTTGAAATCCTTGATAACGACAAACGTTGCCGTAACCGTTATGGAACTTCCCGCACAGGCAACATCCTGATCCTTGGCCGCAAGGGAAGCGGAAAAACAGTCCTCGCAGTTGATATTGTAAAAGCAATCCAGAAACAGCGCAGACTCAAACAGGGTAAAGTTGCAATCGTAACCGGTGATTCTCTGAACAAAAAGGACATCGGAAGTATCATCGATAAACTGAACGGTGGCGCACTGATCATCGAAAAAGCTTCCAAGATGAATGACAGAACCATCCGTGAACTGAATGACATGATGGATGAACAGACCGGCGAACTTCTCTTCCTTCTGGAAGACCAGAAGAAACCGCTGGAAAGAATGTTTGCATCCCATCGCGAATTCAAACGTAAATTTACTTCCAGACTGGAGCTTCCGGTATTCATCAATGATGAACTGGTTACATTCGGTCAGACCTATGCTAAGGAAAACGGATACCGTATCGATGAAATGGGAATCCTTGCATTATACAGCCGGATTGATATGATGCAGAGAGAAGATCATGCGGTTACTGTTGCAGAAGTAAAAGAGATCATGGATGAAGCAATTTCACATTCCCAGAAAGCAAATGTAAAACATCTTGTGAAACGGGTATTTGGAAGAAGCACTGATAATTCAGACCACATCATCCTGAAAGAAGAAGATTTTAAAGCATAAGATTTCTACAAAGAACGCGCTTCCGGCGCGTTCTTTTATATATGCAGACAAAACCGATAACTATAAAGAAAGAGTTTTAGACATCTTACATAAGAAATGTATAAGTTGTCCAAAACTCTTTCTTTTTATCGCTATTTCTAGTATAATATTCCTAAATATCTTTGATAGAAGGTGAATGGGATGGCAGTAAAAAAAACAACAGCACAACAGACCAACACGACCCGCAAGACGGCCGTAAAAAAATCTACTGTAAAAAAACCGGCAGCTGCTAAAACTGCTGCTAAAAAGTCTACAGCTAAAAAGTCTGTAAAAACTGTAACAACAGATAAACCCGCTGATTATAGAATCGGCGAATTAGATCAATATTTATTCGGACAGGGAACCCATTATGAAATCTATAAAAAAATGGGTGCACATTTTGTAAAAGATGGAAAAAAAACCGGCGTATATTTCGCAGTATGGGCTCCACACGCCAGATCAGTTGCCGTAGTCGGTGAATTCAACGGCTGGAGTGAAGATGCAAACGTTATGAAGCGTCAGGAACCACTTGGAATCTATACCGCATTTGTTCCGGAAGCACAGCTCGGACAGCTTTACAAGTACTGTATCGAGACACAGACCGGAGATAAGCTTTACAAAGCTGATCCATTTGCGAACAGTGCAGAATTGAGACCGGGAACTGCCTCAAGGATTGCTGATATCTCCCATTTAAAATGGAGTGACAGTGTCTGGATGAAGCACCGGGCAGAATGGGATTTCCATTCCTCACCGATTTCCATTTATGAAGCACATATCGGTTCCTGGATGCGCCATCCGGGACGTGAAGATGAGGGGTTCTACAGCTACCGTGAATTTGCGCATGCAGCTACAGACTACATAAAAAAGATGGGGTATACTCATATCGAACTGATGGGAATTTCAGAATACCCATTTGACGGCTCCTGGGGATATCAGGTGACCGGATATTATGCTCCGACCTCCCGTTATGGTACGCCGGAAGATTTCGCATATATGATCAATTATTTCCATAAAAATAAGATTGGCGTAATCCTTGACTGGGTACCGGCACATTTTCCACGCGATGCACACGGACTCGCTGATTTTGACGGCACAGCTACCTTTGAATATGCAGATCCTAAGAAAGGGGAACATCCGGACTGGGGAACCAAGATCTTCGATTATGGTAAAGCAGAAGTTAAGAACTTCCTGATCGCCAACGCACTGTTCTGGATCGAACATTATCACATCGATGGTCTCCGCGTAGATGCTGTTGCTTCCATGCTGTATCTTGATTACGGTAAAGAAGACGGTCAGTGGATCGCCAACAAATACGGCAGCAATGAGAATCTGGAAGCAATCGAATTTTTCAAGCATCTGAATTCCGTTACTACCGGACGTAACCCTGGCGCACTGATGATCGCAGAAGAATCCACTGCATGGCCAAAAGTAACAGGAAAACCGGAAGATGATGGTCTTGGATTCAGCCTGAAGTGGAACATGGGATGGATGCATGACTTTACCGAATACATGAAGCTGGATCCATATTTCCGCAAAGGCGACCACTACGGTATGACATTTGCCTTAACCTATGCATACAGCGAGAATTATATTCTTGTATTATCACATGATGAAGTGGTACATCTAAAATGCTCTATGCTCAATAAGATGCCTGGTCTTGGATTTGAGAAATTCGCCAACCTGAAGGTCGGTTATGCTTTCATGATGGGACATCCTGGAAAGAAACTTCTCTTCATGGGACAGGATTTCGGACAGCTCCGCGAGTGGAGCGAGGCGCGTGAGCTTGACTGGTATCTCCTTGCAGAGCCGGAGCATCAGGCACTCCAGAATTTCTACCGTGACCTGCTGCATCTTTACACACACAACAAAGCCATGTATGAACAAGATACCTGCATGGAAGGCTTTGAGTGGGTCAATGCAGATGACAGCTCACGAAGTATTTACAGCTTCATCCGTCATTCAAAGGGCGCAAAAAAGAACCTTTTATTCGTATGTAACTTCACACCGATCGAACGACCGGAGTACCGTGTCGGCGTACCACGCGGCAAACAGTACCGTCTGGTACTGAACAGTGATGAATTGCAGTATGGCGGAAGCGGAAAAGCCCGCCCGGCAGTATATAAAGCAAAGAAACAGGAATGTGATGGAAGACCATATTCATTTGGTTACGATCTTCCGCCATACGGTGTTGCTGTATTCGAATTTTAACATAGCAAGTCAATGCAACCTGCGCAAAATATCCATTATACGAATAATTGATTCCACCAATTATTTTCTTAACATTTCCCGGATTCGTTCTTCCAGAGTTTCTTCTGGAAGAACTCCGGTTGTATATCCACAGATTTTTCCATCTCTGTACACCACAAACGTCGGTACGATCTCAATGCCTATATACTCTGCAATCTCTTTCGATATATCAATATCAATCTTATAAAAAATCCATTTTCCCTGATACCGGCTGGCAATCCTTTCCACAACAGGATACATCATTCCGCACTTTGGACACCATGATGCGTAAAACTCCACAATTACCGGCATCCTCTGCTTTCCGACTGTATTTTCATAATCCTTCGTGATCAATGCGATACCCATACACTTTCCTCATTTCTGCCATCTCAGGCTATGTAAAAAGGACTGGATTTAGCGGCATCCGCATTTCGGGTTTAAGATTTTATAGACTTCCTGAAAAGAATTTCTGAAACAGATCAGCTTTTTATTAAATCTTGGATTCTTATAGCAAAACCCCCGCATACAATTCTGAAAATGATGCTTTTTCCGCATATCTGTTCCTTCCTGACTTCCTCTTTCTACAATATATGCAAAAAGACAGCCGATGTGCGGATTGCTCCGTATCTGCTGTCTCTTATATTGCCAGGAATCATCTTACGCACTCAGCGCCTTTATGATCTGCCTGTTGCATTTTATTCAATTGTCTTACTGGCGCATTGCGATCAGTTTATGGATCGGATGTCCCTGCCCGGAAAATTTCTCCTCGTACTCAGTCATAACATTCCCTCTGCTGAGTGTCGGATCATTGTGAAGATCATAGGTCTTCGCCAGAAGTACCCAGCCTGCCAACTCCACCTGCTCCAGTGAAAAGTCAAACAGCTCTCTGTTGTCTGTCTTAAATTCAACGACTCCGTCAAAGGCAAGGATCTTGTCATACCGCTCAAAAAACTGCTTGGAAGTAAGTCTGCGCTTTGCATGACGTGCTTTCGGCCACGGATCTGAAAAATTCAGATAAATCTTGTCAATCTCTCCGACAGCAAAAACCTCCGGCAGATTTGTCGCATCCATACAGATAAAACGAATATTGTTGACATCCTTGTATTCCTCGTCATTGTCAAAGCGTTCCAGCGCCCGAAGCAGTACGCTTGAATAACGTTCGATACCGATATAGTTGATGGATGGATTCTCCTTTGCAAGTGTCAGAAGAAACTGTCCTTTTCCCATCCCGATCTCAATATGGATCGGATTCTCCGGATTCTGAAAAGTCTCTTTCCAGGTGCCGCGATATCTGGTCTCATTTTTAATTACAAGGGGATGAGCTGTCAGATAAGCATCTGCTCCCGGTACATTTCTTAACCTCATATATCTTTCTCTTCCTTTAGTGAAAATATGTATAACCTTATTTATTTTATACTATTCTGAAATATTTGAAAACCCAAAAATATATTTTATAAGTTTTGTATAAAATATTCTTATGATATTCTCTTATTATTTAGTAGATTTTTCTAATTCAAAGTAGTAGAATATGTATGCATTGTTAAAAATGTATAAATAATTTCTAAGAAAGGAGTCGGACAATGGATCATATTGTTAAAAAGCTCTCCGAAATCGAACACGCAGCCGAAGCTGTTGTGGAACACGCGGAACTGGAAAAATCAGAACTGGAAGAACGCATTCAAAATGAACGCAATCAGTTCGACAAACAACTTGAAGATCACACCCAAAAGGAGCTGAACGATATCCACAAAGGATTAAACCGTCAGATGGATGAGATTCTTGCAAGGCAGAACCGTAAGAACCAGACAGCGATCGAAGAACTTAAAAAAGATTTTGAAGAGAAGCATACGGCATATGCCGAGAAAATTGTCAGACGTATCATAGAGGGATAGCATATGGGAAATTTACTTGCATACAGTGGCATCGTAACAAAAGTACGCGCCATGCAGGCGAAACTGCTCACTGATGAAGATTTCCGGAATATCGCCGCATTTCATACAGTAACCGAAGTTGCTGCTTATCTCAAAGAACATCCCGGATATCGGAATGTCCTTGCAGATATGGACGAAAACCGTCTTCACCGCGGTGAGATTGAGAAGCTTCTTGTGCAGTCACTTTACAGTGATTATACACGCCTGTACCGTTTTTCCGGAATGGATCAGAAAAAATTCCTGGAGCTTTATCTGAAGCGCTACGAGATGAATCTGATCAATTACTGCCTGCGTATCGTATTTAATCATTATGAAAAGCCTTTTGATCTGGATCATAAGAAAATATTCTTCGACAAATATTCGGATCTCTCCATCGATAAACTGATCACTTCGGGGAATATCAGTGAGCTGGTGGAAAATTTAAAGGGTACAGAATACTATGCGCCGTTAAAACGTCTGGAAAATGCGGAGAACCCTACCCTTTTTGATTACGATCTGGCACTGAATCTGTACTATTTTACAACCATGTGGAAGAAACGCAAAAAGATTCTGAAGCATAAGGAACTGGAAATTTTCACCAGAGATGCCGGAGCAAAGATCGACCTGCTGAACCTACAGTGGATCTACCGTGCAAAAAAATATTACAACATGCTTCCGCCGGATATTTCCACACTGCTGATCCCGATACACTACCGGATTCATGTAGATCAGCTGAAGGATCTTGTAGAAGCACCGTCTGTCGATGAATTTTTAAAGCTGGTTACCAGAACGCCTTATCTGCGTCACACCGATACTCAGACACCAGCGTCCATCGAGACGATTTACAAAGACTGCCTGTACCGTCTCTACCTGGCAGACAGAAGAAGTAACCCTTATTCCATCGCAACCATGAATACCTATCTTTTTCTGAAAGAGGAGGAGCTTGATAAGCTTACAACTGTGCTCGAATGTGTTCGCTACGGACTTCCTGCACGTGAGACATTAACTTATATAGGAGGAACAGCGAAATGATTGTTAAGATGAAGTTCCTGAGCATTACCGGACCACGCGCCGACATCGACCGCATGACAAACCGGTATCTTTCCAAATATGAGATGCAGCTTGAAAATGCACTCACGGAGCTCAAGACAGTAGATAATCTGATGCCATTTCTGGAAATGAACCCTTACCGTGATCCACTCGCAAAAGTGACACAGTTTCTGGGATATATGAAAGACATGCCAGCAGAGCCATCCTTCGATCAGAGCGAAGACGAGATCCTTGAGATGATTCGTTCTATCAATCATGACTACATGGATCTGCAGCAGCAAAAAGAAGAACTGAAAAAAAAGAGAGAGAATATCCAGACACGTATGAAAGTCCTGGAACCTTTTACTTCTCTGGATTTTGACCTGCATGAGATCATGCAGTACAAATACATCCGCACAAGATTTGGAAAAATCAATGTGGATTATTATCATCGGCTGGAAAAAGCGCTTCTTGAAGACATTGATGCATTATTTCTGGAAGGCTCCAGAGATGCCTCTTATGTCTATGGCGTTTATTTTGTATCGGATGCTGATGCAGGAAAGGTCGATTCGATCATGCGGTCTCTCCACTTTGAAAAAGTCGATCTGCTGGAAGACTTTGGCGGAACCCCGCTGGAAGCTTACCGGAGCCTGGATAAAGAAGTCCAGAATCTGACCGATGAAATCCAGGCAGTGAAGGATAAACGTCAGGAGATGTTCCGCAAGAATGCTTCCAGACTACTCGGTGCAAGAATTCAGCTGGAACGTTTTTCCGATAACTTTGATATCCGGAAATTTGCGGCACGAACCGAGACAGACGAGCAGGAAGAATACTACATCCTCTGCGGCTGGATGTCCGAAGAAGATGCAAATGCATTTATCAAAGAGGCACAGGGAGATGACAAGGTTTATATCGTAGTAGAAGAGGACCGGGAACAGTATTTTGGAGAACCTCCTACCAAGCTTGAGAATCCAAAGCTTTTCAAACCATTTGAAATGTTCATCAAGATGTACGGACTTCCCAAGAGCGGTGAGATGGATCCGACCATTTTTGTAGGTATCATGTACAGCTTTATCTTCGGCGCCATGTTCGGGGATGTCGGTCAGGGGCTGCTGCTCTTTATCGGCGGTGCGATCCTGTATTTCACAAAGAAAATGAACCTTGCCGGAATCGTATCACTTGCCGGAATCTTCTCCACCTTCTTTGGATTTATGTTTGGAAGTGTGTTTGGATTTGAAGACATTATAGAAGCCAAATGGATCCGACCGATCAATCATATGACCACCTTACCGTTTATCGGAAAACTGAATACCGTATTTATCGTATCGATTGCTTTTGGTATGGGAATCATCCTGATTTCTATGATCTTCCATATTATCAACGGCATCCGTGCCAAAGATACCGAAGCAACCTGGTTTGATGCAAACGGCGTGGCAGGGCTGATATTCTACGGGGCAGCAGTTACCTGCATCGTTCTTTTCATGACAGGTCACTCTCTGCCGGGTGGAATCGTTCTTGCAGTGATGTTCGGAGTACCGCTTCTTCTGATCGCACTGAAGGAGCCGCTGACGAACAAGATCAAAAAGAAAACCGAAAAAATGGAACAAAGCAAAGCAATGTTTGTCACCCAGGCATTCTTTGAATTATTTGAAACCCTGCTCAGCTATTTTTCAAATACGCTTTCCTTTATCCGTATCGGTGCATTCGCAGTCAGCCACGCTTCCATCATGGAGGTTGTACTGATGCTTGCCGGTGCCGAAAGCGGGCATATTAACTGGGTAGTGATCGTACTCGGCAACCTGTTTGTATGTGGATTCGAAGGACTGATCGTTGGAATCCAGGTCCTGAGACTTGTCTATTACGAGATGTTCAGCCGCTTCTACAAAGGCAGCGGCCGCGAATTTAAACCTTATACAGGTACTGCAAAAAATTAGTTTTTCATTTTAGGAGGAAATTATCATGACTTTAGCAACTAAACTTATTCTCATTGCCGCACTGGTTTTAAGCATTTTCATTCCATTCGGATATTACCTGCTCGGAGAAAAAAATAAAGGACGTTATAAATGTGCACTTGCCTTCAATGTTCTTTCTTACTTTGGAACCTTCCTTGTAGCAGGGATCATGCTCTTTGGAAGTGTACCGGTACATGCGGCAGACGCCGCTGCCTCAGGCGCAGGCCTTGCAACCGGTCTTGGTTACATTGCAGCAGCTCTTGTTACCGGTCTTTCCTGCATCGGTGGCGGTATTGCCGTAGCAAGTGCAGCAAGCGCAGCTCTTGGAGCTATCAGCGAGGATTCCAGCGTCCTTGGTAAATCCCTTATCTTCGTAGGTCTTGCAGAAGGTGTATGCCTGTACGGTCTTATCATCTCCTTCATGATCATCAGCAGACTGTAATCATGAAAATGTATCTGATCAGTGACAACGTGGATACTTATACCGGAATGCGGCTTGCCGGCGTGGACGGTGTCGTAGTTCATGAAAAGCAGGAGCTGCGTGATGCGCTGGAAACTGCCATGAACGACAAGTCGATCGGTATCATTCTTCTGACGGAACGCTTTGGAAGAGAATTTCCGGATCTCATCGATGAGATCAAGTTAAAAAGAAAGATGCCTCTTCTGATCGAAATTCCGGACAGACACGGAACAGGACGTAAAAAGGATTTCATTACCTCATACGTCAATGAAGCGATTGGACTGAAACTTTAACTAGAAAGGCATAGAAGGTGAGACAATGACGCTTGAAGAGAAAATAGCGCATTTACAGGAAACGGTCATGACTGAAGCCCGTTCTGAAGGAAATGCGATCATTGACAATCACAAAAAAGCGCTTGAATCTTTATTTGAAAAGCATAAAAAAGAAGCGACCGCACAGTCTGAGGTCCGTATCAAATCCGAGACCTTAAGAGCCAGAAGGCAGGTAAATCAAGCTGCGGCAAAAGCCGAAACCGAACTGAAACGTGCTCTTGGCAAAACACAAAATGAATTAAAAGTCAGGCTGTTTGATGAAGTAAAGGAGCTTCTTTCTGACTTTACAAAAACAGACGAATATCTGGACTATCTCTGCAGCAAAATCCGCGAAGCCGCACGCTTTGCAGATGGCGAGGAGATGACCATTTATATTTCTCCTTCTGATAAGGAGAAACAAACAGAACTGGAAAAACGTACCGGCATGACGATCACCATCAGTGAATATGATTTTATGGGCGGTATGCGTGCTGTAATCCGAGGCCGTAATATTCTGATCGATCACAGCTTCCAGGCTGCAGTCGATTATGAATATCATCAGTTCAGTTTTGCAGCAGGAGGTGCAGGAATTGAATAAGACAGCAACTATTTATGGAATAAACGGTCCGGTCATCTATCTGAAGGGTGACACCGGATTCATGATGTCGGAAATGGTCTATGTGGGAAAGGAAAAGCTGGTTGGCGAAGTCATTTCCCTGGACAAAGACATCACGACTGTTCAGGTCTATGAAGAGACTTCCGGGCTGAAACCGGGAGAAATCGTAGAGGCTTCCGGAAGTCCGGTATCTGTAACTCTGGCACCCGGAATCCTGAACAATATTTTTGACGGAATCGAACGCCCTCTTGAGCAGATCGCAAATGTGGGCGGCGGTGCATTTATCACCCGCGGCGTCAGCGTTGATTCGCTTGACCGCGACAAATTATGGGATACCCACATCACCGTGGCCAAAGGAGATTACCTTCATGGCGGAGATATTATAGCAGAGGTTCCGGAGACCAGTGCGATCGTACACAAATGTATGGTTCCGCCGGATGTGGAAGGTGAAGTAATCTGCTGCGCGTCGGACGGAGAATACCGGATTGAAGATACACTTGTCACTCTGCGGCTTTCCGACGGAACAGAAAAACAGCTCAACATGATACAGCACTGGCCGATCCGTAAGGCGCGCCCGACAAGCTACCGTTTCCCGGCAAGTGTCCCTCTGATCACCGGACAGCGGATCCTGGATACCATGTTCCCGATCGCAAAGGGTGGAACTGCCGCAATCCCAGGCGGATTCGGTACCGGAAAAACCATGACCCAGCACCAGATCGCCAAATGGTCTGATGCCGATATTATCATCTATATTGGCTGTGGCGAGCGTGGAAATGAAATGACACAGGTGCTGGAAGAGTTTTCAGAGCTTGTGGACCCAAAGAGCGGCAATCCGCTGATGGACAGAACCACTCTGATTGCCAATACCTCCAACATGCCGGTAGCTGCCCGTGAAGCAAGTATTTATACCGGGCTTACCCTGGCTGAATATTACCGTGACATGGGCTATGACGTAGCGATCATGGCAGACTCTACTTCCCGCTGGGCGGAAGCCTTACGTGAGCTTTCCGGCCGTCTGGAAGAGATGCCGGCAGAAGAAGGTTTCCCGGCTTACCTTGCCAGCCGTCTGTCTGCTTTCTACGAGCGCGCAGGCATGATGCATAACTTAAATGGCAGTGACGGATCCGTGACCATTATCGGCGCCGTATCGCCTCAGGGAGGCGATTTTTCCGAGCCGGTCACACAGAACACAAAACGTTTCGTCCGCTGCTTCTGGGGTCTGGACAAGAGCCTTGCCTACGCAAGACATTTTCCGGCGATCCACTGGCTGACCAGCTACAGCGAGTATCTGACCGATCTCGCCGCCTGGTACCACGACAATGTATCACCCAAATTCGTTGACTACCGCAACCGCATCATGGCACTTCTGAACCAGGAGAGCAGCCTGATGGAAATCGTAAAGCTGATCGGAAGTGATGTACTTCCGGACGATCAGAAGCTGGTTCTGGAAATTGCAAGAGTCATCCGTCTCGGATTTTTGCAGCAAAATGCATTCCACAAGGATGATACCTGTGTCTCTCTGCAAAAGCAGTACAAAATGATGGAAATCATTTTATATTTATACAAACGCTGCCGCGAACTGGTAGCCATGAATATGCCAATGTCTGTCCTCAAGGAGGAAAATATTTTTGAACGTGTCATTGCGATCAAATACGATGTTCCAAATGACAATCTTCAGCTTCTTGACCAGTATCTGACAGACATTGATGCTTTCCATGACCGCATCATGGAAAAGAACGCGTAAGGAGGGAAAATAAAATGGCAATTGAATATTTAGGCCTCAGCAGCATTAACGGCCCTCTGATCGCGCTGGAAGGCGTTCAGGATGCTTTTTATGATGAAATCGTAGATTTTGTCGTAAACGGCAAAGAACACAAAATGGGACGTATTGTGGAGGTCTACAAGGACAAAGCAATCATCCAGGTATTTGAAGGCACGGAAAATATGTCTCTTAACAATACCCACACCAGACTTACCGGACATCCGATGGAAATCGGTCTGTCCGAAGAAATGCTTGGAAGAACCTTTAACGGAATCGGCGAACCGATCGACGACCTTGGACCGATCACGGTTGAAGAGGTGCGCGATGTCAACGGACTTCCGTTAAATCCGGTCAGACGTGAATACCCTCGTAACTATATCCGCACCGGAATTTCTGCGATTGACGGACTGACCACACTGATCCGTGGACAAAAGCTGCCGATCTTTTCCGGCAACGGTCTTCCGCACGACCAGCTTGCCGCACAGATCGTAAAGCAGGCTTCTCTGGGCGGCAGCACGAATGAGGATTTCGCCATCGTATTCGCCGCAATGGGTGTCAAGCATGACGTAGCTGATTTCTTCCGCAGAACCTTTGAGGAGAGCGGTGTTGCAAACCATGTGGCAATGTTCCTGAACCTTGCCAACGATCCTGTCGTCGAGCGTCTGATCACCCCGAAGGTTGCGCTGACCGCCGCTGAATACCTTGCATTTGAAAAAAATATGCACATTCTGGTCATTCTTACCGATATGACTTCCTTTGCCGAAGCCATGCGTGAGGTTTCTTCTTCCAAAGGAGAAATCCCAAGCCGTAAAGGATATCCGGGATATCTGTACAGTGAACTTGCCACCTTATATGAACGTGCAGGAATCGTAGAAGGAGTAAATGGTTCTGTCACACAGCTCCCGATCCTGACCATGCCAAATGATGACATTACCCACCCGATTCCTGACCTGACCGGTTATATCACCGAAGGACAGATCGTACTTGACCGGAATCTTCACGGACAGGCGATCTACCCGCCGATCAGCGTTCTTCCGTCCCTGTCCCGTCTGATGAAAGACGGTATCGGAAAAGGATATACCCGGGAAGACCACCAGGACCTGGCAAACCAGCTTTTCTCTGCATATGCTAAAGTAGGAGAGGCTCGGAATCTTGCTTCCGTTATCGGAGAAGACGAGCTTTCTCCGATTGACAAGAAATACCTGGAATTCGGAAAGGCATTCGAGGAGCGTTATATCGGCCAGGGACCAAATGAAAACCGTACCATCGAGGAAACCCTGGATCTTGGCTGGGAACTGCTTAGAATCCTTCCAAAAGAAGAACTTGACCGTGTCGATACCAAGATTCTTGACGTATACTACAAAGGCTAAGGAGGGAAGTCTATGGATCCACGTTCATTTCCCACCAAGGGAAATCTGATACTTGCGAAAAATTCACTGACACTTGCCAGACAGGGATATGAGCTGATGGACAAGAAGCGGAACATTCTGATCCGCGAGCTGATGGGCTTAATCGACGAAGCAAAGGATATTCAGGAAGAAATCGATAAAACCTTCACCTATGCCTATCAGTGCCTTCAGAGGGCGAATATCGAGCACGGGATCAGTACAGTAGAAGAACTTGCCTATACAGTTCCGATCGAGGATTCTATCCGCATCCAGACGCGAAGCATTATGGGAACAGAAATCCCGAAAGTGAAGTACGAAAAAGAAAATACCAGACCAACCTATGCATTCAGTACTTCCAGAGAATCCATCGATATCGCCCGTGATGCATTCTGCCGTGTAAAGGAGCTGACACTCAAGCTTTCTGAGGTAGAAAATGCAGCGTACCGGCTGGCTTCAAGTATCAAAAAGACACAGAAAAGGGCAAATGCCCTGAAAAATATTACGATTCCGATGTATGACAATCTCGTATATACGATTACAAATGCACTGGAAGAGAAGGAACGGGAAGAATTTACCCGACTGAAAGTGATCAAACGAATGAAAAACAAATAATATTTCTGAAAAAATCATAAAATATAGAAAATATATTGACAATACACCCGTTTTGTTATATAACTTATAGAACAAATAAGATTACAAAAGCAATAGATTTTACAAATCAGGGGGTGAGCATATGACTTTTTGGAAAGTATCCGACACCAGAATGAACTGCCTTATCACAGAAGCAGAAATTGCCGCACTTGGCTACTCACTGGAAGATCTGACACAAGACAGGGAGCGTACAGAAGAATTTTTGAATCTTCTTCTCAAGAAAGGGAAAGAAGTTCTTGGGCTTAACACAGACAATGGAATCCAGGGATTTTACGGTGCATTTCTTCCTGACCGGAGCCTGATGCTGTCGATCTCCTGCCAGGCTGAGAATTCTCTGGAATCCATCCAAAAAGATGGTTCTGAAGCTTCCGGTATGCTGATCGAGCCTGACAGCAGTGAAAAAGAGACCGTTCGCTGGCAGATTCTCTTTCCAAGTCTGGATAATGCAATCGACTTCTGCAAGATCCTTGGATACGGCCAGGCATCAGAAAGCCGTCTGTATAAAGATGACGGTGTCTACTACCTGATGGTAGACTTCCCGAATACAGAAGACGGCAATAAAAAGGCTCAGCGCATCGTATCCGCCGGTGAATTCGGTGGCATGGTCGAAAAAGATGCAATTTCTGAAGCTTATCTGAATGAACATGAAAAATGCCTCCTGAACAAGGATGCAATCAATATTTTATGCAAGATGTAGTAGAAGGGGACTAAAATAGTCCCCTTTTTAGTACACGAAATAGATTTTCCTTTATTTTTCCACAGATCCTGTAACTTTCCGCAAATGAAATAAACGATTACTTTTACATATGTCTCCATCTGTAGAAACAGATCGTGAAAAAAAGAGCACCGTCCCCGATGCTAATTCATCAAAAACAGTGCTGATACTGCGCCTTCAGGGATTCGAACCCTGGACAAATAGATTAAGAGTCTACTGCTCTACCAACTGAGCTAAAAGCGCATACATTATTCGGTTTTCCGTAACGCAAGATTTATTATATAAGACAGCTATAAAAAATGCAAGCTTTTTTTTCATAAATTTTAAAATTTTTTTAAATAGATTTTTTTGCGGAAAAAGAATGTGCCAAAGCACATATAAAAAAGATCATGTGTACCATCCAAAATTCGAACACATGATCTTTTTTGTGTACCTTTTAGGGTGGTTTTTTTCTTATCCTACATAAATTTACTGATATATCCCTGTACAAAGATAAATAATACAATCAGCGGCAGGATATAGCTTACATAAAATTTCGCCCATTTCGGGAATTTCAATCCTTCTCCGGTATCCGCTTCTTTCAGGAAGTTCTTCCATCCCCATCCATAACGGCTTGTACAGAACAGAAGATAGATCAGACTTCCAAGTGGAAGCAGGTTATTACTTACCAGGAAATCCTCCAGATCCAGTACTCCGGAACCTTTTCCGAACGGCATAAATCCACTCCATACATTAAATCCGAGAACACAAGGCATGGAAAGTACCGCCACAACCACGATATTGACGATTACAGCCTTTTTCCGGCTGCATCCGGTCAAATCAATGGCAAAGGATAAAATGTTCTCAAAAACGGCGATTACGGTCGATACCGCAGCAAAAATCATAAATAAGAAAAATAAGGCTCCCCAGATTCTTCCGCCTGCCATGGAATTAAATACATTCGGAAGTGTGATAAAGATCAGACTCGGACCTTCTCCCGGATCCACCCCATATGCGAAGCATGACGGGAAAATGATCAGACCCGCGATCAAAGCAACAAAGGTATCCAGAAGTGTTACCAGGACTGCTTCTCCTGTAAGACTGCGGGATTTGTCGATATAGCTTCCGAAAATAGCAATTGCGCCGATTCCAAGGCTTAATGTGAAGAAAGCCTGTCCCATAGCAGCAAAAATCGTGTCAAATAAGCCATATTCCACGACTTTGTGGAAATCCGGTGCCAGATAGAAGCGAAGCCCCTCAGAAGCCCCATCAAGCGTTACAGAACGTACTGCAAGGATCAACATCAGTGCAAGCAGAAGCAGCATCATAACCTTTGTGATCTTTTCCACTCCATTTTGAAGCCCCATTCCACAAATTGCAAAACATCCAACAACAACAATGATCATAAAGAAAGTCATCGTTCCGGGTTTTGCAAGCATATCGGAAAACACACCTGCAACAGCGGCAGTATCCTTTCCCTCAAATTCACCAGTCATCATCTTGATGAAATACTGGACCATCCAGCCTGCAATTGTTGTGTAGAACATCATCAGCAGATAGTTTCCGGCCATAGCTCCATACTTATACCAATGCCATTTCGTTCCTTTTGGCTCCAGACGGTCAAAGGAAAGCGCCGCACTTACTTTACTGGCTCTTCCGACAGAAAATTCCATTACCATAATCGGAAGTCCAAGAATCAGTAAAAATGCAAGGTAAATAAGAACAAATGCTGCTCCACCATATTTTCCTACAATATAAGGAAAACGCCAGACATTACCAAGACCGATCGCACATCCTGCAGAAATAAGGATGAATCCGAGTCTTGAAGAAAATTTTTCTCGTTGCATAAAAAATCCTCTCATTCTATTAAATTGTGGATAACTTGCCGAAATGATACTTATCCACATTTTTCGACAAGCTTGTGGATAACTTTTTTCCAGAATATCCACAGAGGAATTATACTGAATTACTGGGAAATTGTCTATGATTGTTTATATTTTTATTGGCGAAGCCACCTGATAATTTTAATTTTCCCCTTTTTAGTACACGAAATCGCCAGATGTGTACCTTTTGGGGTGAAAATTTGCATGTATATATATATTAAAGATAACAACAGCTTTTTAAAATTCCTTTGTTTATATTAGGAGGGCTGAAAAAGCCTGTGGTTGACGCATTTCGGGGCATATTTTGTGTACGGAAATGGGGGAAGTTGTTTACTTCAGAGGGCAAAGAGGTGTACATATATGGGGGTTGTTGTTTACTTTGCGGGGTTACGCAGTGTACTTGAAGGGTTGGCGATTTTACCTTTTCTGTACACAAGTGTCGAAAAAATTTAAAAAAAGGCTTTACAAGAGGGGGGGTTCTTGTATATAATCAACCTAGACGTACCGTTTTGGTACACAATTTTTATCAAAAAATGTACCTTAATGGTACACGAAAAGAACAATACACACCTTAAACGTACACAAAACGTAAAAAAAGACAGAAACCCCATTTTATGGGGTACTTTTTAGGGGAGGGTGTTCCTTTTTGGTACACAAATCCCCAATATAAAGGGGTTGGTTACCCCGAATGGTACACAATAAGGGATTATATGGGGTGTAGAGGGGATTTTAATACACCTCAAAAGTACACAATAATACAGAAGAAAACAATTAAGGGGTATGAGCGATGAAGGAAACACAGAAAAAACCAAAAGAGAAACAACTGCTGGATCATGATACGGTCTCCCGGTCCAATGTGCTGATCGAAAGTAAATCCAGTACATCATTATTTGAAAGAAAGCTTCTTAATATTGCCATCGCAAAAGCATATGTAGAAGACGGTGAGCTGATCGCAAAGGTTTCCACCAAGGATGTTAAGAATTATCTTCATATAACAGGAAACTCCATCTATTCTCGTCTGAAAGAAGTATCAAAAGAGACATTGGGACATGTAGTAAGTATTGAGGACGACGAAAAAGAGAACTTCATCATGTTCAATGTAGTGAATAAATGTGAATATAGAGATGGCGTGTTTACAACCAGATTTACTAAAGAGATGAAACCTCATATCTATAACCTGAAAAAAGACTATACCCGTATGAGTCTTGATGTATTGTGCTCTTTTAAATCCCTGTTCACAACCCGTGTTTACGAAATCCTGAGAACCCAGTATTATCGTTTTGACAGGGAACAGTGTGACCAGCTGATTGTACCGAGACCGCCGAAGAATCCATACACGATCGCAGAGCTTAAATTTACACTGAATGTAGTGGATGCAAATGCATCTAAAGCAGTAAAACGTCTTGTTGAGCAGGGACGTTTTGAAGAAGCGCTTGCAGAGATTAAGGATGCACCGTTTGAAGATTGGCGTAATTTCCGTAGAAAAGTACTTGAAGTTGCGAAAAAAGAGCTGGAAGAATCCGAGTATTCCGAGATCTGCTTTGATTATGAGCCGGTTAAGAGCGGGAAGGGCGGAAAGGTTACAGGAATCCGTTTCTTTGTGAAGAAGAATCCGAAGTGTATCCATCATTCAGATCTTCAGCGTATGCCATCCGGAGAAGAAGAGGGCGAAGAGATTGCGCCAAATGTACTGGCTGCAAAGAAAACTCCGGTTAATGAAAAACTGATTTTAGAAGTTGCTGATATTTTTGGAAATGAACCGATCACGATTCAGGAGATTAAGGTGCTGCTTCAGGTATCCGATAACCAGCCGGATGTGATCCGGAAAGCTTTTAAGCTGTCACAGGAGCAGGCATACATCAATAATCTGGTCGGATGGCTCAGAAAATGTATCGAAGAAAAGTGGTATGAGAACGAAAAAGTATCCAAGTTCAAAGGAAAGACGCTGGAAGAAGCGCAGATGACACTGGATCTTTATCAGGAATACATAGAAGAGCGCGAAAAAGTGAAAAAAGAGTAGGGTATTTTCTGCGAAAAGTAGAATTATTACCTAAATGGTACACAAGTTAAGTGGATAAATGTGTCCCCGGGATGCTATTTGCAGAGAGGCAGGTAGGATCTCGGGGATTTTGTGTCTTATTTTATGATGGAAAATTAAAGTATGGAGGAACGGAAGAAAATTATGGAAATAAGAAGATTACTGGATTTTTTAAAGACAGCGGAACAACTGAAATGTAACACCAGACATTCGTATACTTCAAATGGCAGGTTGGAGAGTGTGGCAGAGCACAGTTGGCGGCTGGCATTGATGGCAATGCTGGTTGGGGATGAATTTTCGGAGTTGGATATGGATAAGGTGATAAAAATGTGCCTGATCCATGACATGGGTGAGGCGATCACCGGAGATATTCCGGCATTTGAAAAGACGGATAAAGATCGAAAGGTTGAGAATAAAAAGGTGGAGCAGCTGATGGATACGCTTTCGGAACCGGTCCGCGCAGAATGGATGGTATTATTTGAAGAGATGGAAGCGATGGAGACACAGGAGGCGAGGCTTTATAAATCACTGGATAAGCTGGAGGCGCTGATCCAGCATAATGAGGCGGATATCTCGACATGGATTCCGTTGGAGTATGATCTTCAGATGACGTATGGGAATGAAGAATGTAAGTTTACGGAATATATCCAAAGGCTTCGGGATGAAGTGAGGAAAGATTCCAAGCGGAAGATTGAAGAAAGCAAACAGAAAGACTAATAAAAAAGAACGTAACAGATTATATCAGGAAAGATAAAATTTGTTACGTTCTTTTCAGTTTCTGAGAAGTTAAAGAGATTACATGCTTAAGATGCACATTTTTTTGCAGAAACTTATTAGAAATAAAGGAGAAATGATTGATCCGTCAACGATTGAACATTCTGAAAATACAGAAAATCTTCTTTCTTTTGGACGTGCGATCATTGGACCTGTTTGCACGATTGTACTGCTGATGCTTCGTGCGCTAGTTGGAATTACAATTGATCCAATCATTGCACTTCCGGTTGGTGGTATTGTTGGAACGATTGCAACCGGACAGGCAAAGAAGATGATGGATTTTGCATCAACAGGTATTTGGATCTACGATCGTTTCATTTGGTGTGACAGGAGTTCAGGCTGCAGTTATGATCCATGCTGGATGTTGTGTATTCGACTGTCTGCCTCATGGAAGCGATTTATGTCTATGAGGATGCCAATCATTCATTAGAAAAAGCAAATTTTTTACAGAATATTGATATCCTGAAAAGTGTACTGAAAAAGACAAAGAATTATTTAATTTAACTATTCCAGGGAAGTAAAACCACTGGCATTGGATGTATCAAACAAATCCCTTGCAATACGGATAAAGTCATGTGCATAGGATGGAAGGTATCCTCCGTGGCGATGTGCTACTACAAAATCAGATACGGTTTTTGGTTCGCCGAAACTATAGCAGTCAATCGGTTTTGAAAATGTATGATGCATGAGGTGCGTTTCAAAAATAAAGGCAGCGCCGTATCCGACAGAAACCAGTTCCATGATGGCAGGAAGACTGCTGGTTGTCATGACGTTCTTGAATTTCAGGCCGATATTTGCAAAGTAGCGATCGGTGAGCTGCCTGGTTCGCTGTTCTGGCATCAGCTGTAGAATCAGTTCATTTTGCAGAAGCATTGGATCCAGACGGGGATATCGGCTGGAAGGGTTTGGCTGTGCGTAACGACCAAGAGGGTGATTCTTACACAGGCAGATCAGGAGTTCTTCTTTATTCAAAGTCTCATAATCAATTTGCGGGTTGAGTGTGTCTGGTTTGCTGTAAAATGCAATTTCCGCTTTTCCATCTAAAAGTCTTTTATCATTTTCATCAGAACTACCTTCAAAAACATTTACTTTGATGTTCGGGTGTTCCTGCTGAAAAAGAGGGAGCGTTGCCGGAAGCATATAAATGCAGCGCATACGTGGAAAGGCAACATTAAGAACCCCTATATCACGTTTCAGAATATCTGCAAGCTGTATATCGAGATTGGATTTCAGCATCAGAATCTCTTTTGCAGTTTTTACATATTGCTCACCAGCATAGGTGAGAATATATTTATTTCCAAGTTTTCGGAATAATTTTTGTCCGAGTGTATTTTCAAGATTCATCAAAAATTTACTTAAAGTCGGCTGGCTTACGTAAAGTGAGTCGGCCGCTTTTGTTATATTCTGATATTTTTCTATAGCAAGTACATAGTTCAATTCACGAAAGTCCATAAAACGATTTCCTTTAGATGATATGTTATATATAATTTCTATTCTATTATATATTGCAAATAGTTAAGATACAACTATAAATAACATAAAAACCATAAAAAGTATGAAAAAAAGGAATGATTACTTTTTCCTTCGAAAAAAGGTATTTTTAATCTAAATTTGTAACAGATGCATATATTTATATTGATTGTATTGGATAAAATACACATTCGTATAGCTTAAATGAATGAAATAAATGAAAAACATGAATTTTACACATTGTATTTTAAGATATACAATAAGGTCAAAGATATCTAAGAGATACAAAAAGACTGGCCAGTGTGAATGGAATGAAACAGATGAAAGGAAACAGATGTCATGAAATTATATGATTCAGGAGTATTTCTTTTAAATGGAACAACAATTGTTCCGGAAGATGAAGCGGGAAAAGAACTTCAGGATAAAAAAGAACAGTACAAAACCGGAACGATTTCCTATGATATTTTGCAGGCGCATAATATAGGAGAAGACAAAGAGAATTTGAAGATTAAATTTGATGCGATCACCAGTCATGACCTGACTTATGTTGGAATTATTCAGACAGCCAGAGCCTCGGGAGTCGAAAAATTTCCACTTCCGTATGTGCTTACCTGCTGTCATAACAGTCTTTGTGCAGTAGGAGGAACGATTAACGAAGATGATCATGTATTTGGACTTACAGCAGCAAAAAAATATGGCGGAATTTATCTGCCACCGCATATGGGAGTTATCCATCAGTATATGCGAGAGACCATGGCGGGCGGTGGAAAAATGATTCTTGGATCGGATTCCCATACAAGATACGGCGCACTTGGAACGATGGCGGTTGGAGAAGGCGGAGGAGAACTGGTAAAACAGATTCTTGAACAGACATGGGATGTGAAGTATCCGGAAGTAATCGCCGTTTATCTGGATGGAAAACCAAATCCGGGAATCGGACCGCAGGATATTGCGATCGCAATTGTAACGGCCGTTTTCAAAAATGGATATGTAAAAAATAAAGTAATGGAATTTGTAGGTCCTGGAGTATCTTCTATGAGTACCGATTACAGAAATGGAATCGATGTTATGACAACAGAAACAACTTGTCTGTCTTCTATCTGGAGAACGGATGAAGACACAGAACAGTTTCTGAAAGTACATGGAAGAGGAGAAGATTATAAAAAGCTGGAACCAAAAGAGACAGCATATTATGACGGTTGTATTTATATCGATCTGTCACAGATTCACAGTATGATCGCACTTCCGTTCCATCCGTCCAATGGATATGAGATCCGTGAACTGAATGCAAATATGGATGAGATCCTTCATGAAGTGGAAGAGGATGCAAAGAAACTGATCAAGAATCCGGATCTTCACCTGAATCTTTGGGAAAAGGTGCATGAGGGAGCTTTATATGCGGATCAGGGAACAATCGCAGGATGTTCTGGAGGCACGTATTCCAATATTATGGAAGCTGCTTATCTTCTGGATGGTAAAGGTATCGGACAGGATGTATTTAATTTAAGCGTTTATCCGAGTTCCCAGGCAGTTATGATGGATCTGGTCCGTAAAGGTGCCATTGAAAAACTGATCGCATCAGGAGCAACGATCCGTACCGCTTTCTGCGGCCCTTGTTTTGGAGCGGGAGATACACCGGCACATGGACAGCTTGCCGTCCGTCATACGACCAGAAACTTTCCGAATCGGGAAGGCTCAAAACCGGGAAATGGACAGCTTGCAAGTGTGGCACTTATGGATGCCCGTTCGATCGCAGCAACTGCAGCAAACGGCGGAAGAATCACTGCGGCAGATGAACTTGGATATGAATATGAGTGCCCAGAATATGTTTATGATTCGATTGCATATGAACAGAGAGTTTATCAGGGATATAAAAAAGAAGACCCGAATGAAGAACTGGTATGTGGACCGAATATCAAGGACTGGCCGGAACTTCCGGAACTGAATGAACATATGCTTTTGAAAGTGTGTGCATATATTACGGATCCGGTTACAACAACGGATGAACTGATTCCATCAGGAGAGACCGGATCTTTCCGTTCCAATCCAATGGGTCTTGCAGAGTTTACATTAAGCAGGAGAGTGCCGGAGTATGTTGGAAAAGCCAAGGTTGTCATGAATTATGAAAAGGAACGGAAAGACGGAGGATGTCCGGAAGAGGTACAGAGGATTCTTGAAAAAGTCCATTCTATCCATGGATATGAAAAGATAGATGACCAGACCATTGATCTTTCCAGTACGATTTATGCGGTAAAACCAGGGGATGGATCTGCCAGAGAACAGGCAGCATCCTGTCAGAGAGTTCTTCTGGGCGGCGCGAATATTACGATTGAATATGCAACCAAGAGATACCGTTCCAATCTGATCAATTGGGGAATGGTTCCATTCGTTTTAAATGGAGAGCCGGATTTCGCAGATGATGATTATATTTTTGTACCGGATATCAAAAAGGCTCTGGATACAGATATGAAAGAAATAAAGGCATATGTGATCGGAGATGAAATCCGTCCGCTTTCACTGGCGATTGAACCACTTACGGATGAAGAAAAAGAAATCATCCGCTGCGGTTCACTGATCAACTATAACCGTAAATTAAAGGAAAAGTAGAAAGGATTTTAAAAATACATATGGCTCAGGAAAAGAAAAATAACGGTAAGAATATTCCGGCTATGATCATTCGTGGGGGAACCAGTAAAGGAGTATATCTTTTGAAAAGTGACTTGCCGGAAGAATGTGAAAAATGGGATGCAATACTCCTTAAAATGATGGGAAGTCCGGACAAAAAGCAGATTGATGGACTGGGCGGTTCCCAGTCTGTCACAAGTAAAGTTGCAATTGTAAATAAATCTGAAAGAGCAGATGCGGATGTGGATTATACATTTGCACAGGTGTCGGTAGATAAACCAATCGTCAGTTATAAAGGAAACTGCGGAAATATTTCTTCCGGAGTCGGACCTTTTGCAATTGAAAAGGGTCTGATAGATACAAAAGAAGGAACAACACCGGTAAGAATTTACAATACCAATACAGATAAGATTATTGTGGCAGATGTAAAGACAAAAAATGGAGAAGTTGTATATGAAGGAGATTTTGGAATTGCAGGAGTTCCGGGCACAGCTTCTCCGATCCGACTGAAATTTATGGATCCGGCCGGGACACTGGGAAAAGGTCTGTTACCGACCGGACATGCGGTTGATGTACTGGAAGTTCCTGGATTTGGTACGGTAGAAGTATCGATTATTGATGCTGCAAATCCACTGGTATTTGCAAGAGCAAAGGACCTTGGACTTACAGGAAAAGAGCTTCCCGATGAATTGAATGCAGATCCAGAGAAGCTGGAACTTCTGGAAAAGGTAAGAGGAGTGGCAGCTGTTAAGCTGGGGCTCATTGATGATTATGCTAAATCAGCATGGGAGACACCGGGAATTCCGAAGATGACGTTTGTAGCGGAACCGGAAAGTTATGTCAACATGGAGGGAAAAGAGATAAAAAAAGAAGAAATTGATCTTCTCTCAAGAATGATGTCCATGCAGAAGACACATCCGAGTTATGCGATGACCGGTGCGATGTGTACGGCAGCGGCAGTGGTTGTAAAAGGAAGTATTGTAAATCAGATGTGTGCAGATGACATTGATACACAGTTTATCCGGATTGGACATCCGGGAGGTATTCTAGAATGTGGTGTGGATTATCGGGAGAGTGATGAAAAACTGGATATCCAGGACACATTTGGCTTCCGTACCGCAAACCTGATCATGGATGGCACTGTAAGAAATTGTTTCAACGAATAAACTACGGGGGATAAAACGATGAACCTTTCTATAATTTCGCTGATTGTACTTGTGATCGTAGTGGCAATTGGTTTTATCAAAAAAGTAAATCTTGGCTTTTTATCAATTGGTGTAGCGTTCTTTCTGGGAACGGTAGGAGGAATGTCTGCAAAAGATATTGCAGCAGGATTCAGCAGTTCTATGTTTGTAACATTAGTTGGAGTTACCTTTTTATTTGGTATGGCATCGAATAACGGAACGCTGGAGCTTTTTTCAAAGAAAATTGTTGCATTAGTAGGAAAACATACGGTTCTGATTCCGATTCTGATGTTCTTCCTTTCTGCTTTTATTTCAGCAATCGGACCGGGACATATTGCGGCAGGTATTTTGATGACAACATTTGCAATGTACCTTGCTTTTGAAATGGATATTAATCCGATGGCGACAGCACTTTATGCAAAACTGGGTGCAAATGCAGGCTGTGCGTCCGTGCTTTCGCTTACAGGTGTGCTGGCAAAAAATCTTTCAGAACCACTTGGATACAGTGGATTTGGATTGCATTTGTTCTTATCGACACTGCTTTCAGGATTTATTTTTACACTGGTTGTATATGTGATTTATAAAGGATATAAAGTAAAAGCAGACAATCCGCTGAAACTTTCAGAAATCCCGAAATTCAACAGAGATCAGTGGCTGACGATCATTGCGATTATTGTAATGGTAATATGCTGTATCGGATTTAAATTAGATACCGGACTTTTTGCTTTTGCAGCGGCTGCAGTGTTGATTCTTCTCGGAGCAGTAGATGAGAAGAAGGCAATTAAAGGAATCCCGTGGGGAACACTGGTATTTATCTGTGGAGTAGGCGTGCTGATCAATGTAATTGATACATTGGGCGGTATCACGATGATTTCTGATTTTCTGACCGGTTTTATGAATGAACATACAGCGACCCCGATTCTGGCAGCTACTTCAGGAATTCTTTCATGGGTAAGCTCAACAACAGGAGTTGTTATGCCGACACTCTTCCCGATTGCGGCAGATGTATGTAAAACATTTGGAGGAGCAAATTATGTAGAAATTATTTCTGCTATTACAGCTACTTCATTTGCAGCTGCGATCAGCCCGCTTTCTACAGGTGGTGCGATCATTATGTCTTCTTATTCGGCAGCAAGAGAAACGACGAATGAAGAACTGAACAAGATGTTTAAAACATTATTTTTACTTTCTGTTGCAAATGTACTCCTGAATGTATTACTTTCTGCATTAGGTGTATTTAAACTTGGAGGATTATTCTATTAAAACTTTGGGGGCAGGTAAATAATCTGCTACCTGCATAATTAGATTGATAACAAGGAGGAAAACTAGGATGAAAATTGAAAAACCGGCAATTGCCGGAACACTGGAATCCAGTGACTGTATGGTGACTGTAGAGCCTGGAAATGGGACAATTGCTATGAACCTTGAAAGCGCTGTAATGAATCAGTTCGGGGAACAGATTCAGAAGGTGGTAAAAGAAACATTAGAAAGACTGCAAGTAGATGATGTAAACATTCGCATTGTAGATAAAGGAGCGCTTGACTGTACGATCAAAGCACGTGTGGAATGTGCAGTGTACAGAAGTGTAGGGCAGAAGAAAAATCTTCCATGGGGAGGTGTGATCAGATAATGAATCCAAATAAGAAAAGATTAAGACGTACTATGATGTTTTTAAATGCACAGAAACCGGGACTTATCAAAGATCCATATATTTATAAGCCGGATTCGATCATGTTGGATCTGGAAGATGCGGTTGCAGAGAAGGAAAAAGATTCAGCGAGATTTTCTCTTTTTCACGCATTAAAAGAAATCAATTACAGAGGAATTGAATGTATTGTCCGAATCAATGGACTGGATTCTGATCTCTGGGAAGAGGATATCCGCTGTGCAGTTGCAGGTGGAGCAGATGGAATCCGTATTCCAAAGACAGAGACGGCGGAAGATGTAAAAAAAGTGGAAAAAGCAGTGGAAGAGGCAGAAAAAGAATTTGATATTGAACCAGGAAAAGTCTTGATCATGGCAGCTCTGGAATCAGCCAAAGGAGTATTAAACGCACTTGATATCTGTAAAGCATCGGATCGGTTATTTGGCATTGCGCTTTCAGGGGGAGATTATACAAAGGATCTGCAGACACATATTACCGGAACGGGTGTGGAACTGATGGGAGCAAGACAGCATATGATCATTGCTGCCAGAGCGGCAGGTGTACAGTGCTTTGATACGGTATATACAGATCTTGATGATATGGACGGCTTTGTAAAAGATGTGGAAACGATTCATCTGATGGGATTTGACGGAAAATCAATCATTAATCCGAGACAAATTGCGCCAGTTCATAAAATTTATACCCCAAGCCAGAAAGAAATTATTTTTGCGCAGAAGGTAGTAAAGGAAATTGATGAAAAGAAAGCACTTGGCATTGGTGTATTTACAGTAGATGGGAAAATGATCGATATTGCGTTCTATGATGGAGCAAAACGAACGATTGAACTGGCAAAAGCTTCAGGTGTTTTAAAGGAGGAATGCTAAGATGTTAAATGCAGTAGGGCGTGAAATTCCAGATGAGATCTTAGAAATCACAGGAAAAGAACCATTTCAGGGAAATAATTATAAAGAAGGTGTTGAATATAGAAAACAGGGACCGATCGTAAAGCCGGTTATCGATCACAATACGAGCAAGATGGTGGCTTCAATCAGGGAAGCGTTGGAGAAATGTGGTGCTCATGATGGAATGACACTTGGATTTCATCATCATTTCCGCGAAGGGGATCTGGTGGTGAATATGGTCATGAAAGAAGTACATGATATGGGAATCAAGGATGTCACCATCTGTGCCAGCTCTTTGGGAAAAGCACATGATCCTCTGATCGAGTATATTGAAGATGGAACGATCACCAGAATTGAATCTTCCGGAGTACGTGGAAAAATCGGAGATGCTATTTCTCATGGGAAATTGAAAGGACTTGCGATCATGCGCTCCCATGGAGGACGTGTACGTGCAATCCAGAGTGGAGAAACTACGATCGATATTTCCTTTATCGGGGCACCTACCTGCGATGATTATGGAAACTGTAAAGGAATTGGCGGAAAGAGTGATTGTGGTGTTTTGTCGTATTCTTTTGTTGACGGACAGCATGCAAACAAGGTAGTAGCAGTAACAGATTGCCTGGTTCCATTCCCGAATTTCCCGGCAGATATTGCGATGACACGTGTAGACTATGTATGTGTAGTCGATGCGATTGGAATTCCGGAAAAAATTGCAACGGGGGCCGCAAAACCAACGACAGATACAAGAAAGCTGATGATGGCAGATTACTGTACACAGGTTGTTGTAAATACTCCGTATTTTAAAGAGGGATTTTCTTATCAGACTGGTGTTGGAGGAGCATCGATTGCTTCCGCTGCTTCGCTTGCAAAGATCATGGAAGAGCGTGGTATCAAAATGGGATTCGCAGTAGGCGGAATGAGTAAAGGTATGGTAGATATGCTGGATGCGGGACTGGTTGGAAAGCTTCTGGATACACAGGATTTTGATCTTTTTGCGGTAAATTCTGTAAAACGGCCAAATCATCATAGGATTAGTGCCGGTGCTTATGCAAATCCATTTAATAAAGGCTGTTTTGTAAATAAACTGGACTATGTTGTACTTGCTGCACTGGAAGTAGATACGCATTTCAATTGTAATGTAGTTGTGGGATCGGATGGAATGATCACAGGTGCACAGGGGGGACATCCGGATGCAGCACAGGGAGCAAAATGTACGATTGTGATCTGTCCGCTTCTGCAGGGCAGGATTCCGGCAATCTGTACGGATGTTACAACGGTTACGACACCAGGAGAAAGTATTGATGTGGTGGTGACAGATTATGGTGTGGCAGTCAATCCGGCAAGACAAGATCTTCTGAAATGTCTGAAAGAAGCAGACTGTGTACCGCTTAAGACAATCGAAGAACTGCGTGACATTGCCTATGACATTGTAGGGACTCCGCAGCCGGTTAAATTCGGAGAGAGAGTAGTCGGAATCATTGAAGGTCGTGATGGTACGATCATGGATGTTGTCCGGGAAGTAGCGGAGTAGGGAAAGCAGAAAAAGGTGCAGTAATGGTGAAACAAAGGGAAGAAGGATTTAAAATACAATTTTCAGATCGCATTGCGGAATTTGCAACAAGGGCACTGTTATACGAAGTGTCGGTTACGCCGAAGCCGGGACTGGTCGACAGAGCAAATGCAGGTTCCCATCAAGATATGGATTTTTATACATTTTTGAACAGCGCGGTGTCACTGACTCCATATTTTTGCGAAATGGTTGAAACTGGAATACTTTTGTCTTCTGCAAAACCGGAAGAAACATTTTTTGAGCTACAGGAAATTGGAAAAGCTGCCGAAGCTGCGATGTACCGTGTGACGAAAAATGTGAATACGCACAAAGGAGCAATCTTTTCGCTTGGAATTCTATGCGGAGCGGCAGGAAGAGTAAAAGGTAATGGAAAAGAATTGTGTCCTGAAGCGCTGATAGAGGAATGCATCCATATGACGAAAGTTCCGATCGAATACTTTTTTGAAACGATGGGGGATGAGCTTGATACATCTGGATGTCGCTTTTACCGAAAATACGGAATTAAAGGAATCCGTGGAGAAGTGATGACAGGGTTCCCGTCGGTTCGCAAAGAAGGTCTGCCTGTTCTGGAAGAACTTTTAGATAAAGGATATTCATTTGACAGAGCCGGAAGTATTACTTTACTGCATCTGATTACTGCAACGGTTGATACGAATGTGATTACCAGATCCGATTATCTGACCTGTATGCGGATCCGGAAGCGACTGCAGAAACTGATCAGTGGAAACCAGATCCTGTCAACTGCCATGATAGAAGCACTGGATGAAGAATTTATCAGAAATAATATTTCTCCGGGAGGTTCCGCTGATCTTCTTGCAGTTAGCTGGTTTCTGCATTTTATTAAGAGTGAGAGAATGGAATAAAGGACTTATGCAGTAGAAAATCGTCAGCGTGAAAGCTGGCGATTTTTGCCGTTGTTTTGAAGTATAGTAATTTATTCCTTCCCTTTACTTTTGTTCTGTATTGTTCTCATTTTGCTCTTTGTTATAAATTGATAGTCTGTCATAAAACCACAGGTTTCATGAAGATCATCCGCAATCTTATCCTCATCCAGGTATTGCTTTATATCTGCAGCCTCCCCATCCTTGGTGACAGCTATCTTACCTATGAAACGTGCCGGATCATTTGGGTTCTTACGATTCTTTTTCGTGCTTCCAGAATCCAGCATTTTTGGTGCCCATTCTTTTTCCTCTTTTTTCAGCTTTTTGATTGATTGGGTTACGATATAAGTACGTTCGCCCATATGGTTGAATTCGCGAATGGATTCTGATCCCAATTCAGCGTCACTACAATAAATAAATTTCTGACATCCGAAACCACTAAGGACTTTTTTCTCTAAAGGTTTCAGCGATGTCTGCTCATTTACATTAACTGGAAAAAGAGAAAAAGCAAGAGGAATTCCATCCCCGTCCATAAACAGTCCCATCTGAATGATTGGATTTGGTCTGTGCTCTTTACTTTTTCCGTATTTTTTGCTACCGTCTTCCTGTTCAATCTCGAAATAATAATTCGAACAGTCATAATAAAGAATCTTATCATTTCTTTGACCATGCGAGGACGTCATCCCTTGTTGGACTATGTTCGATCAAAAGTTGTTCCAAAGTTCCGAGTTTACGAACAATCATGGAAGATGTGCTGCCGTTAGCTTTTACATAAGATTTGCAGATATAAAA
>ERZ1673752.1631-NODE-1631-length-30090-cov-7.331247_pt1 | contig 30090 bp, 28 predicted proteins | sample MGYA00580195_ERZ1673752 | MGnify/ENA primary metagenome ERZ1673752 (study PRJEB41218, sample SAMN15661744) | gut metagenome | host: Homo sapiens | place: Canada: London | collected 2015-08-20/2019-03-30 | study: EMG produced TPA metagenomics assembly of...
AATGGTGGCCTTGTTTGCCATATAAGTGGACATGGTGTTTTCCTCCAATTTATAATAATGTATTGCTTTACTTTTTCATGCTCCCTTGCTACAATCGGGGATGGGAAACAAGATAAAACCGCGCGAACGCGCAAGAGTATTTATAGCATACCGCGCGCTTTTTGTCAACACGATTTTAATTTACGACAAAAACATCTGCTGTTTTCTCTTGATAGCTCGCGTTTTCTCGCGTTTTCTCAAATTGCAATTTTATCCCCGCGCGGCCGCGGGACAGGAGGTTTTTACTGATGCAGCATATTCTGGGGCTTGTCCGCCGCTGTGTGGAGGACTATCACATGATCGACGCCGGCGACACGGTGGCTGTGGGCGTCTCGGGCGGGAAGGACAGCCTGCTGACGCTGACGGCGCTGGCGCAGCTGCGCTGCTTTTATCCGCAGCCGTTTTCCGTCCACGCCATCACGCTCGAGACCGGGACGCCGGGGCAGAGCTTCGATGAGGTGGCGGAGCTCTGCCGCCGTTTGGACGTACCCTATACGCGGATCCAGACGCCGGTCTATCAGATCGTCTTTGAGGAGCGGAAGGAGAAGAATCCCTGCTCGCTCTGCGCCAAACTCCGCCGCGGCAGTCTCAACACGGCGCTGCAGCAGCTGGGCATCTCCAAGATCGCGCTCGGCCACCACTACGACGATGCGATTGAGACGCTGCTGATGAACCTGCTCTTCGAGGGGCGGATCGGTTGCTTCCAGCCGGTGACGTACCTCGACCGCAGCGGCATCACGCAGATCCGCCCGCTGCTCTACTGCCGCGAGGACGAGGTGCGCCGCGTTGTGGAGCGCCTGCACCTGCCGGTTGTGCACAATCCCTGTCCCGCCAACGGCTACAGCCGCCGTCAGGAGGTCAAGGAGCTGATCGCATCGCTCGAGACGCGCTACCCCGACATCAAGCAGAAGCTCTTCGGCAGCATGCACCGCTATCCGCTCTACGGCTGGAACCTGCACGCGGAGGAGCGGTAATATGAAGGAGCTTTACACCCCTTGGGGAGAGACGATCGACCGCGCCTGTCCGATCCCGGAGTATCCGCGGCCGCAGCTCGTGCGGGATAGCTACCTCTGTCTCAACGGCCTGTGGGACTACACGGTGCAGGACGGTGAGGAGTACACGCGCCGCCGCACGGGGAAGATCCTCGTGCCGTTTTCGCCGGAGAGCCTGCTCTCCGGGTGCGATTTTCAGCTGCAGAGCGGCGAGACGCTCTGGTACGAGCGGACGTTTACGCTGCCGGAGGGCTTCCGCCGCGCGCGGGTGCTGCTGCACTTCGGTGCGGTGGACCAGTGCAGCCGCGTGCTGGTGAACGACCGCCCCGCGGGGCACCACGAGGGCGGGTATCTGCCGTTCTGCCTCGACATCACGGAGCTGCTCGTCCCGGGTGAGAACCGGCTGACCGTCGCCGTCACGGACGACGCGGAGGGCGGCGTCTACGCCTTCGGCAAGCAGCGCTACCGGCGCGGCGGCATCTGGTACACCGCGACGAGCGGCATCTGGCAGACGGTCTGGCTCGAGAGCGTGCCGGAAAACTACATAAAAAATATCCGGCTGACGCCGGACTTCGATGAAAAATGCCTGCTCTGGCACATCGACGCGGACGCGCCCGTGGGCGCGCATGTCACGGTGCGCGCAGCGGGGGCGGTCATCGCGGAGGGCCGGGCGGACGAAAACGGCGACGGCGTCTCCGCCGTCCCGGCGGAGTGCTTCCACCCGTGGTCGCCGGAGGATCCGTATCTCTACGACGTGGAGATCACGCTGGGAGATGACCGCGTGACGAGCTATTTCGGCATGCGGAAGTTCTCCACCGTGGAGCACAAGGGTCGCCGCGTGCTGGCGCTCAACAACGAGCCGTACTTCCAGACGGGGCTGCTCGATCAGGGGTACTGGTCGGACGGGCTGTATACCCCGCCGTCCGACGTGGCGATGATCTACGACATCGAGACGGCGAAGCGCATGGGCTTTAACATGCTGCGAAAGCATATCAAAATCGAGCCGCTGCGCTGGTACTACCACTGCGACCGGCTGGGGATGCTCGTGTGGCAGGATATGGTCTCCTGCTTCGAGCGGTTTCACCCCCTGACGATGCAGGTGCTGCCGTTCGCGGGGATCCGGCTGAAGGACGCTCCCTCCGCAAAATTCGGACGCGCCGGGCAGGCCGGGCGCGGGCAGTATGAGGCAGATCTCGCCGCCACGGTGGAGCTGCTGCGAAATTGCGTGTCGCTCGCGCTGTGGGTGCCGTTCAACGAGGGCTGGGGGCAGTTCGATGCCCTGCGCATCACGGAAAAGCTCCGCGCGCTCGACCCGACGCGCCCTGTCGACCACGCCTCCGGCTGGCACGATCAGGGCGGCGGCGACCTGCGCAGCTACCATATCTACTACCGCCCTGTGCGCTTGAAAAACGACGGGCGGCGCGTGCTGGCGCTGACGGAGTTCGGCGGCTACAGCCTGCCCCTCCCCGGACACTACACGACGGACCGGCGCTTCGGCTACCGCACCTACAAGAACGCGGACGCATGGATGGATGCGCTTGAGCGGCTCTACACGCGCGAGGTGCTGCCGCAGATCGCGGCGCAGGGGCTCTCGGCGGCGGTCTATACCCAACTCAGCGACGTGGAGGACGAGGTGAACGGCCTGCTGACCTTCGACCGGCGCGTCTGCAAGGCAGACGCCGCGAGAATGCTTGAAATCAACAGGAAGCTACGCTTTTAACGCAAGATATTGCGCTTTTATGTAGGCTATTTCAGCACCCACTGCAGCAGCAGTAGCAGAAACAGCCCCGGCACGCCGAGGACGCCGACCGTCAGGGAGTTGAAGATATTCAGCCCCAGCGCGATCCCGGTCACGCCGCCCGTCAGGTTCAGCAGCCACAGCGCGCCGAAGCCGAGCACGGAGTTGATGAGCACGCGCAGCGCGACCTTCAGCGGCGCGGAGAAGAGCCTGACACAGGCCACCACCAGAAACAGGAGCACCAGCCCCAGGGATACTTTTTCTACGACGGACATGACCGTCCTCCTTCCATGGCCGCCGCGGCGACGCAGGCGACGGACTGCTGCACCCGAGGCACGGGCCGGGCGCAGGGCGTCTCGACGGGCGCGCCGCCGTGCAGCGCCTTGGCGCGGCGCAGCAGATAGTTATAGCGGGCCTGCAGGGAGTTGATCTCATAGATGCTCGCCTCGACCAGCTCCGGATCCGTCACATGGTTGAAACGGTCGTATGCGCAGCGCAGCGAGAGCGCGGCGTCCTGCAGTTCAAGACGCAGGTCGTCGGCGGCGGTATTGATGCGGGTCTTTCCCATGGTGTTCCCTCCTGGCATTCCTCTGGTAATATATGTACGATTAGTTTGGACAAATATGCCGGGCTTTAATCACCGGCGGCAATTTTTCACGGAGAGGAGGCGCAGTGCGCTGGATCACGAATACTATATGGAGCAGGCGCTGTTGCTGGCGCGGGAGGCCGCGCGGGCGGGGGAGGTGCCGGTCGGATGCGTCATCGTGCGCGGCGGCGAGATTGTCGGCCGCGGCCGCAACCGCCGCGAGGAGAAGCAGGCGACCTGCTCGCACGCCGAGATGGAGGCCATCCGCGAGGCGAACCGCGCCCTCGGCAGCTGGCGGCTCGAGGACTGCACGCTCTATGTGACGCTCGAGCCGTGCCCGATGTGCGCGGGGGCGATTCTGAGCGCGCGTATCCCGCGGGTCTACTACGGCGCGCGCGACCGCGCGATGGGCGCCTGCGGCGGCGTGCTGAACCTGTTCATGGAGGACTTTCCCGCCCGCCCGGCGCTCGTTGGCGGGGTGCTGCGGGAGGAGTGTCATCAGGTGCTTGCGGACTTTTTCCGCTCGCTGCGGGGGCCAAACGGGCAAAAGCGGGAGATTTAATACTTTTTTAACATCTTTTGTGCAAATTATTTAACAAACTCCTGTTATCTTAATATCTGCAAGAGACAAAACTTTTTTCATCAATCTTCCTACCATAAGCGGAGAGCCGATTCCCTCGGCCCTCCGCTTATGGTTTTTACGGGCATGTTTCCCCGCCGCGCGGCATAGACTTCTGCGGGAGGGGATGCATATGACGCAGGCTGCTGCAGCGGCGTTTCTGATGCTGGTGCTGCTCTTCGGCGGGCCGTGGGTCACGGTGCAGAGCACCGGTGCACCGGAGCCGCAGCCGGCGCGCACCGCGCAGGAGCAGACGGACGCGCCGGGCGCGGACGAGTCGTCCGTGCTGCGGGTCTGGAACGGGACGGAGACGGTCGAGATGACGATGGCGGCGTATCTCCCCGGCGTCGTGCGCGGCGAGATGCCCGCGACGTTCGAGGAGGAGGCGCTCAAGGCGCAGGCGGTGGCCGAGCGCACCTATATTTACTACCACCTCCAGCGCGGCGGCAAGGCAAACCACCCGGACGCGGACGTCTGCATGGACCACACCTGCTGCAACGCGTGGACCGGCGCGGAGCAGGCGGCGCAGAAGTGGGGCGAGCAGGCGGAGGCCTACGAGGCGAAGATTCAGGAGGCCGTCCGCGCGACGGACGGACAGGTCATGCTCTATAACGGCCAGCTCATCCTCGCGGCGTTTCACTCGTCGTCGGACGGCGTGACGGCCAGCTGCCGGGACGTCTGGGTGCAGGATCTGCCGTATCTGGCGAGCGTGGCGAGCCCCGAGAGCGGCGAGAGCGTCCCGAATTACTACAGCGTCCGGGAGTTCACCGCCGCAGAATTTCAGAAGATCATGCGTGCGGCGCACGCGCAGGCGGACTTTTCCGGCGCGCCGGAGACGTGGATCACGGATCCCGTGCGCAACGGCTCCGACCGCGTGGAGACGATCACCATCGGCGGCATGACTGTCGAGGGAACGGAGGTACGCAGGCTCTACGGCCTACGCTCGGCGAGCTTCACGGCCGAGGCGACGGCGGAGACGGTCAGGTTCCACGTCACGGGCTACGGCCACGGCGTCGGCATGAGCCAGTACGGCGCGAACACACTCGCGAGCGAGGGCAAAACGTGGCAGGAGATCCTGCACTGGTACTATACGGACGTTACGATCGAGACATACCGGCCGGAATAACGGGCAGGTTTTCATTTTCACTGTTGACAAGCGGACGGGCCTATGTTAGAATGATAGGTGTCTGGTTGAGTATGCTTTTGCACGGAGAGATGGCTGAGTGGTCGAAAGCACCGGTCTTGAAAACCGGCGATGTGAAAGCATCCGTGGGTTCGAATCCCACTCTCTCCGCCAGATATCCATATCTGCGGAAGTACCCAAGTGGCCGAAGGGGCTCCCCTGCTAAGGGAGTAGGCGGTCAAAAGCCGCGCGAGGGTTCAAATCCCTCCTTCCGCGCCAAAACCGACAAGCATCGAAGGATGCTTGCCGGTTTTATTTACCCCGGAAGACTGCGCGGATTCAGCGCGATTTTACAGCAATTTTACATTTTCACGGGCGCTGCAAGCATTGCGGAGCGGGGGCATTTATGGTATCATGGGCGCAGGCTGCGCATTTTTGGCGAAAAGCGGAAGTGGCGGCAGCAGACGAAACTTTGAAAATCTGACGAGAAGAAAGGACCACCTGACGATGAAACCTAAATTTGACGGCTACGCGGCGCAGTATGACGCCTGGTTTATGGAAAACGAAAACCTGTTCCAGAGCGAGCTCCGCCTGTTCCAAAAGGCGCTCGGCGACATCACAGGCCAGCGCGTGCTCTCCGTCGGCTGCGGCAGCGGCCTGTTCGAGAGTATGATCGACCGCAGCGGCATCGAGGGCATCGAGCCCTCGCGCGATATGGGTGCCATCGCGCAGAAGCGCGGCATCAACGTGATCGCCTTCGGCGCGATCGAGGAGGTCGAGCTGGAGGAGAACGCCTATGACGTGATCTATCTCAACGGCAGTTCGAGCTATATGGAGGATCTGACACGCGCGTTCGGCGTCTGCAAAAAGGCGCTCAAGCCGGGCGGTCGGTTTATCTCGCTGGATGTCCCCAAGGAGAGCGCGTTCGGCTTTATGTACCTGCTGGCAAAGAACGCCGGGACATTCGACCACCCGTCCCTCAATGGCGTTATGCCCAAGCTGCCCTATCCGCTCGAGCTGTGCTGCGCGGGCGTGTGGCACTCCACGGAGGAGAAGATCGACGCGCTGAAGGCACTCGGCTTCCACGATTTCGACTTCTATCAGACGCTGCTGAAAAACCCGATGTACACCAACGACGACGTCGAGGACGTCGTCCCCGGCTATCAGAGCGGCGGATATGTCGCTATCATCGCCCACAAATGAGCGGCGTGAAGCTCTCGGAGCGGATTTATGCGCGGGCGGAGAAGATCTGGCCGCGGTATCTGCGCCACCCGTTCGTGACGCAGATGGCGGACGGCACGCTGCCGCCGGAGAAGTTCCGGTATTACATGCTGCAGGACTATCTCTATCTCCGGGATTATGTGAAGATCTTCGCCGCGATCATCCAGAAGGCCGACGATTTCGAGCAGATCCGCTTCCTGAGCGGGGAGCTCGCAAACACGATCGACGAGACGTTCCGCACGCACCGGCCGTATATGGAGCGGCTGGGCATCACGGAGGAGGAGATCCGCCGCGCCCGTCCGCATATCGACAGCGTCGCCTACAGCCACTACATGCTCTGCGAGGCGCAGATGGGTGACGTGCTGACGGGGCTTGTGACGCTGCTGAACTGCTCGTGGAGCTATGCCTATATCGCCGAGGAGACGGTGAAGCGGTATCCGCACGCGCTGCAGGATGCGCGATACGGCGCGTGGTTCGCGGGCTACGTCTCGGAGGAGTACCGCCGGACCAATCAGGCGCTCATCGACCGGATCGACGCGCTCGCCGCGTCTGTCAGCGAGGAGCGCGTCGGGCGGCTGTGCGAAATCTTTGAAAAGTGCTGCCTGTTCGACCTGCGCTTTTGGGATATGGTCTATACGATGGGCGAGGAATAAAGCGCGTGCTTGGTAAAAATCAGCCCGGACAGTTGTCCGGGCTGATTTTTTATTCGTTTTTCGGGGAATCTTCCGTCTTTTCCGGCGCCGTCTCCTGCGGTGGGCGTTTGTCGCGGCCGACGTAGGCATAGGCCTCGGTCGGCATGTTCCGCTGCGTCAGGCGGCGGTCGATGAGGTGCTTGACGAGCTCCTGCAGGCATGCAAAGACCGGCACGCCCAAGAACATACCCAGCACGCCGAAAAAGCCGCCGCCGAGCAGGATCGTGACCACGACCCAGAAGCTCGAGATGCCCGTGGCGCTGCCGAGGATCTTCGGCCCGAGGATGTTGCCGTCGAACTGCTGCAGCACGATCACGAAGATGATGAAGATCAGGCACTGCTTCGGGCTGACGAGCAGGATCAGGAAGGCCGACGGAATCGCGCCGAGGAACGGGCCGAAGAACGGGATGATGTTCGTCACGCCGACAACCACGCTCACCAGCGGCGTATACGGCAGGTTCAGGATCGAGCCGCCGATGAAGCAGAGAATGCCGATGATGAGCGAATCGAGGAGCTTGCCGCGGACGAAGCCGCTGAAGATCTCGTCGGTTCTGCGCGTGCCGCGCATGACCAGATTCGCAGCCCGTTCGCTCAGAACGCCATAGAGCAGCTTGCAGCAGCGGGCAAGGCTCTGCTCCTTCATCGCCAGCAGGTAGACGGAGATGATGATGCCGATGATGAGGTTTTTCGCAAAGACCACCACGCCGAAGATGCTGCTGATGACGCCGCCGGTGACGCTCGTGAGCATCTGCTGCGCGCTGGGGAGAATCTTCTCGGTCAGCAGACTGAGCGCGTCCTGATAGTACCGCTCAAGGTTGAGCCGCACCCAGTTCGAGATGTTCGGGTTCTTCTTCAGGAGGTTATCCGCCCAGTCATAGATCTGGTTGTAGTAACTCTCGGCGTTGTTGATGAGGGTGGTGATGCTGTCGATCAGCTGGGGAACCAGCACGCTCATCAGCAGATACACCGCGTAGCTCACGATGGCCCAGGTGATGAGGATGCTCACCGCACGCAGCCAGCCGCGGCGCAGTGTCTTCTCCCGCGTGAGGCTCCACTTGCTCCAGCCGAGACGGATGAGCCGCTCGAGCCAGTTGACGATCGGCGAGAGCAGATATGCCATCGCGAAGCCGTACAGCACGGGCGCGAGCGTCGAGGTGAGCTTGTTGAAAAAGCCCAGCAGCGTCCCGCCCTTATAAAACACGTCATAGAACACCAGAATGGCGCAGACGGTGAGGAAAACGGTCAGTCCCCATTTGAAATAATATTTTTTTGTCTTCATGCGCTGTCCCCCTTGTATGTTATCTATCATACCGAAAAGCCGGCGCTTTTGCAAGGAAAAAACGCGCAAAGGATCCTGCGTCTTGCAATTGGCACCGAACCGTATTATAATATTACAACTGTTAACTCATCTTTAAGGAGCGCACCCCACCATGAAAAAGCTGCTTTTTATCGTCAACAACCGCGCGGGAAAGACACGGTCCCGTTCCCCGCTGTACGATGCAATCGCCTGCTTTTCCCGCAGCGGCTATCTCGTCAGCGTCCACGAGACGCAGGGCCCCGGCGACGCGACGCAGACCGTCCATGACCACGGCGCGCAGTTCGACCTGATCGTCTGCGCCGGGGGTGACGGAACGCTCAATGAGACGATCACGGGGCTGATGACGCTCGAGGAGCGTCCGCCGCTCGGGTATCTGCCGAACGGAAGCACGAACGACTTCGCCGCGAGCCTGCATATCCCGGCAAACCTCGTCGAGGCCGCGCTCATCGCCTCCGACGGGACGCCCACGCCGCTCGACATCGGCATCCACAACGACCGGTACTTTGCCTACGTCGCCTCGTTCGGTGCGTTCACGCGCGCATCGTACTCCGTGCCGCAGGAGACGAAAAACGCGCTGGGGCACTTCGCCTACATCCTGCAGGGCGTGAAGGATCTCGACTCGCTCCGCCCCTACAGCTGCCGCGTGCAGGCGGACGAGGAGACGTTTGAGGGGAATTTCATCTTCGGCGCGGTCTGCAACTCCACGTCGCTCGGCGGGCTGGTGCGGCTCGACCCGACCCGCGTGAAGATGGACGACGGCGCGTTTGAGCTCATCCTCCTGCGCATGCCGAAAACGCCGCTCGACCTGCAGAATCTGATCGTCGCGATGACGCGCCAGCAGTACGACTATCCGGGCGTCATCTTCCGCCATGTCTCCAATGTGACCGTGACGACGGAGGAGGACATTCCGTGGTCGCTCGACGGGGAGTTCGCCCCCAGCGCGCCGCGCGTGGAGATCCGCAACCTGCCGCAGGCGATTCAGCTCATGCTGTAAACTTCTGTCAAAGGGCAGAGCCCTTCGACAGAGAGCTTCGCTGCGTTCCGCGCAGAGTATATTCTGTCCCGCACATGTCGGTACAAAATATGATTTTATCTGTTTTGCGGCCTGTGGGCCGCGAACGCTGCGCGGCTTGCTATTTACCAAAACGCAAAAAGCGCCATTCTGCTTCCGATGATGGGCAGAATGGCGCTTTTTTATTCCGTGACGGTGATGCAGCGGGCGTCCCGCCGGCGCAGGGCGATGACGGTGTCAAGCACCTGATAGGCCGTCGGATCCCCAAACGGGCCGGTCTGCAGCCGCTCGACGGACATGCCCGGCACGAAGCCAAGATCCAGCAGCCTGCGCCTGCGCAGTCCGCCGAGAAGCAGCCCCGCGATCCGCGCGCTCTCGCCGGGGCGGAGCTGATCCAGCGTCCTTGACATGGGCAAAGACCTCCTTTGCGTGGGTCTTTGCCAGTCTATGCCGCCGCGCGGCGGCGCGTCACAGCCAGGTGCGGTCGAAGCCGTAGGGCAGAAGCTCGCGCAGCGCGAACGTCTTACTCTCGCCCTTACCGTTGAGACAGATGACCTCCAGCTCCGGGGCGAACTCCATCATCACCTGACGGCATGAGCCGCAGGGGACGCAGTAGTCCTCGCTGCGTCCGGCGATGGCGATGCGGACGAAGTCGCGGCGGCCTTCACTCACGGCCTTGAAGATGGCGGTGCGCTCGGCGCAGATGGTCACGCCGTAGGCGGCGTTTTCGATGTTGCAGCCGGTAAAGACGGTGCCGTCACTGCACTCCAGCGCCGCCCCCACTGGGAAGTGGGAATACGGAACGTAGGCGCGGTCCAGCATGTTGATCGCGGTCTGGCAAAGCTCCTGCTGTGTCATGATGCTTCCTCCTTACACCACAAATAAATACGTCTTACATTTAATGGAACAAACTGACTAAACAGTCACACAGAGTTCGCGGCTCAAAAGCCGCGAATCAATTGAAATCCGTTTTTTGCGGCGTGCACGTCGCAAAAAACACTTTGCGCGCAGCGTAGTGTCGCAGGCTGGCAAGGCCAGCCGAGGCGCGAAGCGAAGCGTAAGCTCACGCAAAAGGACGAAGTCCTTTTGCGTGAATTAGCTTAGTTCCGCCTGCCCAGTGTAGAGCTGGTAGTACTTGCCCTTCTGCGCGAGCAGCTCCTCATGGTTGCCGCGCTCGATGATCTGGCCCTGTTCGAGCACGAGGATCGCCTGCGCGTTGCGCACGGTAGAGAGCCGGTGCGCGATGACGAACACTGTGCGCCCCGCCATGAGCGAGTCCATGCCGTGCTCGATGAGCTTTTCGGTGCGGGTGTCGATGGAGGACGTCGCCTCGTCAAGAATCAGCACCGGAGGGTCGGACACGGCCGCCCGCGCGATGGCGAGCAGCTGGCGCTCGCCCTGACTCAGGCTCGCGCCGCCCGCGGTGAGCATCGTATCATAGCCCTGCGGCAGGTGGCGGATGAACGTGTCGGCGTTCGCGAGCTTCGCCGCGGCGCGCACCTCCTCGTCCGTCGCGTCGAGCTTGCCGTAGCGGATATTGTCGGCGACGGTGCCGGTGAAGAGGTTCGTATCCTGCAGCACCACGCCGAGCGAGCGGCGCAGCGAGTCCTTGCTGATCTCGCGGATGCTGATGCCGTCGTAGGTGATGGTGCCGGACTGGATGTCGTAAAAGCGGTTGATGAGGTTGGTGATCGTCGTCTTCCCGGCGCCGGTCGAGCCGACAAGGGCGATTTTCTGGCCGGGCTTGGCGAAGAGGCTGATGTCGTGCAGGACGATCTTCTCGTCGCTGTAGCCGAAGACGACGTGGTCAAAGCGCACATCGCCGCGCAGCTCGACAAGCTCGCCGTCCGGGCGCTTCCACGCCCAGTGGCCGGTGCGCCGGGAGACCTCGGTGAGCGTATCACCGTTTTTCTCAACGCGGACGATCGTGGTCTTGCCCTCGTCCTGCTCGGGCTGCTCGTCCATGACGGCGAAGATGCGCTCCGCGCCGGCCATGGCCGCGAGGACGATGTTCACCTGCTGGCTGATCTGCGCGATGGGCTGGGAGAACTGCTTGACATAGAGCAGGTACGCGCCCAGCGAACCGACGTCGAACACGCCGCGGATGGCGAGCAGACCGCCGACACAGCAGGTGACGGCGTAGTCGATGCGGGAGAGGTTGCCCATGGCGGGCATCATGGACGCGGCATACGTCTGCGCCATGGTGGCGGCCTGACGGTACTCCTCGTTCAGCCCTTCGAAGCGGCCGATGGCCTTGTCCTCGTAGTTGAAGACCTTGATGACCTTCTGTCCCTCGATCATCTCCTCAATATAGCCGTTCACGCCGCCGAGCGCGCGCTGCTGGCGCTGGAAGCTCACGCGGCTGCGCGCGCCGATCGTCTTGACGACCAGCAGCATCAGCGCGAGGAAGGCGAAGGTGATGAGCGTGAGCACCCAGTTGAGGTAGAGCATCATCGCGATCGTACACACGAACGTCACCACGTTCGAAAGGATGCTCGCAAGGCTGCTCGTGATCATCTCGGAGACGGTGTCGATGTCGTTTGTGAAGCGGCTCATCAGGTCGCCGGACTGGTGGGTGTCGAAATAGCGCAGCGGCAGGGTCTGGAGCTTGTCAAACAGATCCTGGCGGAGCGTGGCGACCGTCTGCTGGGCGATGCGCACCATGATGCGCGAATAGGCATACGAGCACAGCGCCGCGACGCCGAACATCGCACCCATCAGCACGAGCAGGCGGAAAAGCCCCTTGAAGTCGCCGGGGATGATATAGTCGTTGATGGCGGGCTTGAGCAGGTAGCTGGCGGCGACGTTGCCGAGCGAGCTGAGCACAAGGCAGACGGCCACCACCACGAGCAGCGCCTTATACCGGCCGATATAGCCCATGAGCTTTTTGACGGTGCCCTTCAGATTCTGCGGGCGCTGGAAGCCGTGGCCCTGCGGGCCACCGCGGCCGCCATGACCGCGCGGTGTTCTCTTTTCAGCCATCGATGCTCACCCCTTCCTGCTGGGACTGATAGACCTCGCGGTAGATATGGCTGCCGGCAAGCAGCTCGTCGTGCGTGCCGGCGGCGGAGATCCTGCCGTCGTCGAGCACGAGAATCAGATCAGCGTCCATGACGGAGGTGATGCGCTGGGCGATGATCAGCTTCGTCGTGCCGGGGAGCGTCTCGCGCAGCGCCGTGCGGATCTTCGCGTCGGTCGCGGTGTCGACGGCGGAGGTCGAGTCATCGAGGATCAGAATCTTCGGTTTGCGCACAATGGCGCGCGCGATGCACAGGCGCTGCTTCTGGCCGCCGGAGACGTTCGTTCCGCCCTGCTCGATATAGGTGTCGTAGACGTCCGGCATGCGCTCGATGAATTCATCCGCGCAGGCGATGCGGCAGGCCTCGCGCAGCTCCTCGTCCGTGGCGTTTTCGTCGCCCCAGCGGAGGTTTTCGCTGATCGTGCCGGAAAAGAGCGTGTTCTTCTGCAGCACCATGGCGCAGCCGTCGCGCAGGGCATGGACGGTGTAGTCCTTCACGTTGTGCCCGCCGACGCTCACGCTGCCCTCCGTCGCCTCGTACAGGCGGGGGATCAGGCTCACGAACGTGCTCTTGGCGCTGCCGGTGCCGCCGATAATGCCGACGGTCATACCCGAGGCGATGTCGACCGAGACGTCCTCGAGGTTCCAGGCCTCGCTCTCGGGGTGGTACTTGAAATAGACGTGGTCAAAGCGGATGGAGCCGTCGGCCACGGTCAGGGCGCTGTCGGCCTGCCCGTCCGTGATCTGGGGCTGCTCGTCGAGCACCTCGACGATACGGCGGGCGCAGGCGATGGAGCGGGTCAGGATCATCATGAGCATCGACACCATCATCAGCGACATCAGGATTTCCGAGGCATAGGTGAAGAAGGCCAGCAGGTCGCCGGAGAGCATCGTCCCGGCGAAGACGTCGTTGCCGCCGATCCACATGATGGACACAATCGTCGCGCCCATCAGCACCGTCACCACGGGGAAGAACATCACGACGAAGCCGTAGGCGCGCTCCGCCGTCGCGCGGAGGTTGTCGCTGCGGGCGGCGAATTTCTCGCGCTCGCGGTCCTCGCGCACGAAGGACTTCACGACGCGGATGGCGCTCAAATCTTCCTGTACGACGAGGTTCAGGTCATCCGTCGCGCGCTGCAGGGAGTTGAAGATTGGGCCGACGAACTTGATGACCAGCGCCACGGCGACGATCAGCAGCGGCACGATCACCAGAAACACCTGGCTCAGCCGCAGGCTGATGCGCAGCGCCATAATCACCGCGGTAATGAGCATGACCGGCGCGCGCACGAGCATGCGCATGCCCATCATGAGCATCATCTGCACGGACGAGACATCGTTGGTCAGGCGCGTGATGAGCGAGGCGGTCGAGAAGTGCTCGATGTTGGAAAACGAGAACTTCTGCACCTGCGTATATTCGGCCAGACGCAGATTCGCGCCGAAGCCCATGCCCGCGCGCGAGGAAAGCGCCGCCGCGCCGATGCCGAGCGCGAGCGAGCACAGCGCCATCAGCACCATCTTTGTGCCCGTGGCGAGGATATAGGCCCGGTCGCCGCCCGCGATGCCGACGTCGACGATATTGCTCATCAGCTTCGGCAGCAGCAACTCCAGCACGGCCTCGCCCGCCGAGCACAGGACGCCCAGCACGATCCAGATCCGGTAGCCCCTTGTGTACGGGGCCAGTTTTCGTATCATTCAGAGTCCTCCTTTTCCGTCGCTTCACGCAGGCTCTCGGCCAGCCGCAGCAGCAGCTCGCGCATCTGCGCGACCTCCTCGCGGGTGAAGCAGTGCTCAATTTCCTCGTTTACCTCGCGGACGATGGTGGTGAAATCGTCGTTGAAGTGTTTGCCCTTTTCCGTCAGGCGCAGGATCCGGCAGCGGCCGTCTGTCTTGCCGGTGCTGCGGGTGACGAGCCCCTTCTCCTCGAGCCGGTCGACGATGCCGTTGACCGTGGAGGGGCGCACCATCAGGTGCTGCTGGAGCATCTTCTGCGTCACGTCGCCCGTCTGGCGGTGCAGGTACGTCAGCGTTCGGCACTGCATGGGCGAGACGTCGAAGCGCCGCAGCCGCCGCACCATCAGGCGGCAGGCCTGATGGTCGCAGTAGCCCAGCAGCGGGCCGAAGCCGTCCGGGATATGATCCGGGTGCATCCGGGTCGCCTCCTTCTTTAAAAATTAGCACACTAAATGTTAGCATGCGAAATAATAGCACGATTGCACGCAAACGTCAAGCCCGCGCCGTCCGCTTCCCGGTGAACAATTTGTGAACTCTGCACGCGCGCGGCGGCGGGGACATAGAATGGCGGGAAATACAGCGCGGAAGGAGAGACGGCACATGGAGGAGACGGTGGTCGCCCTCGCGGGGAATCCGAACGTGGGCAAATCCACGGTATTCAATGCCCTGACCGGCCTGCACCAGCACACCGGCAACTGGCCGGGCAAGACCGTGGCGCTGGCGGAGGGACAGTATGTATGGCGGGAGCGGCGTTTCCGGCTCGTCGACCTGCCGGGGACGTACTCGCTCGCGGCAGACTCTCCGGAGGAGGAGATTGCGCGGGACTTTCTCGCGTGCGGCGGGGCGCGGGTGGTCGTCGTCGTGACGGACGCGACGTGTCTGCGCCGCAGTCTCGCCCTCGCGCTGCAGATCCGGCAGCGGACGGCGCGGATGGTGCTGTGCGTGAACCTCTTGGACGAGGCGGAGAAGAAGGGGATCGAGGTCGACCTCGCGCGGCTTTCCGCGCGGGTGGGCGCGCCGGTCGTCGGCATGGCAGCGCGCAGCGGACGTGGGCTGGACGAACTCCGGGACGCCGTGGCAGCGGCAGCGGAGGAGCCCGCGCAGACGGATGCGTGGCAGCTGCGCTATGACGTTCCCGTCGAGCGGGCGCTTGCACGGCTGGCCCCGGCGCTGGACGGCGACCGGATGCGGGCGCTGGCGCTGCTCGAGCGCGGAGCGGCGCCGGATGCGCCGTATTACGAGGCGTGGGGGCGTGCGCGGGTCGTGCTCGACGAGGCGGGCCTTGCGGGGCAGGCGCTCTCGGACAGTCTCGCCGCGTCCGTCGTGCGCGCGGCGGAGGAGATCGCGGGCGGCTGCGTGCGCGTCGATCCGCAGCGCGGGCATACGCGCGACCGGCGGATCGACCGCCTGCTCACCTCGCGGCGGGCGGGAATCCCGGCGATGCTCCTGCTGCTGGCGGGTGTGCTGTATCTCACGATCCGGGGCGCGAACGTCCCGTCGGAGCTGCTCAGCCGCTGGCTGCTGGGCCTGCAGGAGCCGCTGCGCGGCCTGCTCGCGCAGCTGGGTGCGCCGCTCTGGCTGCAGGGCGCGACAGTGGATGGGGTCTACCGGACGGCCGCGTGGGTCACGGCGGTAATGCTGCCGCCGATGGCGATTTTCTTCCCGCTGTTCACGCTGCTCGAGGACGCGGGGTATCTGCCGCGCGTGGCGTTCAACCTCGACAGGCTCTTCCGCGCGGCGGGGGCGCACGGGCGGCAGAGCCTGACGATGTGCATGGGCTTCGGCTGCAATGCCTGCGGCGTGACGGGATGCCGCATCATCGACAGCCCGCGCGAGCGGCTCGTCGCCATCCTCTCGAACTGCTTTGTGCCCTGCAACGGGCGGTTCCCGACGCTGCTCGCGCTCATCAGCCTGTTTTTCCTCGGCGGGAGCCGGGGCGCGGGGCGGACGCTGCTCGCGACGGGGCTTTTCCTGCTGGTGATCCTGTTTTCGGTGGCGATGACGCTGCTGGCCTCGCGGCTTTTGTCATCGACGGTGCTGCGCGGCGAGCCGTCGGCGTTTTCGCTGGAGCTGCCGCCGTACCGGATGCCGCAGATCGGGCGCGTGCTCGTGCGCTCGCTCCTCGACCGGACGCTCTTCGTCCTCGGGCGGGCGGTGACGGTCGCCGCGCCGATGGGGCTGCTCATCTGGGTGCTCGCGAACGTCCGCGCGGGCGGCGTGCCGGTGCTGACGCTGGCCGCGGGGTGGCTCGACCCGCTGGGGCGGCTGATGGGGCTGGACGGGATGATCCTGTTGGCGTTTGTGCTCGGCTTTCCCGCAAACGAGATTGTGCTGCCGATCCTGCTGATGGGGTATCTGCAGGAGGGCAGTCTCACGGCCTGCGCGGGGCTCGGCGAGCTGCAGACCGTCTTCACGGCGAACGGCTGGACGGCGCGGACGGCGGTCTGCATGGTGCTGCTGTGCCTGATGCACTTCCCGTGCGGGACGACGGTGCTGACCATCCGGCGTGAGACGGGGAGTCTGCGCTGGACGGCGGTGGGCTTCCTGCTCCCGCTGGGGATGGGCGCGGTGCTGTGTATATTGGCGAATTTTTTAATGGGTTTAACGGGATAGAAGCGGGCGCCTTTCGGCCCCCGCTTCTATCCCGTCAGTTCCCGGAATCCTGCCCGGCGTCCCAGACCGTACCCGGCTCAGGGCTGTTTGGCTCGCGCTCGTCGCCGCTGCAGGCCGCGAGCCCCAGCGTCAGCACAATGGCGAGAATGAAAGCAAGCGCCTTCTGCATCCGTCTCTCCTCCCTCCGGAGATAGTATTTGCCGCGCGCGGCGTTTGCGGGCCGGAAATTTCTGCCGCCGCGGGGTGCGCTTGCTTTTTTCGCGCAAATCCGATATAATAAACGGGTACATTCCATCACATTTTGTACTATTTTGGCCGAATTATACAAACTGTTTTCAAATCCGCCGCCTTTCGCGGGTGGAACCTGACTTAAAGGAGACGATCTTATGCAGAAGCTGGACAAACAGTTCCATATCCACTGCGTGGAGGGCGATGTGGGCCGGTATTGCATCCTGCCGGGCGATCCCGGCCGCTGCAAGGCCATCGCCACCCATTTTGACGACGCGCATTTTGTCGCGCAGAACCGCGAATACACCATCTATACCGGCACACTCCTCGGCGAGAAGGTGTCCGTCTGCTCGACGGGCATCGGCGGGCCGTCGGCCTCCATCGCGATGGAGGAGCTGCACAACATCGGCGCGGACACGTTCATCCGCGTCGGCACCTGCGGCGGCATCGATCTCGACGTCCGCTCGGGCGACGTGGTTGTTGCGACCGGCGCCATCCGCTTTGAGCATACCAGCCGCGAGTACGCGCCCATCGAGTACCCCGCCGTGCCGAACTTCGACGTGACGTGCGCGCTCGTGCAGGCGGCCAAAAACCTCGGCAAGCCCTATAAGACCGGTGTCGTGCAGTGCAAGGACGCGTTCTACGGCCAGCACAGCCCCGCGAAGATGCCCGTCTCCTACGAGCTGCTCAACAAGTGGGAGGCGTGGAAGCGTCTGGGCGTAAAGGCCAGCGAGATGGAGTCGGCGGCGCTGTTCGTCGTGGCGGACGCGCTGCGCTGCCGCTGCGGCAGTTGCTTCCATGTGATCTGGAACCAGGAGCGCGAGGCCGCCGGGCTCGATCAGGACATGAGCGAGGACACCAGCTCCGCCATCGAGGTGGGCATCGAGGCGCTCAAGCTCCTGATCGAGGCAGACCGTGCGGCAAAATAAGTGAAAAGTATTTTTACTTGACAGTTTTTAAAGCAGCCCCGTTCCGGATTCACCGGAACGGGGCTGCTTTTTTGTCAGTTCAGGCTGTCTGCGTTCAGCTCGAACAGCTCGTGGATTCTTCTGCGGAGCGTCGCGTGCACAGGGTCGGACAGTTCCGGGTCGCGCGCCATGAGCTCGCGCGCGGCCTGCTGCGCTTCCGTCAGCACGCGCATGTCGCAGCTGAGATCCGCAATCTGCAGCGCGGGCAGACCGTGCTGGCGCTGGCCGAAGAAGTCGCCCGGCCCACGCAGACGCAGATCCTCCTCCGAGATGCGGAAGCCGTCGCTTGTCTGCGTGAGCACCTTGAGCCGCTGGCGCGTCTGCTCGGACTGCGTGTCGGAGAGCAGGATGCAGTAGCTCTTCGCGCTGCCGCGGCCGACGCGCCCGCGCAGCTGGTGCAGCTGGCTCAGGCCGAAGCGCTCGGCGTTCTCGACGACCATGGTGTTCGCGTTCGGCACATCGACGCCGACCTCAATGACCGTGGTGGAGACGAGAATGTCGCTCTCGCCCGCGGCGAAGGCGGACATGACCGCGTCCTTCTCCTTCGGCTTCATCTTTCCGTGGAGCACGGCGACGCGCAGGTCGGGGAAGACCTCCTCCTGCAGGTGCTTTGCATACGCGGTGACGGCCTTGCGCTCGTCGGGCACCTCCTCGCCGCTGTGCACAAGCGGGCAGACGATGAACACCTGATGCCCCGCGGCGACCTGCTTGCGCAGAAATGCGTAGACGCGCCGGCGGTAGCTCTCCCCAACGGCAAAGGTGTCGACTTTCTGGCGGCCGGGCGGCAGCTCGTCGATCACGGAGACGTCGAGGTCGCCGTAGATGATGAGGGCGAGCGTGCGGGGGATGGGCGTCGCGGAGAGGACGAGCATGTGCGGGTTTTCCGCCTTCTGCGAGAGGGCGGCGCGCTGGTTCACGCCGAAGCGGTGCTGCTCGTCCGTCACGACAAGGCCGAGCCGGCTGTACTGCACGTCGGGCGTGAGGAGGGCATGGGTGCCGATGCAGAGGTCGATCTCCCCGCTCTGCAGCCCAGCGAGAATTTCGCGGCGCTCCTTTGCGCGCGTAGAGCCCGTGAGCAGCGCGCAGCGTAGCGAGAACCGCGCGAACAGCGGCGCGAGATTCTCGTAATGCTGCCGCGCGAGAATCTCCGTCGGGGCCATGAGCGCCGACTGCCAGCCGTTCTCGGCGGCGAACCAGATGCACGCGGCGGCGACCATCGTCTTGCCGCTGCCGACGTCGCCCTGACAGAGACGGTTCATCGGGCGGCCCGCGCACATGTCGGCGACGGCGTCACCGACGGCGCGGCGCTGCGCCCCGGTGAGCGCAAAGGGCAGGCGCTTATAAAACGACTCCATATCGAGCGCGCGGCAGGCAGGCCCCGCGACGTCCCTGCGCCGCGAGCGCAGCAGCTGCAGCCCGCAGGTGAGCAGGAACAGCTCTTCGAAAGCGAGACGGCGGCGCGCCGTCTCCAGCGCCTCGGGCGAGGCGGGAAAGTGGATGTTTTCATAGGCGAAGCCGATGTAGCACAGCTGGTGGGTGCGGCGCACCTCGTCGGGCAGGACGTCCGGCAGCAGCTCGCGGCAGGCGTCGAGCCCCTGCCGCACGGCGCGCGAGAGCAGCAGCTGGCTGACCCCGGCCGTCAGCGGGTAGATGGGCATGATGCGCCCCGTCAGTTGCCGGCGCCCCTCCGGCTCGAGGATGGGGTTGATCATCTGGCGGCGCAGGCTCGTCCCCTCGACGCGGCCATAGAAGATGTACGTCTCGCCGCGGTGGAGGCCGCTTTTGCGGTAGTCCTGGTTGAAAAACGTCAGCTCGAGCGAGCCGCTGTCGTCGACGGCGCGCGCCTTGACGATGGTGCGCCCGCCGGAGATGCGGTGGCCCGTCGGGTCGGCGGCGAGCATCGCACGGACGCAGGCGTTCTCGCCCGGAACAAGCTCACGGATGGGCCGCATGAGCGTGCGGTCCTCATAGCCGCGGGGGAAAAACGTGATTAGGTCGCGCAGCGTATGGATCCCGAGCCGCGCCAGCGCCGCCGCGCGCGTCTCACCGACGCCCTTGATATAACGCACATCCGTCTGCAGATCCGCCACGGCAGACCACCTCCCGTTTTCTTCGATTCCCATAGTGTACCAGATTTTTCCGCCGGAGACAACGCGAAGACTGTCCTTTTGCAAAAAAATGAAAAGCGTCGGGGCAAAGCGGACTTTGCCCCGACGTGGTGCCGGTGGTGGGACTCGAACCCACACGGAGTCGCCCCCGGCGGATTTTGAATCCGCTACGTCTACCATTCCATCACACCGGCCTGTGCGTATGTACCATAGTATTATAAAGCACGTCGTATGGAAAAGCAAGCCTTTTTTCCGCTCAGCGCGCCATGACGCGCGCGGCGAGATAGTCCGCGAACGCCCGGTACTCCTCCTCCGAAATCGCGCGCGGATAGGAGATCACCACGAGGTCGTGACCGCGGTTTCCTGCGTGATAGGGTGGGTGGACGTGGCGGTACGGGTTTTCGTGAAAGCCCGCCCGCTCATAAAAGCCCCTGCGGCGGAGGGAGACATCGTCTGCCGGCGGGTCGATCTCGAGGATGACGGTCTTGCCGCGCCCGCCCAGCAGCGCCAGCGCGCGGCTGCCGCAGGCATGGCCGCGCAGGTGCGGCAGGATGAAGAAGTGCTCAACGTAGATAAACGTCTCCGTCTCCCAGCAGAGCATCGCGCCGACGGGCGCGCCGCCGTCATAGATGAGATTGAACCGGTATGCCGGGTCCGTCATGATGGCGCGCTGCGAGGCGGGCTCGCGCTGCTCGTGCGGCGGGAAGCTCACGGCGTAGCCCTCCATGGCCGCCGAAAAGCGAGGATCGTCCGCGCTCGTAAGACGCTCAAAATGCATATGGATTCCTCCCTGTGCGTGTGTTGAGAGCGATTATAGCGCCGCGTCGGCGGAAAATCAAGATCTTAGCGGCGCTTGAGCGGAAAAAAGACGTGCAATCCACGCGGACGCGCAGTATAATAGACCCACCTGATAGGAAAGAGGTCTGTGTCATGAGAATCACGGTCAAGATAGGAACCTCCACGCTGGCGCATGCCACGGGGAGACTGAATATTCAGCGGGTGGAAAAGCTCTGCAAGGTGCTCAGCGATCTGAAAAACGCGGGCCACGAGATCATTCTCGTCTCCTCCGGCGCCATCGGCATGGGCGTCGGCAAACTCAACCTGCCCGGCCGCCCGGCGGATATGCCGGGCAAGCAGGCGGCCGCCGCCGTCGGCCAGTGCGAGCTGATGTATGTCTACGACAAGCTCTTCGCCGAGTATAACCACACCGTGGCGCAGCTGCTGCTGACCGGTGAGGACATCCGCAGCGAGCAGCGCAGCCGCAACGTGCGCAACACGCTCTCGCGCCTGCTGGAGCTGGGGGCGCTGCCGGTCATCAACGAAAACGACGCCGTGGCGACGGACGAGATCGGCGTGGAGAACACCATCGGCGAAAACGACACCCTCTCGGCCATCGTGGCCGCCGCCATCGGGGCGGATCTGCTGGTGCTGCTGTCGGACATCGACGGGCTGTATGACAGCGACCCGCACGAGAATCCCGACGCGAAGATCATTCCCGTGGTCGGGACGGTCGACGAGCACATCTACGCCCTCGCCGGGGGCAAGGGCTCCGCGCTCGGGACGGGCGGCATGGTCACGAAGCTCAACGCCGCGGTCATCGCGGCGGAGGCGGGCTGCGAGATGGTCATTGCCAACGGCAGCAAGCCCGAACTGCTCTATGACATCGCGGACGGCAAGCCCGTCGGCACCAGATTTTTGAGAAAGAAGGGATAACCCCATGACCACAATGGACATCATCCGCCGGACGAAGGCCGCCTGGCGCAGCATCCACACCATGACGGCCGAGGACAAGAGCCGTCTGCTCCAGTCCATGGCGGAGAGTCTCCAGCGGCACACGGACGAGATCCTGCACTGCAACGCCCTCGACATGGACGCCGCGCGCGGGAAAATCTCCGACGTGATGCTCGACCGCCTGCGGCTCGACGCCGCGCGCATCGACGCGATGGCGGACGGCGTGCGCGCCGTGGCGCAGCTGCCCGATCACACGGGGCGGATCCTCTCCGAGGTGCAGCGCCCGAACGGTATGACGATCTATAAAAAGCAGGTGCCGCTGGGGCTTGTCGCGATCATCTATGAGAGCCGTCCGAACGTCACCTCCGACGCGGCGGCGCTTGCCATCAAGAGCGGCAACGTCTGCGTCCTGCGCAGCGGGCGCGATGCCATCCGCAGCGCGGAGGCCATCACCGCCGCGCTCAAGGAGGGCATCACCGCCGCGGGCGGCGACGCGGACATCCTCAACATCCTCGAGGACACGAGCCACGAGAGCGCGAACGAGCTGATGCGCGCGAAGGGGCTTGTCGACCTGCTCATCCCGCGCGGCGGGGCGGGGCTGATCCGCGCCTGCGTCGAAAACGCGACCGTCCCCTGCATCGAGACGGGAACGGGCATCTGCCACGTCTATGTCGACGAGTACGCCGACCTCGACAAGGCCGTGAAAATCATCGAAAACGCCAAGGCCAGCCGCCCCTCCGTCTGCAACGCCGAGGAGGTCTGCCTTGTCCACTGCGCCGTCGCGGAGAAGTTCCTGCCGATGCTGAAGAAGGCGCTCGTCGACGACCGCCGCGCGGCGGGGCTTGTCCCCGTGGAGCTGCGGCTCGACCCGGCGGCCGCCGCCGTCATCGATGGCACGCCCGCGGGGGAGAGGGACTTCGACACGGAATTTCTCGACTATATCCTCGCCGTCGGCGTGGTTGACAGCGTCGACGACGCCATCGCGCACATCCTGCGCCACTCCACCGGCCACAGCGAGTCCATCGTCACGGAGAACGCCGCGAACGCCGAGCGCTTCGTGAGCGAGACGGACAGCGCCGCTGTCTACGTCAACGTCTCCACCCGCTTCACCGACGGCGGCGAGTTCGGCCTTGGCTGCGAGATGGGTATCTCCACGCAGAAGCTCCACGCCCGCGGCCCGATGGGGCTCGACGAGCTGAGCACCTATAAATACATTATCCGCGGAAACGGACAGATCCGCTGAGGGAGGAAACGACATGTCTTACACGTATCAGGCCGGTTTTATCGGCGCGGGCAATATGGGCGGCGCGCTGGCTCTGGCCGCCGCGAAAACCGCGGGCGGCGAGCAGATTGCCGTCTCCTGCTCGACGGCGGACAGCACTGCCGCCGCGGCGGAGCGTCTCGGCTGCGCCGCCGAGACGCCGGCGCGCATCCTGCGCGGGAGCCGCTTTGTGTTCCTGGGTATGAAGCCCCAGATGCTCGACTACGTCATGGCCCCGCTCGCGGCGGACGTCGCCGGGAGCGACGCGATTTTTGTCTCCATGCTCGCGGGCGTCCGCATCGAGCGGCTGCAGAAACTGCTCGGCGCGGAGAAGAAGATCATCCGCATCATGCCGAACACGCCCTGTGCCGTGGGCGAGGGGATGATTCTCCTCTGCCGCGGCGCGGGTGTCACGGACGGGGAAGTGGCGGAGTTCCGTGCCCTGATGGCGCACTCCGGACTGCTCGACGAGATCCCCGAGACGCAGATCGACGCGGCGAGCGCCGTCGCCGGGTGCGGCCCGGCGTTTGCGTATCTCTTTGTCGAGGCGCTGGCCGACGGCGGCGTCGCCTGCGGTCTGCCGCGCGCGAAGGCGCAGCGCTACGCCGCGCAGATGCTGCTCGGGAGCGCCGCCATGGTGCTGCAGAGCGGCAAGCACCCCGGCCTGCTGAAAGACGAGGTCTGCAGCCCCAGCGGCAGCACGATCGCCGGTGTCCACGCCCTCGAACGCGGCGCGTTCCGCAATGCCTGCTTCGACGCGGTCGAGGCGGCGTACCGGAAGACTACCCAGCTTGGATAAACTTGCCCCAAAAGGGCACAGCCCTTTTGGGGCAATGGGGATTCGCTCCGAACCGCGCGTTTTGCCCGCCTGCGGCGGGCGAAACACACTCTCTCCGCGCAAAGTGTTTTTTGCGACGTACATGCCGCCGCAAAAAACGATGAAATCTTATTCGCGGCTTCCGAGCCGCAAATTCTGTGAGACGTTTGTTAGACAGAGAGAATGCGCGCATTTGCGCGCATTCTCTCTGTTCTTTTTAATAGTCGGATTTTTCATTTCCATCTTGCCGCGCGTGGGAGGTTTTCGTATAATGAGGATAGCGCAGTCTGCGCAGGGATATAGAGGAGAAAACCGCCATGAAGAAGCTGAAAACGCATGACAAATACGAGGACGATTGGCTGACGAAGAAAGAAGCGCCGTACTATTACAAGGAGTGTATTTGGGTATTCCGGTTCATAGGTATATTCTCTCTTCTCAACGCGGTTCTTCTGGCAGCGTATTGGCGGATCCGCGTGGCGGAGGCCGCTGTCCCGTGTCTGGAGTTGGGGGTTATCTGGCTGATTATGTGTTGGTGTAGGAGTGTTAGCCATAGAAAAAGCAAGCGTAATGCAGCGGAGTTGCTGCTGATCGGAATTCTTACAGTGGGATATACGGGGTATGCGGCACACGAGATGAGGTGCTACTGGCTGCTGCTCCCGCTGGCGGTCGAAACCGGAATCTGCATCTGGATGTACGCCCGCGGGGTCTGGAAGAAAAAGAACCCGCCGCCCATAAAGGGAAAATAGATATATCACACGGACAGTGTTCGCGCTTTGCGGACGCTGTCCGTTTTTTTGCGTTTTCACAGGCTTTGCGCAAGGCGCACAAAAAACAGGCGGCATCACCACTCTAATTTGGCAGCGCATTATCGAACTAAATCGTTGACAAGCTAAAGCGGCTATGATAGGATATACCCAACAAACGCGGCGGCGATGGCCGGCCGGGAAATCACATAAGAAATGAGGAAACTACGATGAAAAAGATTGTGACATTTCTGCTGGCGGCCATTCTGGCGCTGGGCTGCACCGCCTGCGGCAGCAGCGGCAGCGCGAAGAGCGACCGTCTCTCGCAGATCAAGGAGAAGGGCTGCATTGAGCTGTGCACCGAGCCGTACTTCGCCCCGTTTGAGTATGTCGACCCGAACCAGAGCGGCGACGCGCAGTATCAGGGCGTGGATATCGAGATCGCCAAGTACATCGCGGACAAGCTTGGCGTGGAGCTGAAGATCACCGCATTGGACTACACCGCCGTGCTCTCCGGCGTGGCCGACGGCAAGTATGACTTTGCCATCTCCGCCATCGCCTACGCGCCCTCCCGCGCCGAGGCCATGCGCCTGTCGAACGTCTACTACACCGGCAGCAACGGCTATGGCCTTCTCGTCCGCGCCGAGGACGCGGGCAAGTATAACAGCATCGAGTCCCTGCAGGACGCCGTCGTCATCACGCAGAGCGGCTCCGTGCAGGAATCCCTCTACAACCAGTATGTTGGCGGCGCCTGCAAGGAGTTCAAGCTCGTGGCCAACATGACCGACGGCTATCTCGCCGTTGCGCAGGGCAAGGCGGACGTCTGCATCTGCGAGACCTCCTCTGCCGGGCTCTATGCCGAGGCCAACGGCGGCCTTGCCACGACCGACTTCCGCTTTGAGGTCGACCCCAACATGAACGGCACCTGCGTCGCCATGCCGACGGACGGCACCGAGTCCCTGTGCGATGTTGTCAACGAGTGTATCCAGGAGCTGAATGCGTCCGGCCAGATCGAGGCGTGGTACGCGCAGTATGAGGCGGCGGCCAAGGCGCTCGGCGTCGAATAAGCCGCCGGAGAGCGGCACAAATCTCGGATTTAGGAGCGCAAAACCATGGGAAAGATCGTAAAGCTGCTGGCCAAATATTATCCCGTGTATCTCTCCGGCCTGTGGGGGACACTGTGGATTTCGGCGGTGACGGTGCTGCTCGGCCTTGTGCTGGGCATGCTGGTCGCGCTGATGCGCATGAGCCGCAGCAAGCTGCTCAACGCCGTCTCCGGCGTCTATATTGAGGTGCTGCGCGGCACGCCGATTCTGCTGCAGCTCTATTTCTTCTGGATCGGGCTGCCGAAGCTCGTTCCCTTCGAGCTGAGCGATACGCAGTGCATCGTCGTGGCGCTGGCGGTCAACGCTTCCGCGTTTATTTCGGAGATCATCCGCGCGGGCATCGCCGCCGTCGACAAGGGCCAGTGGGAGGCCGCGCGGAGCATCGGCCTTTCCGAAACGCATGTCATGACGCACGTCATCCTGCCGCAGGCGGTGAAGAACATTCTCCCCGCCCTCTGCAATGAGTTCATCTCCACCGTCAAGGGCACGTCGCTCGCGTCCGTCTTCTTCGTCGGCGAGCTGATGACGAGCTTCAAAACCGTGCAGAGTGCGACGTTCCTCGCGCTGCAGTCGCTGACGATCGTGGGCGTGATCTACTTTATTCTCAACTTTGTACTCTCCAGACTTCTGAAAATTTTGGAACGGAGGCTGATGGTCAGTGACTGATATGATCCTGCAGACGGAAAATCTGAAAAAGAGCTTCGGAAAGCTCGAGGTGCTCAAGGGCATCTCCACCGGGATCCGCCGGGGCGAGGTCGTCTCCATCATCGGCCCCAGCGGCGGCGGCAAGTCGACGTTCCTGCGGTGCCTGAACCTGCTGGAGACGCCCGACGAGGGGAGGATCCTCTTCAAGGGCGAGGATATCTCCGCGCAGAAGCTGCCCATCAGCAAATACCGCCAGAGCATCGGCATGGTGTTCCAGCATTTCAATGTCTTTCCGAATATGACGGTGCTCGACAATGTAACGCTTGCGCCGACGCTGGAGAAGAAGATTCCCAAGGCACAGGCGCAGGAGGAGGCGATGGCCCTCCTGCAGCGCGTGGGGCTGGGCGACAAGGCGGGCGAGTACCCCCGCAAGCTCTCCGGCGGCCAGAAGCAGCGTCTCGCCGTCGTGCGGGCGCTCGCGATGAAACCGGAGGTCATGCTCTTTGACGAGCCGACATCCGCGCTCGACCCGGAGATGGTCAAGGAAGTGCTGGGCGTCATCCGCGAGCTGACGCGCAGCGGCATGACGATCCTCATCGTCACGCACGAGATGGGCTTTGCGCGGGAGGTATCCGACCGGGTGCTCTTCATCTGCGACGGCGTCATCAAGGAAGAGGGCGTGCCGGAGCAGATCTTCACCTGTCCCCGCGACCCGAGCACCATCAGATTTTTGAGCATGGTACTGTAAACAACACGAAAGGAATGGGCGGATATGGCAGACACGGTACAGACGATCAAGCAGCTCGTTGCGGCCAAGGCGGACACGGCCGCGGCGCTGGCGAAGGAGATTTGGAACTATGCGGAGCTTTCCTACGAGGAGACGCGCTCCGCCGCGGCGCTCATCGGGGCGCTGAAAAACGAGGGCTTCACGATCGAGGAGGGCATCGCCGGGATCTCCACGGCGTTCACCGCGACGTATGCCGTCGGCAGCGGCAAGCCGGTGGTGGGCTTTCTCGCGGAGTATGACGCGCTCGCGGGGCTGAGCCAGAAGGCGGCCTGCCCCGTGCAGGAGCCGATCACGCCCGGCGGTGCGGGACACGGCTGCGGCCACAACCTGCTCGGCACGGGCTGTTACGCCGCGGCCGTCGCGCTGAAGGACTACCTCGAGCGGGAGAAGCAGGACGGCACGGTGATCTTCTTCGGCTGCCCCGCCGAGGAGGGCGCGGGCTCCAAGCAGTTCATCGCGCGCGCCGGGTATTTCGACGGCGTTGACTTTGCCTATACATGGCACCCGGCGACGATCAACGAGGTTGGCTCGAAGGGGAGCGTCGCCATCATGGGCGCGAACTTCACCTTTGACGGCGTCGCGGCGCACGCGGGCGCGGCTCCGCATCTCGGACGCAGCGCGCTCGACGCGGTGGAGCTGATGAATGTCGGCTGCAACTACCTGCGCGAGCACATGATCGACGCCGCGCGCATCCACTATGCCTACTCCGACCCCGGCGGCTCCATGCCGAACGTTGTGCAGAGCCACGCGGTCATCAAGTACGAGGTGCGCGCACCCAAGGTCAGCCAGGTGCAGGAGCTGTTCACGCGTGTGGTCGACGTCGCGCGCGGCGCGGCGCTCATGACCGGCACGAAGATGAACTATGAGATCACGATGGCGTTTTCCGACTATGTCCCGAACCGCACGCTCGGTGTCGTGGTGGACGAGTGCCTGCGTGAGCTGGGCGCGCCGGACTGGACGGACGCGGACGATCAGCTGGCGCTCGAGCTGCTGCACAGCTATCCGCGCACGACGCTCGCGGGGATCCGCGAGGAGCTGGCCGGTTACTTCGCGCCCGACGAGCTGGATCGGGCGCTTGAAAAGCCGCTCGACCGGCTCGTCCACCCCTTCAATCCGCGCGAGACGAGCTACGACTCCGGCTCGACGGATGTCGGCGACGTGGGCTACGCCACGCCGACGGTCATGTTCAACGTCGCGACGGCCTGCCTTGGAAACGTCGGCCACTCGTGGCAGAATACGGCCTTCGCCGGTTCCGAGATAGGCAGGAAGGGCATGCTCCGCGCGGCGGAGGTGCTGACGCTCGCCGCGGTGCGCACGATGGAGCAGCCGGAGCTGATTGCCAAGGCGCGCGAGGAGCTGCTCGCCAAAAACGGCGGCAAATACCGCTGCCCGCTCCCCGACTACACCACCCCGCCGATCGGGAAATATTAAATTGCCAGAAATGCCCGGACGCAGAGCGTCCGAGCATTTCTGGCAATAAAAGAGTGTCTCACAGAGTTCGCGGCGCCGCAGCGCTGCGAATAAAGTCCAATTCATTTTTTGCGGCGGCGTGTACGCCACTTAAAACACTTTGCGTTTTAAGCCGCGTATTTTTGCGTGTGCAGTGTGCAAAAATGCGTGGTTCGGAGCGTAGCTCGTTTACCAAAAGGCCGACGTTTTGGTAATAAAAAAAGAACCCTGCGGCTGTGCCGCAGGGTTCTTTTTTGCATTTTTCTTACAGCAGGGAGAAGCGGATGATCAGGCCGGCGAACACGATGGAGACCGTGGAGCACAGCTTGATGAGGATGTTCAGGGACGGGCCGGAGGTATCCTTGAAGGGATCGCCCACGGTGTCGCCGACAACGGCCGCCTTGTGCTCATTGGAGCCCTTGCCGCCGTGGTGGCCGGCCTCAATGTACTTCTTGGCGTTATCCCACGCACCACCGGCATTGGACATGAACACGGCCATCGCGAAGCCCGTGACGGACACGCCGCCGAGCAGACCGACAACGCCGGTCGGCCCAAGGATCAGACCGGTCAGGATGGGGACGACCACGGCGAGGATCGCGGGGGCGACCATCTCGTGCAGAGCGCCCTTGGTGCACAGGTCGACACAGGCGGAGTAGTCGGGGTCAACCTTGTACTCCATGATGCCGGTGATCTCGCGGAACTGACGGCGAACCTCCACCACGATGGACTCGGCAGCCTTCTGCACGGCGCTCATCGTCAGGGCAGAGAACACGAACGTCAGCATCGCGCCAACGAACATACCAACCAGAACAGACGGCTTGGTCAGGGTGAAGTCCAGCACCTCGCTCGTGCGGGTCTGGACGATGTTCACATAGGAAACCAGCAGAGCCAGAGCGGTCAGGGAAGCGGAGCCGATGGCGAAGCCCTTACCGGTGGCGGCGGTGGTGTTGCCGAGGGAGTCGAGCGCGTCGGTGCGGTCACGGACCTCCTCGGGCAGGCCGGCCATCTCGGCGATGCCGCCGGCGTTATCGGCCACGGGGCCATAGGCGTCGGTGGCGAGGGTGATGCCCAGCGTGCTCAGCATGCCGACGCCGGCGATACCGATGCCGTACAGACCCTGGTTGAAGCTGGCGCTGCCGCCGGCGCAGAAGAAGCTGATGATAACAGCCGCGCCGACGACCAGGATGGAAGCGGCTGTGGAGCGCAGACCCAGAGAGATACCGCCGATGATGACGGTGGCGCTGCCGGTCTCGGACGCGGCGGCGAGCTCCTGGGTGGGCTTGTAGTTATCGGAGGTGTAGTACTCGGTGAAGTAGCCGATGGCGCAGCCGCCGATCAGACCGCAGAGGATAGCGACATACACGCCCCAGCAGTGGTTATCGCTGCCGAGGATGAAGTAGCACAGGGGGATCGCGATGACGGCGGAGAGGATGGCGGCGGTGTAGGTACCGGTGCGCAGGCTCTTCAGCAGGCTCAGCTGCGTGGCGTTCTCCTTGGTCTTGACCAGGAAGGAGCCGATGATGGAGCAGATGATGCCGCACACG